>Ga0209631_10007926_pt1 | contig 10472 bp, 10 predicted proteins | sample COG_08_FD_184752 | JGI IMG/M metagenome (GOLD analysis project Ga0209631, IMG submission 184752) | Pelagic Microbial community sample from North Sea - COGITO 998_met_08 (SPAdes) (version 2) | ecosystem: Environmental > Aquatic > Marine > Neritic zone/Coastal water | place: Helgoland, sampling...
TGCTTTCTCATGCTCGGAATCACCTGGCAAGGCTGGGTAATTGATTTTCTTGATTTTGGGATGGTCTCTCAATCGTTTTGCGAGCTCCAGAGCATTGGTTTCAGAGCGATCAAGACGTACGGTGAGGGTTCGCAGGCCACGCAGCGCAAGGAAAGCATCCAATCCTCCGGGGATTGCCCCAAAATCGTGTCGATGTTTCATCATGAACTCAGCGTGTGCCTTTGATTTACAGATGACTGCTCCGAGCAGAAGATCAGAATGTCCGCCAAGAAATTTTGTCACAGATTGAAGGACAATGTCCGCACTGAAATCAAGCGGACGTTGACGAAGTGGCGTAGCGAAAGTGGAATCGACAATTGTCAGGATATTCAGCTTTTTTGCTTCGTTGACGATGGCAGGAATGTCAGCAACGACTAGAGTTGGATTGGCGATGGATTCCATCCAGATTGCGTCTACGCCTTTGAGTGCTGCGATGGTGGCTTCAGTATTTCCAAGGTCAATGAGGCGTACGTTTAGGCGTTTGTGCATCTCAAGGCGTGCGAAAATGTTCTTCACGCCGTAGTACGCACCAGTCGGTACCAACAAAGTACCACCTGGAACAATAAGATCTGCGATAGCGGTTGTGGCTGCGAGCCCAGATGAAAATGTAGTAGCGATTCCGCCTTCCAGTTGACCAAGAGCTTCCTCAAGTGCTCCCCAACTTTGGTTACCATCTCGACCGTACCCAAGGTCAGTAGTGTGGACATAAGTAGAAGAGAGAGTGACCGGCGTATTCATAGGAGCGCCAGCGAATCGGGCTGGACGCCCAGCTTGCACCGCAACAGTGTTTTGATTCCAATTCGGCTCTACTGGAACAAATTCAGGATATTGATTGTTAGGCATTGGTTTTCTCTGCGCACTTCTTCTCGTGGCGGTTGATAAGTTGCTCGACATTTCAGAGTGGGCTCTTAAGGGGCGATTCTGCAAAGCCAGCAAACTGAAAGTCGCCGCTTTCTAGGCATGAAGCAAGTAGTTCGGCGATGGTGCATTCGATAGGTGATTCAAAGCGCTCCACTCGGAGCAAGAGAATGCGTTAGGTAAGAGGGCAAGAGGCTACGTCTATTCTGAAACTTCGTAATTTAACAATCTATAAGGTGTTTCATGCCTGGAAAAGCTGCTATTGAAAGGTGAAGAATTACAGCAAAAGAAAAGTTTTTCAACAGTCTTCATCTGGGTAGGGAGCACCACTGCTGAGCCAGCGGTGTTGCTCCAACAAGTCAGCGATTAGATCGCTTGGCGGGACATCTGTGCAGCAATGTATTCTGCCTGTCGAATCGCTAGAATTACGATCCTCAGGTTTGGATTCTCAGCAGCTCCAGCGGTGAACTGAGATCCATCAGAAATGAACAGTAGGAAAAATGGGGAATACAGATTCAGAAAAATAACTCCCATAGTTGCGCAAGGAGATGCGCATCAAGTGGTATCGCTGTCCGATTGAAGCTAAAGAATTGCGAGAGTTGTCTAAGCGGAGTGATGCCAAGGGCTATCAGTTGGCGCTTGGCCATCTTGGAATTTGGCTGACTACCGGCACTCTGACTTTTTTTGCTAACGCAGGATGGTGGTTTGCCGCTCTTTTTCTGTTATTTGTCCATGGTACTGTGGGGACTTTTTCATTGCACTTTGGCACGAACTTACTCACAGAACTGTTTTCCAAACCAAAAAACTGAACACATTTTTTCTTAGGATTTTTTCACTCCTAGACTGGCTCAGTTTCCTGGTCTATCAAGTGAGCCACAACTATCACCATCGCTTTAGTCTGCATTCGGCTGTTGACAAGGAACTGGTTCTGCCAAAAATCCCATCACTAAAGCCGCTATATCTTCTGCAATTTTTCACCTTCAATTTTTCAGGTGGTTTTGAATCAAAAGGCTTGATCCCCACTTTGAAAGGATTTTGGGGAATGGCAACAGATCGTTTCAACCATCCTTATTTCAGCAATTGGGATGTGCATCTGTTTGATGATGCACCGGTGGGACGATTGCATTCCGTTCGATAGGCTAGTTGGTTCTGGGCTTTCATAATGGTGTGCTGATCTTTGCCTTGCTGATCGGACAACCAATTCTATTCTTAATCATCTCCCTACATCCCTTGATCGGTAAGTGGATCTGGTATTTCGTAGGTGCCCCGATGCATTGTGGCCTTTGCAGTGACGTGCCAGAATTTCGCAAGTGTGTTCGCACGATCACCTTGAATCCAATTAATGAATTTCTTTATTGGCATATGAAATGGCATTTGGAACACCACATGTTTGCTGTGGTTCCCTGTTACAATTTGCCAAAACTACATAAAGTGGTTGCTGATGATATGCCGAAGCCCAGGACAATGTTCGGAGCTTGGAAAGAAATGCGGGAAACCTATCGAAAACAGCTGGAGCACCCAACGTACGAGTTCGATACGCCAGTTCCTGCCTCAAAAAAAGAGAAGATTGAATGTGAGGAACAGCTAGAGGCTGCTTTGGGAACTGAAACTTTGGAGATGGTTCATTGACCCAGGTTTGTTGGAGCAAACAAGCGTAAAGAATATCGGACAAGCCAGGTGATTTTTAAGTCATCATGGTCAATCAAAATAGTATTTCAGTCAGGTTTTTTGCCAGTTGATACCCAGATTGAAGACGACTCGACCGATCATGTTCGTCAGGATAACTAAGGGGAGGAGCCACCAAATGGGGGCTTGTACTTCATTGAGGTAAAACCAGAGAATCATAAAGCCAATGATCTTAAATGCCCAGTTCGGTGCAAGGCCAATCCCCACAGCCAGCAACAAAGCGATATCAAATCCAGTAGTTTCAAAACCATCGCTGACAAGGTAGAAAATCAAAAGCAGAACCCCCAACAGCTTGATCGATAAATTTTGTCCGAGCCCGATACCTAGGATCAGCAGCAAAATCACATCAAGGCCAATTGCGTGGATCGCTTCCATGATAGCTTACCTATTTAGTTCTTACTCTACTTGGCTTTCAAATGAAATCCGCATCAGGCCGTAAAAGATGTATGCAGTGATGCGAAATTAATTCCTGTAGTTGTCGCAAAATTAGCGAGCAAATCAAGGTGAATACTTAGAACGCAAAACTTTTCTTGGAGATAATCGATGCAATGGAGCTGGCTTGTACTCGTGGGGATGCTTTGCACGATCGTATTCGATACTACACACGCGATGTCCCTGAAGGAATATGCTGAGAAACCTTTCGGCCGTGTGCTGATGCTTCGCCATGCTTTGGCCCCAGGATTTGGAGATCCAAGCAACTTTCAACTGAGAGATTGTAGCACACAGCGGATTTTGGATGAAGTTGGCCGAGAACAGTCCCGCCAAATTGGTAATGCCTTCCGGAATGCAGGCCTGAGATTTGAGGGGGTTTACTCTAGCCAGTGGTGCCGTTGCCTAGAAACAGCCCAGCTGATCAACATGGGAAAAGTTTTGGAATTGACTGGGCTGAATTCTTTTTTTCAAGGTGTCGTTCAACGTGAAGCCACCTTGGCTTCTCTTCGAAAGTTTTTGCAGGATCTCCGAGCTGATGGAGATCCGGTTCTACTGGTCACCCACCAAGTGACAATCTCTGCCATCACCCGAATGGGTGTTTCCAGCGGAGCAGCAGTTGCCTATGATCCAGTCACTGATCAAGCACAGCGAGTCACCCTGCCAACTGACTAAACTGACTTGGTTTAGTCTTGAACCAGATTTACCCCACGTTCACGGATCTGTAGCCGAACGGGATGTCCCTCTGCAATAATCTCTTTCCCTAGCGGATCAATCACAAAAATCTCCCCTACTGCGCTCTTGATCTCATATTCGAGGTGGCTTCCTAGATACACAGCTTTGTGAACAGTACCTGGAATCCCAGTAGCTTCCGGTTTTGGATCAAGCGTGATTGCCTCCGGACGAACAGCTACTGTCACCTCACCCAGAGGTAGATTCAAATGAGGTAGTTGAATTGTTAATTCACCTAGTTGCAATGTGCCCATCGTATCGTCAGTAGAGATCAACTTTCCGTTAACTAAATTTGCATCTCCAATAAAATCCGCAACAAAGCGTGTTTTTGGACTTTCATAAAGTTCTCTCGGAGAACCTTGCTGAGCGATGACAGCCTCTTTCATCACGATGATCCGATCAGAGACTGCTAGGGCTTCTTCCTGATCATGGGTCACGTAGACCACGGTCAGTTGCAATTGTTGTTGCAAATCTCGAATTTCTTCACGTACTCGCCTTCTCAGTTTTGCATCCAGATTGGAAAGAGGCTCATCGAAAAGCAACACTTCAGGTTCTAGCACTAATGCTCTGGCGACGGCGACTCGCTGTTGTTGCCCTCCAGAAAGCTCACTAGGTAGGCGTTTTTCAAATCCAGTCAGTCCCACGAGTTTCAAACCATTCAACGCTTGCTCTTCCACCATATCTTTGGAGAGACGTGACATTGTCAGTCCATAACTGACGTTCTGTAGTACGGTCATATGGGGAAACAAGGCGTATGACTGAAAGACCATGCTCACATCCCGGTCAGTTGCCGGTAACTGTGTGACATCACGACCCCCGATCATGATCTGGCCTTCAGTGGCCATTTCCAAGCCAGCAATCAAACGCAAGGTAGTTGTCTTTCCACAACCAGATGGGCCAAGTAAAGTAACCAGCTCTCCAGATTGAATTTGAAAGCTGACATCGCGGACTGCTTTGACGTTTCCAAAAGCCTTGGTGACGTTGAGAAATTCGACCGCAGTGTGCGCTGTATTGTTCATCCGTTGCCACTCCAGGAAATTGGGCTCGAACCTCGTCGGCCCAGTTGACGTTGCCCAACCACCCACTGGATGCCACCAATGGCAATCAACATGACGACAATCAATACGGAGCTGTAGGCAATCGCCAATCCGTAGTCTGCGTTTTCAACACGCCCAAGAATATATGAGGTCGCCATATCAAAGTCTGCACTAACCAGGAAAATGACTGCACTTATTGCAGTCATCGCTCTTACAAAGCTGAAAACTAGTGCTGCCAACAAGGCTGGGCGTAAAAGGGGAAGCAGAATTTTTCTGAGGGTTGTGCTGGAAGGTGCGCCAAGCGTTAGAGATGCTTCATCAAGACTTGGGTCCAATTGAGCCATTGCAGCAACACCAGCTCGAATACCAGTGGGCATGTTACGGAATAAGAAACAAACAATAAGAATGATCCCCGTCCCTGTTATTTCAATTGGAGGTACATTAAAGGCAAGAATGTAGCCGATCCCGATAATCGTTCCAGGAATCGCAAAACTAAGCATCGTGATGAATTCGAAGACGTCTTTTCCTGCGAAACGCTGACGAACAAGCAACCAAGCCGTAAGGAGCCCCAACCCAGCAGTCAGTGGTGCTGAGATTGCTGAGATCTGTAAGGTCGTCCAAAAAGAATTCCAAGCAGAGCCCTCCCACATCAGACCAAACTCATCGGACCAACCTAATGCGAAAGCATCGATGTAGTGCTTGAAGGTGAAATTGTGCTTATACCCCCAAGTTTCAACGAATCCTCCAAAGAGAATCATTCCGTACAAGGTTAGGGTCAGCACTCCAAATGGGACACAGACGGAGGCTATTGCTGTGTTTACTCGTTTTGGTAATTGCACCGGTATACCTGCATCGCCTTTGCCAGTAACACTGACGTAGGAACGCTGCCCTAGCCACTTACGTTGAATCCAGAAAGCTGTGAGGGTAAATCCTAACAGTACTAGGGCCAATACGGCTGCCATTCCCTGATCTGCTTGTGCCCCAGCAATAGCAAAGAAGATCTGGGTAGATAGAACATCAAAATTTCCACCCAGTACAAGCGGATTGCCAAAGTCTGCCAGACTTTCAATGAATCCCAATAAAAAAGCGTTTGCCAAACCAGGTCTCATCAGTGGCCAGGTGACAGTTTGAAAGGTTTGCCAGCGGTTTGCACGAAGTGTTTGGGCCGCCTCCTCCATCGATGGACTGACGCCTTCAACGACTCCAATCAGAACCAGAAAAGCAATCGGAGTGAAGGCCATGGTTTGGGCAAACCAAACACCAGGCAGACCGTAGATCCACCGAGAAGGGGGAATTCCAAAGGCCCAATCGAGCAGAGAACTGACAACTCCGGAGCGCCCGAATAGCAGTATTATTCCTAAACCAATAACAAAAGGGGGGGTAATTATTGGAAGAAGAGTTATAGCTCGAAAGGTTTTTTTGCCTGGAGTTGAAGTCCTAGTTAAAAGCAGCGCAAATGCTAGCCCAAGTAGCGTGGTGGTTATTCCAACTAATATGGCTAGGTAGAGGGAGTTCCAAGCTACTCCGCAACTTAATCCTGTATTGAAACAATTTAGTTGCCAGATCCTTTCGGACGTAAGCTTTTGAACAAAAAGGATTGGTGCCAGAGAACCTTCTTCGTTGAGAAGGGCGCTGAACAGAATTTTAACAACGGGATAAAAGATGAAAAGTAGTACCAGCAGAACGTTCATGCCGATTGATCCAGTGACAAAACCGTCTCCTTGCACTCCGCCACGCAAGCTCCAACCCTGGGTAAATAGGAAAAGCAGGCAACTGGCAACTAACAGGGCCCCATAGCCCATTCCCTCCTGTGATGGACCTGGACTGTCTAGTAGGAACTCGAGAGCTTCACTATTCCAACCACGCAATCCAATGATAAAGCCCTGTAACAAGATCCAACAAAGGCCAAAACCACCACATCCCATAAGAAGATTGGCAAGCTTAGGATCATCACGTTTCCAACCTAAACAAATGACTGGAAGTCCGATGCAGATCAACAGAGGGAGTAGCCACCAGCGATCTTGCAAAAAGATCTGCAAGGTGCCCGGGGCATATTCGGCATCCAGCGGCCAGCCATCTTCAATCCACATAAAACTCCAGAAACCGTCATAGGCCTGGTACCAAGGTAGTACCAAGGCACCAAACCAACCAACGATAAGCCAAAGTAGGAGAGCTTTGCGAAAAAGGTATGGAGTTGCCTCTCCCCGCTGAATGCGACGGGAGAGGCCAAGAGAGGTTGAACTCACCGAGGCAGGGTCGAAACTTCGTTATCCCACTTTGAGAGTAGGCGTGTTCTTACGTCCTTTGAGCCGTACTTTGCATGGTCGTAATCAATAACCTTTACGCTATCCAGATCTGGGGCTTCCTTAGGTACTTGAGCGCCTTTGTTAGACGGAACCTGGTAAGCTCCAACACTAGCGGCCATGCTCTGAATATCTGCATTGAGCGCAAAATCATAAAACTTTTTTGCGCTGTCCATGTTTCGAGCACCTTTGATGATACTCATTGAACCAATTTCGTAGCCTGTTCCCTCACAGGGAGCGACTGTCTGAATGGGCATCCCCTTGACTGCTTGGGTCACCGCATCGTGCATGAAGACAATCCCAACTGTAGTTTCACCAATTGAAGCGGCTCTGATAGGTGCGGAGCCAGACTTGGTGTATTGGCTAACGTTCTGATGTAGTTGCTTCATGAAGTCAAAGCCACCCTCTTCTCCAAACAGTTGCACCATGGTTGCGAGGGTTGTGTAGGAGGTCCCTGAAGTGTTGGGATTCGCGATCTGTACCTCGTTCTTGAAAGCAGGATTTAGCAGGTCTTTCCAGCATTTCGGAGCAGGGAGCCCCTTGCTGGCAAGCAATTCCTTGTTATAGCCGTAACCAAGTCCACCCATGTAGATGCCTACCGTACGCCCCCCAGTGGCTTTGTGAGGAGACAGGGCCCAATCCTGAAGTTGGGAAAGCATTGGGGAATTGTAGACCTCAGTCAGACCCTCTTCAGCGGCCTGCAAATGTGGATCTCCCGTTCCACCCCACCAGACATCGCCTTTGGGATTGGATTTTTCAGCTTTGATTTGTGCGAGAGTTTCTCCTGAACTCTTGCGGGTCATGGAAACACGGATGCCAGTTTGTTTTTCGAAGGTGTTGACCATCAACTCACACCATTCGATTTGTGGGCTACAATATAGAGTCAGTCGATCTGCTGCCTGCAGCACACTTCCCATCAGCATGGCACCCATCAGAGCGCCAATTCGTTTTGCTATTCTCATGTAAATCTCCCAGCGGAGGTTGGGCCATAAGGCTAAAGCCAATGCTTCCCAAGATGGGACGCAAACCGGACTAGAATGTGCTTGTCAAGAGATCACATTTCAAGACGTATCTTTTTCTGGACCTAATCCTGCGGGAAATTATCTGTCAAAGATGAGGGAGTGGAGAAAGCTTAAGAGGGATAATTAGAGGAGGTAATCAGGCCTTCAGTCAGCCGAAAACGCCTACCTCCGCGGCCTGGATAAGCAACCGGGGTAAGATCTGTTAAGACCCCTTGGTTGACCAACTCGGAAAGTACTCTTGAGACATATTCACGGGAACAGTCCAGTTCAGCTGCAGTCTTGGTTACAGGTAGTTTCAATTCACCTTGACCATCAACATGCTGTAAGCAAGACAACATCACTTGCAGCTTTTTGGGCGCTCCAAGGCGAATAGAAAGATGAAGAAGCTGCTCAGGATTGACCGTCGGTTGAAATTCTGTGCTCACCAATTACTCCAAGAAAATTAAGTGATGCACCTGAAAAAATACTAGTGAGATGTTAGATTTTGATTAAGATCTGCTGAATTTTTAAATTTCATTCAATGAGGTGATCTTTCACCATAAATCTGATTCCAGGCTTGATCAGCAAGTCTGGAAGATAGAAAGAAAGTATCAACTTTTGAGGGAATTTTTCTGCAAATAACACTATGGTAATGTAGAAAATGTAAATCTTTAGCTGTCCATGTAGAATAAATAATAAATTCTGAAGATCTAACCGCCACCCAATCATAGGAATGGAAATGAGCTTTGCTTCAAGATTTTTTGCTGGGGCTTTATTGGCTATTCTCCCAGGATTTTTTGCCACAATTGTTTGGGCGGATTTGCCCGCTCTGGATTTAAAAAATAGTCGTGTGGCGGTTCCTTCTTTGGCAGTGCAAACCAATAACAACGGAGCACTGAACGAAATCAAAGAGGAAAACGGTAGGATGTCTCTGAGTCTTGAAGAGGTGATCTATGGAAAGATTGATGATGTGGACGTAACGGGTGGGCTGATTTCAACGAGTGTGGATTTTCAGCTCAATGAGCAACGAAATTTGTCTTTTGCCTATACGCAAATCAGTCTTGGAAATTTTGGAACAATGACTGCGGGGAGTGCATCAAATCGACTTGATGCTAACGAAGAGATGTTGGCGGTGGAAACAGCCGAAGAGTTTGACGAAGGAAAGTCACATTTGGCAGTGAGTGTTGGCAGGTACATATCTCCTGAATCTTCAGCAACATTGGGGATGGTTGGTGGAAAAATGATTCTGGATCAGGAGGACTACTTAATTGGGGGAAGTTTCCAATTGTTCAATGGGCCGAGTGGGATTGGGGATGGAGGGCAGCTACAACTTGGTGGTGGTCAGCAGGATGAGAACACATCATATGAGGTGGGTCTGAATTTCTTCCAGACGCCACTCAATTCCAAAGTTGAAACCTCGCTTGGGCTTTACGTTGATGGAGAATATGCTGTAGATGAACATATTTTTGGAGCTACTTTTGAGCGAGTCGATGGGCAAAATATGGATCAGCAGAATATTGGAACCCGCTGGCTGAAGCAGTATGAGCAATTCAACCTGGGTCTTAACTATCGAATCTCACTCGTTTGGGATGATGGGGATGATTATGTTTTGAATTGGCTGGGAGTCAACGCGACGCAGAAATTTTGAGCCATTCTGACAGGGAGGTTAGTTCCCGTGGTTTAGCAAATTCTGCAATTGTAGAACCTGTTGCTCAATAGACATCCCTCCCGTCTCGATGACGTGATCAGCATATCTCAAATAGAGAGGATGTCGCTCTTTAAAGAGCACGGCCAAACCCTGTCCGGGCCTGCATGCGATTCCTCTTTTTTCAAAATTGGTAACTCTACTGAGGACATCCTCCAAGGGTAGGCTTAGGAAGATTCTTAGCCCCAGACTCCCCAGATGCGACATTGCAAATTCGCTGTAGACGGCACTGCCTCCGGTTGAAATGATCTGTTGCTCTCCGTCCAGTTGGAGCAGGGTTCGCTCTTCTTCTATGCAGAATCCTTCGTATCCCAATCCATCAAAGATGTCTTGAAGTGGGCGATCATGGTTTGCTTCCATCAGTAAATCTGTATCCACGAGGTGCCACCCTAGCTTTTCAGCAAGAAGTTCCCCCAGTGTACTTTTCCCAGAACCAGGCATACCCAGCAGGATTAAATTCTTATGAAGACTTTTTTTCATGAACTGGGAATGGGACAGATGCGTTTAGAGCAAGAAATAATGGATAAACTCCGAGTTCAAGCATGATTTTTGACATGCTCTTGCCAAGCCAGAAGCTGAGCTGCTGTTTGTTCACGGCCAGTCTTGACTTCAATCAGCGAAGACTTTTTTGAATGCCATGCCTCTTGATAACTTTTGCAGAGTTGCTCCAGATTTTCTGGTT
>Ga0209631_10007929_pt1 | contig 10469 bp, 8 predicted proteins | sample COG_08_FD_184752 | JGI IMG/M metagenome (GOLD analysis project Ga0209631, IMG submission 184752) | Pelagic Microbial community sample from North Sea - COGITO 998_met_08 (SPAdes) (version 2) | ecosystem: Environmental > Aquatic > Marine > Neritic zone/Coastal water | place: Helgoland, sampling...
CTTATTCAGGTGGTATTAACGCCGTAATTTTTACACCAACAGAAGCAAAGCAGATTGTAAAAAAAGTAGACATGCAATTACCTCCAGCCCTTTACCCACGAGCTGGTCCACAAATAAATTTGGTGGGATTTTCATTTAATCCAACAGACGATGTTAATAAAAACGGATTTCTAACAGGATTTTATGTTGCAATTAAATATTCAGGTGACATAGCTCATTATGGATACATTAAAAATCATGTTGTAGCAGGATTATCATCTATTGGTTTACCATTGACAAATTATATAGAAGTCGATGCTGATTTCGATGCATACATGGCAGCGCTCCCTGCGAATGATGTTTATATTATAGGTGTTAAACTAGCAAGTCCTTTTACCCGAAATCCTTACCTTAAACTACCGATCGGTGTAGACCGGATGTCTGTATTAACATTTGGTCGTGATAATCACGGGGTACTTTCGCAGGAAAACGGGCCTTGGCCTACCGGAAAAACGTTAATACGATATGTTGTATCCATCGTGAATATTGTATTGCCAAACAAACCACTGTTATCGGGTAAAGGAGGATATATTACAGAATACCCATTTGTCTATGTTAGATTTCAGAATTCATCATCGGGAACTGATCCAGGAAGTGGCGGTGTGGTTACAAACGATCAATTATATTCAAACAACCCGCTTATACATGGTAAAGCATTTAGGGTTATTGTAGACAATACAGTAGACGATCAGACTACTAATTTTGTTACTTTACGTCCAAATGATATGAACCAAACTCAAATACTGCATTTTAACCAAGATATAGACTTTGCGGTATTTTTACCAGATGGTTCGTTGTTTCAGACATACGAAACAGACACCGAAAGTCCATACCTTCCGGTCAAAGATATACAAATAAGCGCTCTTTTTTCATTGATTCCGGAATCAGAAACGTAATTAAAATTATAAAATATTTATTAAATTTATGTGTTAATAATAGATAGAATCAATAAATATTTTATAATCGTTTTGTCTCGTCTTTTTTTATCTTTTTAATAAATGTCTATAATTACAAACGTAAAAAACTTAACATATGAACAACAAACTTTAATCAGCGACGAATTGATAATAAAAATAAAGGATAAATATAGCGTTGGACCACCTAGAATATTTTACCCTTATTTCTTATCAGAAGAAGATGAAATAAAAATCCCGTTTGCATATGCGACAAGTATTCTTAAATTGCAACGAACTCCGAGGGAACAATTACAAGGTATTAACGTTAATTTTAAAGGTTCGTTACGCGCCGAACAACAAATTGTTAAAACGGAAGCTATTAAAAACATTAACAGAAAAGGTTCGGTAATATTATCAATGTATTGTGGGTTTGGAAAAACAATTACGTCTATTAACATTGCATGTAGTATTAAATTGAAAACATTAATAATCGTTAACAAAATCGTGCTTATGACACAATGGGAAGAAAGTATTAAGATGTTTTGTCCTGAATCAACGATTCAAAGACTGACCCCGAAGAGCAAAGACAAAAATGTTGATTTTTACATTATCAACGCAATAAATACCGAAAAATTAGGAAATGATTTTTTTAAACACATTGGAACGGTCATCGTTGATGAAGCACATTTAATAATGGCCGAAACAATATCCAAATCTCTCCAAACAGTTTCTCCTCGGTATTTAATCGGGTTAACAGCGACCCCTTACCGACCAGATGGTTTTGATAGTTTATTGACGTTTTACTTTGGAACAAATAAAATAATACGAGAGCTTTACCGCGAACATTTAGTCTATAAAGTTAAAACAGGGTTCAAACCGGTTGTTGAATTAACCAATCAAGGAAAGGTAAATTGGAATTCGGTTTTAGACAGTCAATCAAAAGATGAAGTTCGAAACGAAATGATCATTAAAATAATCAGAAAACATTCAGACCGAAACTTTCTCGTTCTTGTTAAACGAGTCGAACAAGGATATTTATTGGAACAAAAATTAAAAGAATATTCAGAAGATGTCACTTCGTTAATTGGGGCTTCACAGAGTTTTAAAGTAGAGTCCAGAATATTAATAGGAACGTGTTCAAAAGTGGGTACTGGATTCGATCACCCAAAACTAGATACTTTACTGCTGGCAACAGATGTTGAAGAATATTTTATACAATATCTAGGGCGGTGTATGCGTACTAAAGAAGGGATTCCTGTTGTTTTCGACTTAGTAGATGATTATTCGTTATTAAAAAAACACTATAACACACGGCGAAAAATATATACAAAACACGGAGGAACAATAGAAGACTATGATGTTTCTAAATTATAAAAGTGTAATATCAAATCGTTCCTTAACCTCTAAATAAAAATGAGCAATAAAAATAACCTAATATTTGAAAAGTTTGATGAGATTAATGTTTCGACCAAAACTTACACAGCGTCCACAAATATAACAATAAACCTGGGCGAATTATTTAATTGTATTAATGTCACAGACTACACAGTCATACCAAAGAAAAGAGGAAGAAAAAGAAAAGATGAACTACATACAGGTGATGTTAAACAATTAATTGAACCCGGATCAATAATCACCGCTAAATGGGAAGGACAAATAAAAGGTTGCGATCGTAAATCCAAATCCAACTCAAAAAATGAAAATAAAACTCCAAAAACATGGTTCCGAAACTCTGTAACAATTGTTATTTTTCTAGATAAATTTATAAATTTTAAAGTATGTAAGAGTGGAAAATTTCAGATGACAGGATGTCTTAATTGGAAACACGCAGAAATGTGTATTAGTACTATTTGGAACCTTATAAAGAATAATCCTGTTATTTATGAATTTTCGGATGAAACAGAAACATTAAAAACCATAGTTGTTCCGTCTATGAGAAATATAGATTTTTCAATTGGCTTCAATGTTGACAGAGAAAAACTAAATAAATATATTACCAGTCGGAAGGATATTCATTGTTTACTTGAATCATCATTTGGGTATACAGGCGTAAGTATAAAAATACCACTTAGTAATGAAAAAAGAATGCAGATGGCAATTATGAAATACGAATACTTAAAAAACGAAGAAGTAAAATGTGAACAAAAAACTTACGATTATTATCTGGATACTTTACCCGAAAAGGAAAAGTTGAAAAAGTTGAATGAACAAAAATACAATACGTTTTTGGTTTTTCAAAGCGGTAAAGTGATATTTTCAGGGTTAACATCTTGGTTAATGAAAGATTTTTATTATATTTTCATTGATATGATGAAAAATGGGTATGACGAGATTGAAGAACGGCTTGAAAAATATTAAAAAAAAAATAATAATATCATTAAGAAAAGATGTTACATACTATTGCTACGTTAATGATGCTCGGGGTCGGAATCACTCTACTTATTTTGTATTTTACCATAACTGGAAACACTGTAATATACAAGGACAAAGATGCTGAAAAGACGTTTGACAATGCCATGGCCGGTATTTTATCACTTGGTTCAATGCTTATGGCATTCTCGCTTGCAGTTCTCGCTATGGAAATGTCAGGCGGTTCAAACTTAGGAGAAAAGGCCGGCGCCACATGGCAGATATACCTTCTTTTTATGTTCCTGCTTGGTATTGTCCTTGTCAGTCTTGCCAGTGTTGCAATGAATCAACTTGCAAAGGCTCCAGACGGCAACAAGAAGGATTTAAATTCCGACTCTAAGACAGGATTGACTATTATTATTGTAGTGTCTGTTATTGCCGTGATTGTTTCTGGGGGAATTGGGGCGATGGAACTGGCTGGTAAAAAACCACTTGGGTTTGGATTTGATTTTGAATTCTGAGGGGAAAATAAAACAGTATAATTAAATTACATAATATTAATGACGTGATAAAAACAATATCACCGAAATATTGAAACCCAAAGTAATGATTCTGATAATACGTTTGTATTATCAGAAAAGTAAAAATGTTTTTTTAACGTTTTTAGCAGTGAAAAAGTAGAGCTTTAGCATGTCTCATAAAGAAATCGATAGTATAACTTTCGGAATATATTCAGACGATGAAATTAAAAATTTATCAGTTTGTTGCGTTAATAATACTAAAAAAACAGGTCTTGGAAGTGTTTATGATCCAAGGATGGGTCCATCTTTAAACAACCAGTTGTGTCAAACGTGTAACAACGACGCCGTTAAATGCCCGGGCCATTTTGGAACAATAGAACTGTATTCTAAAATAATACACCCATTGTACTATAGACATGTTCTTTCGATACTAAATTGTATTTGTTTTAAGTGTTTTAGGCTAATGATTACTAAAGACCAAATAGAATTAAATAATATCCATAATATGAAAGGACCGGCTAAATTCAATCAGATATTAGAGAAAATAAAAAAAATCAATATGTGTTGTCACAGTGACTGCAATGTTGAAAAACCAAAATTAAAATTCATCCCATTGGATAACACAATTACGATGTCTCACGAAGACAAAACACAATCATGTTCAATCACGATGACAACTGATGAAATCTTTAATATTTTAAACAATATTTCAGACGAAGATGTTGTTTTAATGGGTTTTAAACCCGAGCTATCTCATCCAAGGAATTTTATAATTCGTAATTTACCTGTATTACCACCGGTTGACAGGCCTTATATAGAAGTAGCTGGTAATATTTGGGATGATGATTTAACGGTTCAATATATTGAAATCATAAAAGCAAACGAACAGATTAACAATGCTGATATTTACGATTTTGACATTAATGATCCACGAAGATTGAAAGCGTTAACAACTTTGATTTTCAGAATAACAACAACGTTTAATAACAACCAAAATAAAGCCAAACATACTACAAATGCTCGTCCGATTAAAGGTATTAAAGAACGTCTTGCTGGAAAGGAAGGGCAAATACGAAATAATATGATGGGTAAACGGTGTGATCAAACTGCCCGCACCGTAATCGGTCCAGACCCAACCCTTAAATCAGGGCAATTAGCGGTCCCTGAAGAAATAGCTGATATTTTAACTGTACCTGAACGAGTGTATGACTTAAACATTGAAAAATTACAAAAAATGGTAAATAGTGGATTGATTGACACGATACATAAAGACGACAACCGAAAAACGTGTATTAATATATCGCGTTTCAGATTAGGGACAAGACTTGTACACGACGACATTATAATACGAAACGGAGAAACTATAAAGGTCACCGACACGCAACAGCCAGTATTTGAAGGGGATAAAATCAAACGCAATGGTGTATTTTTAGAAAACATACAATGCTCGGGTAGAGATTACAAAATTGAAATAGGAATGGTTGTCAATAGAAAACTTAAAGATGGAGATATTGTATTGCTTAATCGTCAGCCTACACTTCATAAAGGTTCTATGATGGCGATGGAAGTTGTAAGAAGACCTTACAAAACGCTTCGGATGAATTTAGCTGTTTGCAAATCGTTCAATGCAGATTTTGATGGAGACGAAATGAACATTCACGTACCGCAAGGCCTTGAATCACAGACCGAACTAAGGTTGTTATCAGCTGCTAAATATAATATCATTTCGGCTCAATCAAGTAAACCAAATATGGCAATTGTACAGGATTCGTTACTAGGTGCTTACATGATGACAACAGGTGTCAAAAATATAACAAAAGCACAATATTTCAATATTTCAATGCATGTAAATATAGTTGGTGAAAATATTACAGCAAAAATGCAACACATCCGACGTGTATTGAAGGATAAAGGGAAAAAAGTTCAGTGTTTCAATGGGAAAGGTGTTATTTCGTTGTTTTTACCGAAAGATTTATGTTATGAATTTACAAATAACGCATCCGTTGATGAACCAACTGTTAAAATATACAAAGGTGTATTATACGAAGGGATTTTTGACAAAACAATTTTAGGATCATCTCATAGTTCACTGATCCACTACATTAACAAAAATTACGGACCGGATGAATCGCTTAATTTTATTGATTGTATTCAGTTTTGTACATCTCAATGGTTAATGATTAACGGATTCACTGTGGGCTTCGGTGATTGTCTTGTTTCAGATCAAAGTAAACAACAAGAGATCCAAGATGTAATTAAAAAATGTTACATCGAAGCAGATGGTATTAAAACAACTACGAATCACTCGGGTGTACGAGAAATGCGTGTAAACGCTTCGCTTAACAAGGCGAAAGATATTGGGTTGCGAATTGCAAAGGATTCGCTTTTAGAACACAATAATTTTTTATCAACAGTCAGATCTGGAAGTAAAGGTGATTTTTTTAATATTGCCCAGATCACTGGTTTATTAGGTCAGCAGAATTTAAAAGGACAACGTATTCCATTGGTTATGAATAACGGCAAACGCTCACTTCCGCATTACCCAATGGAAGGGTTGACGCCTGAAATGGAATATGAATCACGTGGTTTCATAAATTCTTCGTTTATTAAAGGTTTGAATCCAAGACAGTTTTATTTCCATGCAATGGCAGGACGCGAAGGTATTACAGATACAGCAATGTCTACGGCAACTTCTGGTTATATGCAACGCAGGATTGTAAAATTGATGGAAGATATTAAAATTAATTATGACAGTACTGTTCGAGATGCAGTTGGAAAGAATTATCAATGTTTGTATGGTGATACCGGTTTAGATCCTACAATGACTGTGAAGGTAGATGGTAGACAAGAAGCTTGTGATGTGTCTACGATCATAGATAGACTAAATATGAATCACGAAACAAATAATAAAATTAAAATATAAGAAAGTATTTTTTTAAAAAAAAAAATTAATTACAATAAAGATGTTAAGCTCAATTAAATTAGATGGAATTACAGGTAACGCAGTTGCCGCTGCGCACGGTGCGTACCAAACAGCGCATTCTTCAAGCTCACAGCCGAAAAAACAGCAGCAAGCGGGTGGAAGCCACTACTATGATATTCCTGGGTCTCATCACGCATATGATGACTTTAGGAGAAGGGAAAGATACACTACTTCATTGGGTTCGTCGCTCAAATCCCCGGCGCTCTTCAATTATCACCCACCATCTCTACAAGGGATTGATTCACATACCTCTCATCCAAAAGGAAAGCCTATGATGGCGGCTGGAGCATTAAATGTTTTATCACACCACGACGATAAATCTGCGCATCATGCGTTGGCGGGTCATCGTACCAGTCCGGCTCATGGAGGAGACGCGTCAAACTATATTTCACAGCAACTCGCCAAGCATGTTAAAAAAGACCGCTTTTATGCAAGAAGGGAAAGAATGTCGATACCAACGAGGTTAGACGAGCAACGTGAGAACTTCAACGTGCCGATGCAATATAGAGGTTTCAACGCCCCAGTCCAAAAGACGGTTGTGTCTCACAGTCCTGACGGTACAAAAGACGATAATCCAACGCTTAAAGATATTCAATACACTGTCATGGCGAGGAGCATGCCAACGCCCTGTAATACAAACTTGGACTGACTTAGGTGTGATGAATGAGAAACATGTTTAAAACGAAAGTTATTTTTATTTAATGTTTAAACATTAAATAAATGAGTTTACTAATAAATATATCTATTATAGTTTCAAATGATTTACCAAATTTTAAGCAAAAAATAGGACCAATACCCGAAAGCGATATGAATATTGGTATTGTAATACTTATAAACGAAAGAACATTAAATAAGTTAAAATCAATACAGAAAGGTGTTGATAAGTTACAATATTTAGATTCACGTGAATTTATAAATAATATAACATTTTTCTCTTATTTACAATTTAACAAAAAAATATGTAAATTATCAAAAAATTCAGTTAATAACTTAAAAGTAGTTATTGAAAACACGATGAGATATTTACCTAACCATTTAGAACTTGTTTACGAATACGAAACCAAACAGATATCATCATTAACACGAAACAAATTTATTAAAGACGAAGTGTCGTGGAGACGAAAAAACGATTTAAATATTAAAGAACCCGATGAGTTTACAGATGATTCGAATGAAAAAATCCACGAAAATAGAATATGTAACGTACAAGTAAAATTAAGTAAACCAACGGTTTCTTTTATAAAGGGTTTGTCAAGACGAGGGTCTGTCAGTAAAAAAAGGGAAATAAAACAAAAAGAATTGGCTGGTGAAATGGTAGTTACAAAAATAACAAAAGACAATATTCATATTATTGACATAGACAGTAAGATGGTTTACGGGTCTGGTGATTCTGTTAGTTATAAACCATCTAAAATAACTTTTCATACTCACCCAGACGAAGCCTATGTTAAAAATAACGTTCATAACGGTTGGCCTTCATCTGCTGATTATTGCACAATATTAAAATATTCATTTAATACTGATATTATAATACATTTTGTAATTTCAAACGAAGGGTTGTATTCAATAACATTTACAGAAGAATGGTTAAAACATGGAAAATATAAAAAAGAAATAGATAAATTAATTGAAGATCATCATTCAATGGAAAAGCAGACAAATAAAACACCAGCATGGCACGTAAATGAAGTAAATAAAATAAAATTCAACGAAATAAAGATATTCAATGTTTATTTTTCCAAGTGGAATAATATACAGCCAATACTTGTATGCTTTAAAAACCAAGATACAAATTGTAAAATATTAAATGATTAATTTTATATACTAGAATAAAAATGCCAGCAGAAGAACAAAGAAGACGAACTTCATCCGTTTCTCGCCCATTTGATCCCAACAACGGGTGGAGTGATGATATTGAAAATGTACTTGAATCAATCAGACATAATGCGTTTGTAATGAGCGAACACCACAAAAAAAATTACCAGTATTACAAAAGCCAGTTAAAGTATTATAAAATACCTGTTATTATCATATCAGGTCTTAATAGTGTTATTGCAGTTGGTCTTCAACCTTATTTAGAACAAGGGATAATTTCGGGATCAAATTGCCTACTCGCCCTTTTATGCGGGATAATTGGTTCGATTGAGTTGTTTCTGGGAATATCAGCAGGAATGGAAAACGAACTGGTTGCATCTAAAAACTTTTATTTGCTAGCGATATCGATTTACAAGACTCTTATGCTTGACAGAGAACGAAGACCTGTCATCGGTCGTGACTTTTTGGAAGAAGTTTATTCTGAATATACAAAATATTATGGTTCGTCAGCACTTGTTACAATGTCAAAAAAGACAAAAGATAAACTAGCACAGATTCCATTAACAAATGGCGGTGTTTCATCGCAATCTCCCATATTTGATGATACCGACTCTGACAATGGGTCTCCTGTTAGACAGTTCAGTGTTGCACCGATAAAACCTAAAAGCACTAAAAAATTCAATGTTCAACCGCGTGATAGATACCAGGATGAACCAGCAAGCCAAACACACGATTTTAGTGATATGATGGAAAAAGGAACTGCATCGATGAATCAGTATTCTAATATGGCACAGTCAGGGCAGATTATGATGGAAAATGCCCCATTTGGAATCAATTCTCCTTTTGGCCAAGCAATGAAAATGGTAGCCGATCCTTTTGCAAGACAACAAATGAAAGACGAAGCGATTAATCAGGTTTCATCGAACGTTTCCCAAAAAATGGATGAACAAGTTTCCACTTTACAAACACAACCAATATCAACAGGAGTTGAAACTGTAAATGATGCGTTAACTGAAATAGAAACAACTAAAAAAGCAGCAACTGAATTAGTAAATAACACAGTTTCTAATGTTGTTAAAAATTTAGGAAACAAATAACGAAATTGATAAATTTTATATGTTAATAATAAATGTTTACAGGAATAGAATACTTGTATTTATTATTACCAATAATTAGTGGTTTTGGAACAAGCGCTGTTTGTAAAATGGATGAAAGTGCCGGTGAAAATGTTAAATTCAGACCACCCGGGTGGGTGTTCGGAGTTATGTGGCCGATTTTATATTTACTATTAGGTCTTAGTTGGGTATTTGCGTCTAGAGAATCCCAACTTAACAGTATTTTTTATAGTATTTTGACTTTATTACTTGTGACTTGGATAATTACTTATTCATGTCAAAAAGACAAACAAACAAGTGTTTATATATTACTTGCATCGTTAATGGCATGTATCGCCTGTATTTCAACAGGGACTGTTCAAACAAAGTTAATGATTTCTCCGTTGCTTGGTTGGTTAATATTTGCATTAATGATGAATACAGCCGAAATCCAGACATAAGTAATTAATAACTAAGAATAATCAATTAATAATGTTATTTTACTAGTTTTATTTTTAATCAGTTCTTTCACTTTAGTTATAATATTTTCATCGTCGTGTTTTACATATAACTCGCCTACCGACTGTACCTTTATTGTGTTTTTTCGTCCACGGACGACAGTTGACCAGTCGTCCAGATCTACCTTAATCGGATTTATCGCCTGAATTGGTTTTTGTATATCGGTTTTTAGGTTTCCCACTCGTATATGATATGACTCGGTTGTTTCGTATGGATGTTTAAAAAAGCAAATCTTTGAAAGGTTTGCATTAAG
>Ga0209631_10007932_pt1 | contig 10467 bp, 5 predicted proteins | sample COG_08_FD_184752 | JGI IMG/M metagenome (GOLD analysis project Ga0209631, IMG submission 184752) | Pelagic Microbial community sample from North Sea - COGITO 998_met_08 (SPAdes) (version 2) | ecosystem: Environmental > Aquatic > Marine > Neritic zone/Coastal water | place: Helgoland, sampling...
AGAAAGAACTTTGTCAGTTCCACTACCATCGCCAGCTGAATCACAATAGTGTACGTTACCGCCTACAAATGTAGGAGCAGTTGCGTTGTCAGCGTTAGCGTTTAAAGCACAGTACTCTGCGAGTCCACGCATTTCTCTTGTACCTGCACCAGGTGTTGTATTAGCACCATCTGCGAATGTACCGTTGAATGCGAACCACTCTACTTCTCTAGCTACTTTTTCAAGAGCTAAAGCCATTTGCTCTGCAAATTCATCAACGATTGGATTAGAACCAGCTAAACCGAGTTTGTCAGCAGCTGTTACTGTTCCGTCACCATCTGATGAAGATGCGATGTTAGCACTTAAATCAAAAGGATTTTGGTGCTGATATGTTGCCATAGCTGTGTAAGTCATCTTGACACCTTTATGGAATATCTGTGTCACACCTGTAAACGCAACTCTATCTCTTCCGAGATATTCTGTTGGTGTATTACCTTCTTGAGCCTTTGTAGGTTCAGAAGATACTGTGTGTGAGTCAGCAGCCTGGATTTGCCAGAAGGTAGATTGTAAAACCTTACCTCCGTTTAATCCGCCTGTTGCAGATAAAAAAGGAGTTCTTTGACCACCTACACGGAATAGCTCCCCAGAAAAGTTATTAATTTTCTGAGAGTAAATTGCGTCATTAGTCAGGGTTATGCCTGCCATAATAAACCTCCGTATATTGTCGTATTAAACTATTACTTTTTTTGTTGTTCTTGGTCCATGTAGTTTAATTTAGCTCTTAGTGAATCCTTTACGGATGCACCTCTTAGAGCAGCAACTAATTCTTCATTAGACCCTAAAGGTATTTCTGAAGTTGAATTTGCATCAAGTGCAGCTACGCGAGACCTTGCATCGTCTTGAACTTGTGGTTCAGGTGTAGGCTGTGGTGTTGCCTCAACTGTTCCATTTGCTTCGAAACCATACTCGTCCTTTGCAAACTGTGAGATAGCTTCTGTCGTAACAGGTCCATCATACACTTGCTTTAACGCTTTACCGAAACCTTTGTCCGTTGATAATCCTAATTTACCAAAGACATTATCTATTTCCTTATCTTTATAAGAAGCTAGTTCTGCCTCAAGTTTTTTGATAGCATCATCTTTTCTACCAATAGTTTCTCTCATTTGTTTTACACCATGTTCTTGCGGTGCATCAAATTCTTCCATACTGTACCTCCACTATGTGTTAACCTATCTGACAAGACCATAGGCATCTTGCCGTGGTGCTACCTTACCACTTGACTTATCTCTCTGGTAGCTTCAAGCTATAAGTCCATTACTCTACGGTTTTAATACGAGCTTTCAACGTAGGCTTCGAAAGCTGTTTGCAGGTCTATTGTAGCGGACCACGCAACGCTTAATAAATATTATAACAGGTTAAGTAGTAAGTCCAGTGATTTTACCATCTTTTTTTGCTGCTCCTAATTGTATACCTTGTTTAGACATTAGTTCTGATTCAATACGTGTTAATCTTTGTTGAGCTTGTACATTGCCTAATGTAGCTTGTTCTAATGTTTCAATACCTAAATCTCTACCTATACTTTGTGCTTGACTCATAATGTTTCCAGCAGTTCCATAGAGTTGTTTAGCTCCTTGTGCAGTTAAACCTTGTTTCTTTAACGTATCAAATTTATCATAGTTAAATCCAAAGCCTGCTTTTTTAGCTTGTGCACCAATTTGTACAGTTGTTATTTGTCCTTTTAAGAATTTATCTTCTACTTTTGGATTAATTAATGCTGCAAATATTGTTGCATCATCAGCTACTACTCCTAGTTGTTCAGCAAATAACTGTTTAACTTCAGGTATTTGATTTACAACTCCTTCGTAAACTACATCTATTCTATCTTGAAACTCTGCACCAGATACAGAACTAACCATTTCTTTAAATTCATCTTCAAATTCAGTAAAATCATCTATACCTATTTCTTTAAGTGTTTGTTTATAAGTATTAATAGTCGTTAAAGAAGTTAACTCATCCATTATTAATGTACCATCTTTGTTTAATAAATGACTAAAGTTATCTTTCCACACTTGAGATTTTCTAGTTAAACCTATTGAAGTATCTGCATCTCCAGTATCAATGTAATTGTTTATAAAATCGTCTAATACACCTTGTGGCATAAACGAATACAAAGCTTGTGCTTGTTGATTAGCTTCTGCTGAAGTAGCAGCAGTACCAGAAGAAGATGTAGAATTTCCACTAAACTCTGTGCCTTGTACGTTAGGGTCTCTTGAATATCCAACAGCTTCTAATTCTATAGCTCTATCTTCATCTACTTCATAAAAAGTTTCTAGGTCTTTACGGTACATCTTAACCATTACCATTAGAATCCCTCCCTAAACTGTTGTGCTCCAACTATACCTTTGCCAAAAGTACGATTTAATGCATTATTAACATCAGCCATAACTTTTGCAGAGCCTTGTTGGTAGCCAATACTTCTAGCTAATTTCTTTTCTTCTCCAAAGTTATTAAGTTTTAACATTTTATCTATAATTGCATAATCACTATCTTTACTTTGGTCTAATTTAATACCTGTTGTTTGTTCAAAAGAGTTAATTTTACTGTCTATTAGAAACCCAATTTCCATATCTTCGTCATACATAGAGTATTCTAATTTGTTTTTAGCTTTTAAATCTTTAATAAATTTTGTTTCATAATTAGGATTGTTTCTTAATTTAGCTGCATGACTTGCAATATCTTTAATACCTGAATGTAAATTAGGTGCTAAATAAGTATCCATAAGACTTTTGATTTTTTCTGTACCAAGTGTAGTTTGTTTTATTTCTGTACCTTCTGCTATAGCTAATATCTTTGCATCTACAGGTCCACCTAATGTGTAACTACTATCTACTAATTTTCTAACAGTACGTTTAGATTTTTCTTCGCTCCAACCTGATGCCCATTCTTCTGCTATTGCAGTTAAAACAGGTTCAGATAACTCTCCACCAAGACCAGTTAAATGTGTTTGTAAACTTGCTAAGTTATTTTGTACGTCTTCTTCCCAACTTAATCTATTTTTAGCTTTTTTAGTTAAACCATTGTATTGAGCTATTGTGTAACCCATATCTTCTATTGCTTTATTATGTTCTATAGAATCCCAATAAAGTTTTATATTGTCTATACCATTATCCATTACCCAGTCTTCTAATGTATTTACATAATTAACATCAGACCAAAAAGGTGCTTTAGTTTTTAATTCATCAAGACCAGAAAGCATAGCAGTAATACTATCTACATCATCATATTCTTTAGTTAAAGGATATATACCACTTCCTATAACTACAATTCTATCTTCGTAAGCAACTTTACCTTTAAACTGAGCATCAGTAATTTCAATCATGTCACCAGTAGTAACTAAGTCATTATAAAAAGAAGCACTTGCATCTTGATTACTTTGTTCAATATCAGTCATATCAGTTATATCAGCTAATGTCCAACCTTTAGGTACTTCATACATGTACAAACTATCACCTGTATCAACACCTATATAAAATTTACCATCAACATTAACAATTTGAGAACCTTCTGGACCGTATGTAACTCTACTCATTATTTGCACCTAACATAGGACGTATACCATTCATTGCAAGACTAACAATGTCTTCTGTGCCTGTTTTTTTACCAATAGTTGCTTGGTAAGCTTGAACACCTAATGAACCTCTAGCCCATCTTCTCATATCTTTTTCTAGTTGTGGTGCATTATCAAAAGAAACAGATTCTTTATTTTTATCAACATCTATTGGCTGATTACTTGGAACACCTGTTGCACTACTCATCATTGCACTACCTATTAAATTTTGTAATTCTGGATTATTTTCACGAGTTTCACCTTGTAACTGTGCATATGCTGCCATACCAACGTTTGCTAACATCCAATATGTTTCGTATGCTGCAACTCCAGCACCTAATGTTAATGCTCCTGCAGCAGATTTACCAAAACCAGCAGCCTTTAAACCTCTACTTGCTAGTTCTAATGGTTTTGTTAATAATATTTCTTCATCCAAGTAACCTAATACTTTTAAACCTATTCCACCAAAAGCTTTTAATTTATCTACATTTTCTACACCTATAGCTTTAGCTAAACGACTTAACTCTTGTTCACTTATATTAGGTAATTCAGCATAATTATAATTTTCAACAGGTGCTAATCCACCAGGTCCATATCTAGTATTTTTATTTAATGCATTACTTTCAGCACTTCTAGTATTCATATAATTATGAAAGTATTTTTCGGCACTTCCTTCTGCTAAAAAGTTATTTATTTCAGTATTTATATCATTAAGTTTTTTTTGATAAGAATTTACTCTAGCTTGTTGTGCACCTGAAGTTCCTAAAGGATTGTTTTTAGCAAATTCTAAATTTTCTTGAGCTGCTAATTGCTCTTGTGCTAATCTGTCATAAGCTTCTTTATCTTGACCTTTTAATTGTTGAGGGTCTATTTTTTGTACGTTTTCTCCAGGATTTATCATGGTGATATATACCTAAATACTTCAGATAATAAAGCTTGTTGTGTTTCCATTTTTTTACGTCCTAAAGCTACTGCATCCATTTCTTTACCATATTCTTCCTCTACATAATCTTCAGCAAAACCTTCAGCTGTAATACCATCTTTAAAGAAATCAGTATTTAACTTACGTTCTGTTGGCATATATCCACCCATTTGAACATCTTCTCTTTTAATATTAGTACCTTCTACATAATCTGCGTATATGTCACTTGCTTTAAAGTTTGCAATTAAATCTGCATTTTCCATCATTTCTTTTGAATAAGCTTTTCCAAAAGCTGTAGCTGCTTTATCTAACATTTTCGGAGTAACTCTTTTACCTGAATCTGCTAAAGCATTTTCAAATATAGTTTTAAACTCTTCATCAGAGGGATATTCTTCTAAAGCTTGTTGAAATAAATCACCTTCTATTTTTTCTCTAGTTTGTTTTTTTTCTTCTCGTTCTAAATAAGATGTTTGTTCTGCATAAGCATCTATAGCTTTATTAAAAATCTTACGTTGCATAACATATTGTGGTTCATCTTCTTGAGCCATAAAAAATCTAACATCATTTTCAGATTCTAAAGCTTTATATTCTGGACTGTTTTCTAATATGTTTAAATTAGCATCAGCATAATCCATGATGTCATATACAACTTCTAATAACTTATTACTGTATTGACCTATTGAATCATTAAAATAACCTTCAGTTACAATACCTTTTGCTTCTAAATATCTTTGAAACTCTATTATTTCTTGTTCAGAGTTAGCACTAGCTAATATTCCACTAATAGGAAAATCTTCAAAGTAACTTGTAAAAGATTTAAACCTATTTGTTTCTACACCATCTTTATCATATACAGGTACTTTTCTAGCATTAGGGTCTTCTAGTCCTCCAAAATCCATAAATGGCAAATAAGCAGTTAACTTTACTGAATCAAATACTCCAAATTCTTCTATACTTTTTCTATATTCTTGTTCAAATTGTTGTGCATATGCAGGGTCTAGTTGCATTAAATAAGTATCTAATAGTGCTTTTTGTTCAGGATTTAATTGCTCTATTGGTTCATCATTTGTATTTTCTTCAGTATTACCAAAAGATGTATTTTGTGTTTTCTCTACCATTATCTTCCTAGTGTAGCTCCATATTGTAGAGCTTCAGTGTCATCTCTGTATAATCTTAACATAACACCTATCCAGACATAGTAAAAGTCAGGATTTTCTTTAGCTATTTGCATAGCTACTTGATGTGTCATAATACGCATATATCTTGCTTCATCTTGTGTAGAAGATAACCACCAATCAGGGTTTCTACTACTTGAGTATTGTATTGATTGATTACCCATAGCTTGCCATATAGGGTACAACTTAGCAAAACCTTTACCTGCGTCAGTTGTAGAAGCAAAACTACCTTCTTTTAACCACTCCCGTTCCATTTCAGACAATATATCTTTAGCTTTAACAGCAGTTGTAATACCATAAGTCTGGCTTTGAAATCCTGGATAATCTATAATTAAACCATTACGAACTAAACGTTTTAAGAAAACTTTTTCATCATTAGGTATTGTGTCATTAGCTTCTACTTTTTCTGAAAAAGCTGCATATTTATAGTATGCTACTGTGTCGTTTACAGACCTACGATATTGGTCAGGGTTTAACATAATAGATTCATCATACAAATCAGCATATGACCTATCATCTAATGGATTATCAGGCAATAAGAAATAAGCACTCAATGTGTAAGGTTCTAAATCTTTTTCATTTTCTGCTTGCCAAGTTTTTACTCTGTCTGTTATAGAACGTCTACCAGCAATAGATACTGATTTACCAGATGTCAACCAACCATGGTCATAACCAAATTCTCTAAAGAATCTTTCAGCTGCTTGTACATCATCTTGATTAGTTTCTTCTCTTATTTTTCTATATTCTTCTGCAAGAACTTGTGTACTAAACAATTTACCATCTTTATCTTCTGCATAAAATACTGGTTTAATGCCTGTTGGTCCAATAAATTGTGCTAAGAATCTAATTCCAAATACTTGTGTAGCTTTTTTATTAGAATATTCTAAGAAAGCTTCGTCAATATCTGATTTAGTAATTAAAGTTTTGTCAAAGTTTACACCATATTTTTTACTTAAAAATTTATCAAGTTTGCCTGTTTTATATAATCTTTGATTTTCTCCTGTTAACATACCGTATCTATATATATCTATTGTTGTAGATGCTCTCATAGCAGCGTATTCACTTGTGTAAATTTCATTACCATAATCATCTATATCTTTTCCAATACCACCTGTTGCAGCTAATAGTTTTTTTAACCAAGGAGCTTTAGGTAATAAGACATCTTTAATTTCTGGAGTACCAAAATCACCAAATAAAGTTTCTCTTACTTCTCTGCCGTATCCATATTTAGGTAATACCTTGTCTAAAGCAAATGCAACATATGGGTTAGGTCCAGGTACAAATCCTTGTCCTAGTAGGTTGATACCAGTTACATAACTCTTAGCAGCTACTTCAGTGTTTCTTTCTTTGCCATAAATTAAGCTTCCCATAAATCCACTGAACGGATGTGCAAACAATTCGTTATCAGGATTTTGTGGGTCTGGTGTAAAAAATGATTCACTTTGAAATCCAAATAAATTTGACCCTCTAGCACCATTAACTAAAAGTTGTCCTTTACGTATTAACTGTGGATTATTAGCTAGTAACTTACTCCAAGTAGTAGCTAACTCAAACCATACTTCAGGGAAAGGAAAAATGTTTCTTGTAACATCTGATAAAGCATGTCTCTTAGAAGTATCGTATAACAACTGTTTAGTACCTGATAAACCATAAGCTTTAGCGTTTGTGTCTGCTACTTTAAAATTATCTATCTTTCCACTAGGTGTAGCTCTACGTGCATCTTTTAAATCAGCAATAACATTTTTAGGTATTTTTAATACTTCAGCTTCTCTAATAAATTCATCTCGTACTTTCCAAGAATAATTTTCAAAGTTATCAAGTATATGCATATACCTAAACTGTTTAAAAGCTACTGACCTTGATAAATAAGCATTGGGTTTACCCATCATGTGATTAAACGCAATGTTTACCACATTATCCATAGTCTTTTCAAAATTTCCTAAAGGTCCTAAATATTTTCTATTAACAATATCTTCTGATACTTTTACTGCACCTAAATCTAAATTAAGACCTTTTTCGCCAACATATTTTTTAAGCTCTTGGTCTATGTCTGATATTGTTGTTTTACCACGAAGTGACATTCTTTCTGGCATACGTTTGTTTAAATCTTCTAAAAAGCTAAGACTTTCTCCAGCTCTTCCTGCATCATCCCATTTATGTAAGCTTCCTGTTGCTATTGCATTTCTTAAATTACTATTACCTGTATCTGTAGCTGAAATGTTATATCTATAAGCTTTAGCAGCTTCGTCATAAAAATACTCTGTTCCTTTTTCTACACGACCACCTGTTTTAATTCTTATACGTGTTTCAATAGATTGTAAATATTGGTCTATAAAATCACTGTCATTTAAAATCTTACTAAATCTACCGCCACCCATATCTACAAGTTGTTCTCTAGCTAATGCACCATCTTTACTTAAAATCCATTTAGAAAGTTTGTCACTACCATAACCATATTCAGCTACTTTTCTAGCTATTTCGTCACTACGCAATAACATTAATTCAAATCTAACTGCTTCTACATAATCATCTGCATTAGTTCTGACACCTTTTTCCATTTCAGTTTTAGTACGCATAACATACTTAACATTTTTATTTTTAATAGTTGCTCTTCCTTGCAGCCCTGCAATAGAAAATGTTTGATTCATAGCTTGTAAATGTTCAAAGCTATCAAGCAATTTATTTTCATCAATAGAAGATGCACCACCTCTAACAGCTCTAGCAACTTTTCCTTCACTTCCCATAGTTACCCACTGTATATAGTGTATTGGGTGTGTAAAAAACGAATCCATATGTCCAGCAGCAAAACGCATTGATTCTTCTAAGAAAACTCTACTAAAAAAAGCATATCGTAATAAAACAGCTGGTTTAAATATATTTCGGTTGTAATAATCTAAAGCAAAAGTTATAGCATCTTTACCTAGTTTATCTACAGGTATACCTTTTAATTGTCCTGTTGTGTAATCTATAAAAGGATTTTCTGTATATTCTTTACTAAATCCAAATTTATATTTAGTCATGTAATCTTTAGCATTTTTTACAGGTATTGTAAATGTTTGTGTTAAAGAGTTCATATCATCGTAATAAGTAAACAATGAAGACATAGAACGTTTCATTAAATTATAATCTGTTAACTGTACTGAGTTATCTGCCATTTCAGACATAAGATGTGCAGTAGGTATGATAACTTCTCTATCTGTACCATCCCAATTTTTATAAGTCATTTTTTCTAGACCTTCAGGTAAATTTCCTGCAAAAGGCATGTCATCCCCAAATTCGTTAATAAACATAATAAATCTATCTTCTTCACCTTTAGAATAATTTTCTAAAGCTTCTGCCATAATTTCGTGATTACCGCCTTTAGCCCTAACATGTTGTATATCTCTAACTCTTTGTTCGTAAGCAAACTTTCTAACAGTTCTATGGTCTTGATATTTTAATCCTCTAAACTCTTCTAGTATTTTAGAACCTACTGCTGAGTCATAACCTGTACTTTGCAAATGTGCAAACAACTGGTCATAAGCTTGTGTAAAGTTTCTTAACGGTAAACCCATTTCTGGTATTAATCCAAGCATTCTTTGTTGTGAAGGAGTACTACCAGCATTAAAAGTAGAGTTGAACCCTAACATTTTTTCATATTTTTTACTTGTAATATTTGTTAGTTCTTCTACATTAGATTTAGCATTTAACGCAGCTTCAATAAGTTGTTCTTTTTTAGGTAACCATCTACTTGCTGCTATAGTTCCGTCAATAATTCCATCATTTCTTGACAATGGTTTTAATACAGATAAAAACTTTTTGTTAGGTGTATTACGTAAAGGAGACATTGCAATATTTAAACCTTGTCCTAAGTAACTTCTAGCACTTCTAAATGCTGCTTGTTCATTTCCTATAGTAGATAATGCTTTACCAGCTATTTGTTTACCAACGTTTGTAGAACTTTGTAATTTTTTACCAGTTTTTGCTGTACTTACCAATGCTTTGTTTAATGCAAAAGATGCAACTTTAGGCATAGTATTTATTTGTTCAAAACCTTTGCTAGTGTATTTACCAATACTTACACCTTCGTCTAATAAAGAACCAAATAACTCTTTAATTTTTGCAGGGTTTTTTGCTTTTACTATTTCACCAACAAACCTACCATTTAAACCTCTAAAGAATGGATTAGCTTTTATAACCATTTCTTCTGTTTCGTCAGCTAACGAATAGAATAATTGATTCATAAACGGTGTATCTAAAAATTCATCTTTTGTTTGTCTAAAAAATTTAGGTACACGTTCACCAAAAAAACCATATTCTTTAACTTGTCTATCAGTAGCTTTAGTAACTCTTGCTGCACCAGTATCAATAGCTTTTAATTTAGCATTAGCACCTAACATATAATCTTTTAGACCTTCACCAGATAAACCTTCTATATCTTTAGCAATTTGTTCTTCAGCTTCTTTTCTCAAACCTTGTTGATTAAGTTTAAATCTTTTACCTGTAGCTAAAACTTCTCCTGTTTCTTGGTCTAAAAGTTTATTTACACGTCTAAGGTTTTTAAATTGATTCATTACTTGACCTACACCTTTATCTAAAAGCAATTCAGGAACTGCTGAATAAACTAAGTCAATAGCACCAGATAATTTGTTATAAGTTTCTGTACCAGGTGCTGATACAAAAGCTGCTTGATACCTTCCAGGTGAATAAGGAACTAATTGTTGATAACCTTCTTGAGTCCTTCCAGGGTCTTCAGCACTATAAACAAATCCTTTATTTCTTCTACCAGCATAAAAGTTTATTTT
>Ga0209631_10007942_pt1 | contig 10460 bp, 8 predicted proteins | sample COG_08_FD_184752 | JGI IMG/M metagenome (GOLD analysis project Ga0209631, IMG submission 184752) | Pelagic Microbial community sample from North Sea - COGITO 998_met_08 (SPAdes) (version 2) | ecosystem: Environmental > Aquatic > Marine > Neritic zone/Coastal water | place: Helgoland, sampling...
AGGCATAAACTGAAAAAAACCAAAGGCACCGGCCCAAGAACCATAAAGTGTTTCATAATCAATCTTTTTTTTATCTATTAGTTTTAATAAGATAAGAAGTTCTTTCGTAAAAAAATCTGACCTTCTTTTATCAAAACTTAAAGTTGACAAGGATGAAATTATATCCATTTTACCAACGTATGTACCATAATTGGTTTCGATACCCATTAATGATAAAAGTAATTCCTTTTCAATTTTGTATTTTATTTCAACTTCATTAATAATTTTTGAATATTCTTCATAAAAACTTACACCTTTTTTTACTTTATTTTTTGAAGTTCGTTTAGAAACATATGTTTTTGTATCCTCATAAAATTCAGGTTGATATCTATCATATTTAATAACTTTAGGTAAAAATTTTACATTGGACATTACTTTATCAAAAGTTATTTCTGAAATATTATTTTCCATTGCTACATTTTTAAAATTTTTTTTCCATTCAGCAAAGTTCAATTCATCATTTGCATATATATTTTTAGTTAAAAAAATAAAAAATAAAAAGCAAATATTAATTTTTTTCATAAAGATCCTTAAGATATATAGCTACAGCAATCCAAATTATAATAAAACTGATAAATTTTATATATGAAAACTCTTCATTATAATAAAAGTAGCCTAATATAAACTGTAATGTGGGTGTGATATAGAAAATCATTCCTGTAGCCCCTAACCCAATTAGCTCTACACCTCTAACATATAAAAATAAAGGAATCACTGTCATTGGTCCTGCCAAAATTAAAAATAAACTGAATTCTGGATTTGATAAGTTAAAATCATTTAAACCATTTTTAGCAATAATATAAAAAGTTATTAAGGCAAATGGAAAAATATACAAACTTTCAATTAACAAACCTATATCTGTATCTACTTTTATTTTTTTTCTAACTAGATTATAAAAAGCCCAACTTAAAGCTACTATTAACCCAATCCAAGGTAAGCTTTTCAAATTAAAGAAAATCAAAATTAAAATTGAAATTAAAACTAATATAACTGATAGAAGTTTCTTTTTATTCAATCTTTCTTTTAAAAAAAAATACCCAAGCAAAACACTTATTATTGGCATAATAAAATAACCGAAACTTGCATCGATAATTCTTTCGGTAGCTACTGCGTAAATCCAAACAGACCAATTTACGAAAATTAATAAACCAGACAAAAATAAGGCTACTAAATTTTTTTTATTTGAAGCGATTTTAGAAAAAATCTTCCATTTTTTTAAAAATGATGTCGTGATAAGCAACATAACTGCAGTCCAAAGACATCTGTGAACTACTAGCTCTATATGTCCGATAAAAGAAACATATTGAAAGTATAAAACTCCAATAAAGCCCCACCAAAAAGATCCTAGAGATGTTAATAATAAACCTTTGTTGAATTGTTTTTTCATAGAAAAATTAATGAATTAAATTATCTTAGACTAAATAGACTATTTTATAGTTGAATTAAATATTTTTAATTATAAAACCTTGATTACGGAGAGATGGCTGAGCGGTTGAAAGCACCGGTCTTGAAAACCGGCAAAGGGGCAACTCTTTCCTGGGTTCGAATCCCAGTCTCTCCGCCATTACTATTTTTTAAACTTAAAACTTTTAAATAGCAAATTAACGTTATTTTCTTTAATCTTTACGTCAGTTTTGTATCCATTATAAAAGTTATATAAATTATTATCATCTAAGTTTAATAATTTTTCTAAGTTTATAAGATCATCAACGCTTAATTGATTAATATATTTTTTTGTGAAAGCTCCTAAAAGTTTATCCATTTCTTTTGTTCCACGGTAATTTGATCGATAGACAATTTTTTTTTTTAATTGCTCTATGTTGAGGTTCATTATTAGAATATATTAGTTGTTAATGAATAATAAAAGTAATTATAAGTATTTGTTATCAGATTTAACAGCACTAAAAGGTGTTGGTATTAAAACAACAAACTTGTTAAAAAAAAAAAAAATCAATAATATATTTGATTTATTATGGAAATTGCCAAAATCATATACAGATCTATCTTTATCATCAAAAATTAAAGATTTACGAATTGGTGAATTACAAACTATAACTATAATTCCTAAGAAATATTCTTTTCCTAGAATTCGAAATTTACCTAATAAAGTTTTGTGTTCTGATGAAACCGGTGAAATTGATTGCATTTTTTTTAATAGTTACGAAGGATATATAAAAAAAATTCTACCTCTAGGTAAAGAAATAACTATGAGTGGAAAAATTGGTTATTTCAAAAAAAAATATCAATTAACAAATCCTAAGTATGTATCTGAAGATTCTTCATTAATTAAAAAAAAACATAATACATATTCACTTACCGAAGGAATTTCAGAAAAAATTTATAATAAAATCATTAATCAAATAATCAATGATTTGCCCATTTTAAATGAATGGCATTCTAAATATATATTAAAAAAATTTAACAATATTAGCTGGAACGAGTCTATCAAAGAACTTCATAAACCTGAAAATGTAGGAATGTATAAGGAAAGTTTTTACCAGCGACTAGCTTTTGATGAAATATTTTCAACTTTTTTGGTAAATTCAGAAATAAGAAGTAAAATTAAAAAAGTTAAAAAAGTTAAAAAAAAATTAGATTTTAAAAAACAAAATAAAATAATTAATAATCTAGATTTTTTACTTACCAATGATCAATTAAAAACATTAAATGAAATAAATAATGATTTATGTTCTTCAACTAAAATGTTTAGACTTTTACAAGGTGATGTTGGGAGTGGAAAAACAATAGTGGCTTTATTATCTGCTTTCAACACTATAAATTCAGGTTTTCAGGTTGCAGTAATGGCTCCTACTGAAATTTTAGCAAGACAACATTATGTGCTTGCAAAAAAAATTTTTCCTTCAACGCTCAATATAAAATTAATTTCTGGAAAATCAGATTATAAAGAAAAAAAAAATACCTTGAGTCAGTTATCTAAACATCAAATAAATATTATTTTTGGAACCCATGCAATTTTTCAAAATAAAGTAAATTTCAAAAAATTAGGGCTAATTATAATTGATGAACAACATAAGTTTGGTGTCAACCAAAGAAAAAGATTGTCTGACAAGGGTGGGAATAATTGTGATGTTTTGTTAATGACTGCAACTCCTATACCCAGAACTTTAACAATGACAATGTATGGAGATATGGATCTATCAATTATACAAGAAAAACCAAAAACAAGAAAAGAAATTAAAACTTATAGTAAATTAGAGAGTAAAATTGAAGATATTATAGAATTTATTAAAAAAGAGATTAAATTAGGAAATCAAATATTTTGGGTGTGCCCTTTAATTGAAGAATCCAAAAAATTGGATCATTCCTCGGCAGTCAATAAATTTAAATATCTGAATAATATTTTTCCTGGTAACGTGTCACTTCTTCATGGAAAAACTGATATTGCAGAAAAAGAAGACATTTTAAATAAATTTTTGAATAATGATTTTAAGATTCTTGTCTCAACTACAGTTATCGAAGTCGGAATCGATTTTCCAAATGCCAATGTAATTATAATAGAAAATGCAAACAAATTTGGTCTTTCTCAACTCCATCAACTTAGAGGCCGTGTTGGAAGAGGTAGCAAACAATCAACATGTATACTTATGTTTAAGTCTAATTTAAGTGAAAACGCAAAAAAAAGAATTAATATTTTAAAAAACTCTAATGATGGCTTCATTATTTCTGAAGAAGATATGAAAATTAGAGGTTTTGGTGATATATTAGGATTTAAGCAAAGCGGAATTAAAAATTTTAAGTTAGCAGATCCTATTCATAATAATGATCTTTTTAATTTAGCAGAGAAAGAAATGAGAAGGATTGAAAAATCGAAAGAAAATTTAAGTAAATTTAAGCCTCTTATAAAATTATACGATAGAGCTGATATTATTAACGATATAGCTTAATTTTTTAGGACGATGTTCCTGCCGAAACAATAAACTTAGAAGCTTCCTCAAACGACATATTTAAATAAATTACATCTTCAATTGGAATCATTAGTAAAAAACCACTAGTTGGATTTGGTGTTGTTGGAATAAAAATATTAATTAATTTTCGATTAGTTTTTTCAGACATTATTCCTTTATTCTCTTTAGTAGCAAAACCGACGGCCCAAACTCCTTTTCTTGGATATTCAACAAGAACTACACTTTTTTTATCGTTATTTTTGTTAGAAAAAGATTCAGTCATTTGTAAAATTGCTGAATATATAGTTCTTAAAAATGGAATTTTTTTAAATAAATCATCAATTAATCTTAATAATCTTTTTCCTAAAAATGATAGAGATAAACCACCAACTATAGTTATTAAAATTATTGAAATAATTATTTCGATGCCAGGAATTGCATAGGGTAAATAGCTATTTGGATTTAAGTTTTCAGGTATTATTTTAGACGATAAACCTATTAATATTTTACTTAAATATAAGGTAAACCCTATTGGAATAAGAACTACAACACCAGTAATAAAATAGTTTCTTAAGACAAGAGTTATGGATCTATTTTTTTTATTTTTAGCCATTTAATTAATTAAAACTAGAATAAATTACAAAAAAAATTGCAATTACGAATAGTACTAATAATATAGAATTATTAAGATTCATACTAATTATAATACCTATAAAAAAAATGAATAGAAGAAAATTTTTATCTTACGTTGGCTGTGGATGCTGTGGGTTTATATTGAATTCTTGCACTAGCACCCCTATTACAGAAAGAAAACAACTGAAACTAGTATCTGAAGCTAAACTTAACGCTCAAGCAGCATCAATATATGAAAAAGTTAAAGAAAAAGAAAAATTAAGCAGTGATATTAATACTCTAAATAAAATTAAAGATATTGGAAAAAAAATGGAAAATTCAATTGGAGAATATTTTTATAGATCCAACTTAGATGATCCAACTACTAATTTTGATTGGGAGTATATTTTAATAGACAATAAGAAAGTAAGAAATGCTTGGTGTATGCCAGGTGGCAAGATTGCTGTTTATACTGGAATGCTAGAAGTTACAAAAAATAATAACGGTTTGGCAGCTGTAATGGGTCATGAAATAGCTCATGCCGTAGCAAAACATTCTGTGGAAAGAGCTAGTAGAAGCGTATTATTAAATACTGGAACGCAATTAATAGATATCTTTAGTGGCGGAAAACTTTCTCAAGTTAATAGAGCAACAGGTATGAATACAGTCGGTTTACTTTCCCAATTAGGAATAACAAATCCTTTTAATAGAAAACAAGAAAGTGAAGCTGATTACTTAGGAATGATTTTTTCCTCTTTATCTGGTTATGATATAAGAGAAACTGTAAATATTTGGAAACGCATGAAAAAATTCAATAAAGGCAAGTCTCAACCAGAATTTTTAAGCACTCACCCCTCAGCTGATAATAGAATTAAAAAGATTAATACGTGGACTAACCAGATCATTTTAGATTACCCACCAATTAAAAGTTAATAAGAAAAAAAATTTGAAAAAGTAAAAATTTAATTTTGTGGTGAGCCCTGATGGACTCGAACCATCGACCCATTCCTTAAAAGGGAATTGCTCTACCAACTGAGCTAAGGGCCCACAAAATATTCATATAGTATAATTGTTATATACAGAATTATTTTGATTTTTCAAACGTCAAATTGAGCTTAAAATTGTAATTCTTCTACAACTTATTAATGTATTTATCATGAAATTGATCAAAAGTACCTTCGGAAATATTTATTCTAATTGATTTCATTAATTCTTGATAAAAATTAATATTATGAAGTGTTAATATCATTGATGCTAAAATTTCATTAGTATTAAATAAATGGTTTAAATAGTTTTTTGAATATTTGTTTAAGTTAAAATTATTACAGTTAGCGTCTAAAGGGGTATTATCTGTTTGATATTTATTATTTTTAATATTAATTCTTCCCTCCCAAGTAAAAGCCAGACCAGTTCTTCCTGATCTTGTTGGCAAAACACAATCAAACATATCAATACCTCTTTTTACAGCACCTAAAATATCTGATGGAGTTCCTACACCCATTAGATAATGAGGCTTGTCATCAGGCAAAGACTCTTTAATATTATCCAAAACAGCAAACATTTCATTTTGGGACTCACCTACAGCTAAACCACCCATAGCATAACCGTCAAAACCAATATTCATCAATTCATTTAATGACTCATTTCTTAAATCATTAAAGAGACCACCTTGAACAATTCCAAAAAGGGCTTTATGTGGATTTTTTCCAAAAGCTTTTTTTGATCTTTGAGCCCAATGAATAGATAAAGCCATCGATTTTTTAATTAAATTATAGTCATCAGATTTTCGAGGGCACTCGTCCATTATCATTACTATATCAGAGTTGAGACCTAGTTGGATACGTATACTCTCTTCTGGACTCAAAAAAAATTTTTTTCCATCTACATGTGAATTAAATATAGCTCCTTTTTTTCTATCAATCTTATTAAGTTTAGATAGCGACATTACTTGAAAGCCACCAGAATCAGTTAATATAGGAAGATCACAATTCATAAATTTATGCAATCCTCCAATGGATTGAATTCTTTCAACACCAGGCCTTATCATTAAGTGATAAGTATTCGATAAAATGATTTCAGATCCAGTTTTCTTTATATCGCCAATAGTACAAGCCTTAACAGTAGCTTGAGTTCCAACAGGCATAAAAGCTGGTGTGTTGATTTTACCCCGATGAGTTTCAATCACACCTTTTCTAGCGAACTTATCTTTATCTAAAACTTTGAAGGCAAAATTTTTTAATGCCATTAAAAAAATTATTTAGACTTAAAACTAATGATCTTATCTGGATCAGATACAGAACCGTTGTTACTATCATCACCTCTTTTAATCTTGTCAACAAGTTCCATTCCCTCTAACACTTTTCCAAAAACAGTATATTGTCTATCTAAAAATGGGGCTGGTTTAAAACATATAAAAAATTGACTATTCGCACTATCTGGATCTGACGATCTTGCCATAGATAAAGTTCCTCTTTCGTGTGGAAGACTACTAAATTCTTGTTTAAGATCTGGTAGATCTGAACCTCCCATACCAGCTCTCTTTAAATCAAAATTATTAGAGTTAGAGTTTCCAAATTTTACATCTCCAGTTTGAGCCATGAACCCGTCAATTACTCTATGAAATACAACGTTATCATATTTTCCAGAGTCAGCTAATTCTTTGATTCTTTTTACATGGTTGGGCGCTATATCATTAAATAATTCAATTTTAACATCTCCATCTTTTAATTTTAAAATCATTATATTCTCCTGTGCGATTGATTGATTGATAATTAAAAAAAATAAAATTAATATACAAGTTATAAATTTATTCATATTTTTCTTTTAAAGATTTAATTGTACTTTTAGTAGTAAATTTTCTTATATCTCCATTTAATTTAACAATTTCTTTAACAAATCTTGATGAAATGATTTGATTTTCAACATCAGACATTAAAAATATTGTTTCTATATCATTGTTTAACTTTCTATTCATCTCAGCTAATTGGAATTCATATTCAAAATCTGACACAGCTCTTAAACCTCTTAAAATTATGTTAGATTTATATTTTTTACATAAATCAGTAGTTAGAGAGCTGAAAGGTACAACTAAAATTTTTTTTTTATTTAGTTTAAGATCGTGAAACAATGCTTTATTAACAATTTTTATTCTCTCATCTGAAATAAATAAGTATTTTTTATTACTGACATCAGATACACCAACTATTATTTTATCAAATAATTTTAGTCCTTTTTTGATTACATCAATATGTCCAAATGTAATGGGATCAAAAGTTCCTGGGTATACAGCTACTTTATTCATTAACTTAAATTAGATTATCATCAATTTTAATGGCTGAAACAACTTTTTCATCACCAGATAATTTGATAATTCTTACTCCCTGAGTATTTCTACCAGCTGACCTGATTTCTTTAACGGCTACTCTAATCACTCGTCCTTTGTTTGTTGAAATTAAGATCTCATCTCCTTCATAAACGGGAAAAGAGGATGTTATATTTCCATTTCTTGGTGAATTTACAATTCCTATAATTCCTTTTCCGCCTCGATTTGTTACACGATAATCAGTATGTGTTGTTTTTTTACCAAATCCATTTTCACTTATTGATAGTACAAACTTTTCTTTTGCTTTAATTTCTTGTTTTTCATCAATTGACTTTTTACCAATTTTTTTAATTTTATCATTGTTAATTACTGATAAAGATACGATTTGATCATTTGTTGCCAGTTGTATTCCTTTGATTCCTTTTGAGGATCTTCCCTTAAAAACCCTAAGTTTTTTTGCCTCAAATCTTATACATTTTCCAAGCTTTGTGCTTAAAATTACATCTTGATCATCTTGACAAATCTTAACTCCAACAATTTTATCATTACTATCTAATTTCATTGCAATTTTACCAGAAGCATTAATAGATGAAAAATCTTCTAAACTATTTTTTCTAACTTTACCTTGTGCTGTTGCAAAAATTATTTGATAATTTTTAGACTCAGTTTCATCTTCAGGCATTGGCATAATTGAACTTATTGCTTGGTGGCTTTTTAAGGGAAGTATATTAAACAAAGATTTTCCTTTTGAAGATGAAGTTCCTTCTGGTATTTTCCAAGCTTTTACTTTGTAAACTAACCCCTCTGTAGAAAAAAATAGAACTGAAGTGTGCGTATTTACTGATAAAGTTTGAATAACAGAATCTTGATCTCTTGTGGTTATGCCAGATTTGCCTTTACCACCTCTTTTTTGTTGTTTAACGCCATCTAAAGAGCCTCTTTTAATATATCCTTGGAGCGTAACAGTAATAATTACGGATTGTTTTTGAATTGTTTCTTCAATATCATAGTTTAAAATTGCATCAATAATCTTAGTTCGTCTAGGAACAGCGAACTTTTCTTTAATATTTTTTAACTCCTCGCTAATAACTTTTAATAATTCTTTTTTTGAGGATATAATCTTTTTATATTTTGCAATTAATTCAGCTAATTTTTTTATTTCAATTTCAATTTCATTAATACCAAGAGCAGTTAATTTTTGAAGTCTTAGTTCTAAAATAGCTAAAACTTGAGGTTCTGCTAATGAGTAAACATTCTTAGCTTTTTTTCCATCAACTAAAGAAATTAATTTTTGAGACTTATTAATTTTCCATTTAGTTTTTAGTATAGCTTGTTTTGCATCATCAGGTGTTTTCGATGAACGAATAATTTTTATAACTTTATCTAAATTTTCTACTGATACTGAAAGTCCTAATAAAATATGCGCTCTTTCCTCAGCTTTTTTAAGATCAAATTTTGTTTTTTTAATAACTACATCTTCTCTAAAAGATAAAAAATTAGATAAAAAATCTTTTAGAGTGCAAGTTTTAGGTTTACCCTCAACTATTGCTAAAGTATTAAAACCAAATGAACTTTCAATTTGGGTGTTTTTATAAAGTTGCCTTTTAATAGTTTCGGGTTCAACTCCATTTTTTAAATCAATAGCAACTCTTATACCTTCTCTATTAGACTCGTCTCTGATATCTTTTATACCTTCGATTTTTTTGTCTCTTACTAGCTGGGCGATTCTTTCATTTAATATAGACTTATTAACTTGATACGGTACAGATGTAATAACTAATCTTTCTTTACCATTCTTAAGCGTCTCTACAGATACTTCACCTCTTATTTTAAAAGATCCTCTTCCATTATTGTACCCTTGTTTAATAATATCTTTACCTATTATCACTCCACCTGTTGGAAAATCAGGGCCTGGAATATGTTTCATTAATTCTTTAATCTTAATATCTTTATTTTCGATTAAGGCTAATGTTCCATTAATAATTTCACCTAAGTTATGAGGTGGAATACTTGTCGCCATACCAACAGCTATACCACCAGCTCCATTAACTAAAAGATTAGGATATTGAGCTGGTAAAACAGTTGGTTCTTTTTCAGTTTCATCGTAATTGCTTTTATAAGAAACAGTATTTTTTTCTATATCATCGATAAGGAATTCTGCTACTTTAGCAAGTCTTGTTTCTGTATATCTCATTGCAGCAGCTGGATCGCCGTCTATGGAACCAAAATTTCCCTGACCTTGAACTAAAGGTAAGCTCATAGAAAAATCTTGAACCATTCTTACCAAAGCATCATAAACAGATTGGTCACCATGGGGATGATATTTACCAATAACATCTCCAACTATTCTTGCTGATTTTCTAAATTGTTTCGACCAATCGTAACCACCCTTGTACATTGCAAATAAAATTCTTCTATGAACTGGCTTTAACCCATCTCTAATATCAGGGAGTGCTCTACTTACAATAACACTCATCGCATAAGAAAGATAAGAAGAACTCATCTCTTCATGCATTGAGATTAGTTTTATATTTTTATCTTTTGGGGTCTCTGTTTTTTGCATAGAAACTAGAAAGGAATTT
>Ga0209631_10007944_pt1 | contig 10460 bp, 7 predicted proteins | sample COG_08_FD_184752 | JGI IMG/M metagenome (GOLD analysis project Ga0209631, IMG submission 184752) | Pelagic Microbial community sample from North Sea - COGITO 998_met_08 (SPAdes) (version 2) | ecosystem: Environmental > Aquatic > Marine > Neritic zone/Coastal water | place: Helgoland, sampling...
CCCCGTCCACGCCAACGTCCTCACCAACGCCGCCTCCGGCTTCGGCTTCTACTAAATTCCCAGCCCAGTGCTGAGACTTTAGTCGCGAGTGCGTCATGAGTTTTCCCTGCGCGTCAACACCGTAGGTTTTTCCGGTGATTGCCGCACTTGTGCAACCATTTGTTAAAAGAAGGGGCATTCTAATGTCTCGTCGACAAAACAACGAGTCCGCGTCACGCGCCCAATGTAGCCCCCACATGATACCAAACACCGTACTCGATGATCCGCCCAGCTCCAATCTCGCACGTCATCGTTCCTCAATCCTCACCACGTCTCGTCAAACAAGTCGATGGCACCGGCGGCGACACCCGTCGAAGTCTGTTTCAACCGTGGGTTTGGCTTCGCTGTTTCGGGGTTGACGCTCGAACCGCCGGGCGATTGGGTCATTTCCGCGCTCGGGCGGAAGGCGGGTGCCGCGTTCTCGGAAGGCGCCCGGGGAACTCGGTTCGGGGGCGATGTCGGGCGAGTTCGGGTCGCAGCACGATCCCTTCGGTGACGATGCGGGCTTCGCGACCCGCGTCGGCGTCGGCGCGGGGCGCGACGCGGGGTCGCAATCCGTCTCGGGCGGGCCGCAGCCCTGGGGCCCGGAGGCGTGGTCCCTCGGGCTGGTGTGCGCCGCGTGCGTCGTCATGCACGGCTTCACCACCACGCGCGGGCAGCGCGCGTACGGCGGCCAGGATAGACACGCCAGCTCGGACGCGCAGCACGCCACATTCCGGCGGCTGCGCAGGCGGTACAACATCGTCTACGGCCTCGGCACGTTCGGGGATTGGATCCAAGGCGCGTACCTCTACGCCCTGTACAGCGAGCACGGCTACGACATGGCCGCCATCGGGTACATATTCGTGCTGGGTTACTTCGCGTCCGCGTCCGTGGGTACGTACGTGAGCTCGCTCGGGGATCGATACGGCTACAGGAGGTTCGTCATCCTCTACGGAGTCACCTACGGCGTCGCCTGCCTCCTCATGCGATCGTCCAACTTGATATTCTTACTTTTAAGTCGAGTGGCATCGGGGGTGGCGTACTCGCTGCTGTTCAGCTCGTTCGAATCGTGGGCCATCACGGAGGCGGACCGACTGCGTTTAGACCGACGGTACCTCGTCGGGCTCTTCTCCACCGCGACGTTCTTCAACGCGTGCAGCGCGGTAGCCGCGGGGGTGGTTGGTAACCTGGTGGTTGATTTTTCACACCCGGTGCGGTTCGGGGACGACCCGGGGGATCTGCCGGGGACGGGGACGGGCGGGGTCGTGGTGCCGACCGAGGGTGCCGACTGGGACAACGCAGGCGTCGCGAAGCTCACCCAGGACTACGAGACCGCGGCGGCGATGGGGTCCGCGATGGGAGCCGCCGGGGCCGGGTCGGAGAGCACTTTGCTGTTCCCCAGGAATAAGTACACGCCCGCGTTCGACGTCGGCGCGGGTGTGCTGTTCCTGTGCGCACTAGCCGCGTATAAGCTGTGGTGGGAAGGCGTTGCGTCGGTGGTGGACGTGGAGTCACGCGGGGGGGGCGACGCGATCGACGGCGACAAAGGCATAGGTGAGACGTCGAGCGGCGAACGGGCCGGCGACGGGGGCCAAGGGGAAGAAGGCGCGGCTCCCGAGCGGGGGATACTCCGCGCGGCGAGGATGGTGCTCGCCAAGCCCGAGCTGTTGAGCCTCGGCGTGACCAACTCGTTGTACGAGGCTGCGCTGCACGTGTTTGTGTTTGTGTGGACCCCCGCGCTGGAGCGACGCGGGCCGAAGACGCAAAGTCTCAACGGATCGACCGGGATCGCGGGCGGAGTCGACGACCCGATGTCCGGCGTCAGCGCCGTGCCACACGGCCTGGTGTTCTCGCTGTTCATGGCGTGCAAGATGGCGGGTTCACAGCTGTACATGATCATCGGCGATAGGGTCCCCGCGGCGGCGATCTTACGGGCGGTGTTTCTCGGATCCACGGTTGTTTTCGCCGCGCCGTTGCTGATCGAGTCTTACTCGTTCACGCTGCTCTGCTTTTGCGCGTTCGAGTTTGGGCTCGGGCTGTACTGGCCCGCGATGGCGGTCATGCGCGCGGAGCTGGTGCCCAACTACCTACGGGCGACGATGACGTCGGTGTTTAGGGTGCCGCTGAACGTGCTGGTGATGGGATGTTTGGCGTTTGCGGGCAACGCGAGCGAGCCGAGTTTCCTGACCATGTGCGTGGTCATGATGGGCTCGTGCCTTTGGTTCACACGGGGCACGCGGACGGGCAAGGGTAACGGTGGGATGCCGCCGGGGTCACCGAGGGGAATCGCGCTGTGACGGTGAGACGTGCTTTTAGACTAACAACTAACTCGTAGCTCTCTAAACGAAAGAAATGACTTCTCAGTCATGCTCCTCGGATCTCATCCCATGAAACTGAACCCGTCATCGCCTGAGGAAGCGTTTGTCCCAAATCCGTACATCGCCGAGGAGATGCCCGCGACGAAGACGCCGAGCAGTGAGAGCGACAACGACGCGAAGCCTCCGACGGCGGAGAACACGGTGACGAGATCCCCGGGCCGCGACGTCTCTAGCACCTCCGCGTACGGCTTCAACCCCACGCGAAGCGACGCGCGTCTGTCGTCGTTTTTACCGACGTAGAACAGATCCGCGGCGCGAAGCTCGTACGCGTCGGGTTTGCCCGCCTCGCGAGTCACGGTGACACCGATTTGCACCGCTTTTCGTTGGCCGGGCTCGAGGTCGAGCGACTGCATGGCGACGACCGCGCCGGTCTCGGCGTCCACCGACCCGAGCTCGATCGTCAATCGCGTGTTGCAATCGGCGGCGCCGTAGGGGCAGCCCGGTGGGAAATCCGTCTCGAGCAGAACGCCGCCCAGGGAATCGTCCCCGGCGGCGGTTTCAACGTCGCACAACTCGAGCGGCGCTCGTTGCGGGGCTTTGGGATACGCCACGTCTCCCAGCGCGAGGAACGCAGCCTGCGCGATCGTCCAGTTGTTCATCGTTCCATGGTATAGCGCGTACCGAAACGCCTCGTTGAGCTCGGCGCGCGTCACTTTACCATCCTTGGGAAAGCCGTCGATGCCGACGCTCACGTTGGCGAGGAACGGGTCGCCTCTCAACAGCGAGGTCCAGGGATGCCACGCCATGTCCTCGCCCGTGATGCTCTCGTAATTCTCCGCGAAGTTCGCGTAGTACGTCTCAGTGAAGGCCCACTTCTCCGCGATGAACGTCTTCCAGTCCGCGACCGTGACGCACGAGGAACATGTCCCGAGTTCGAACGCCTCGGCGTACAACTTCACCTGCTCGAGCGTCTGCGTCTCATCCGCGATGACCCGGTCCACGTCTTGCAACTCATCAAAGCCCTTGTACCCGCCGATCCAGCTCACGTTCCCTTCGTGGTAGTCCCCGTGGTTGTTCAGAGCGAGCATGACCTTTGAGAACGGGGTTCCAAAGCCGCTCTCACCCGGTCCGGCGATCACGCCGTCGCCGTTTACGTCAAACGCGTCGAACAATCTTGCCACCGTCTTGTTGGTGTCCGATGCGAGCTCGGCCAGGAGCTCGGCGTCGAAGTGAGCCCACGCGTTTCGATCGTCGAGCTCCAAGGTTGACCACTCGGCCTGCCACGAGTCCGCGGTGACCACGCGGTGGGACGCGCATCCCCGCGGGTTGGAACCGTTGTATCGTTGGGTGACTTTGGTGGCCCAGTGCCAGGTCCACACGTGGTCGTGGAGGAGCTTACGGCCGTTCATGGAGCGCAGGACGTCGAGGGAGCTGTTGAACTTGTCTGGACACGAGTACGTCCTGTTATACGGGGCCTCGTAGCGACATGGGCCGGCCTGATAGCCGCCGGGAAGGGGCTGCGCTCCGGGCAGACACGCCCATCCCTCGGAGCATCTCGTGTTCATCGTCAGAGACATCGGGGGCAGCGACCGCACCGGAACCAGTACCAGGTTGGTGACGTGCGGCCTGTGCAGGTGCCGGTGCAGAATCACCCCGGCGAACGCGACGACCAGGGAGAACCAGATGAAGGTCATGGAGACGCTGGTTCTGTTTGAGGAGCGAGGATCGTGGATCGGTCTCTTGAACTGGTCGAGGGGCCACGAGAAACGTTCAACGCCGGTTCTACCGGCGACCTCGTCCTTCTGCGCGGTCAGAACGGCGGTCCAGCTCAGCTTGCCCGATGCTGGGCCTGGGGAGGAGCTCATGAGGACGTGCGGCCAGTGCGGGACGCGTACGTCGGCTCTGAAACGCGCGTCGGACTGGTGTCAGCCAAACGGATAGCCCTATTTTTCGCGAGAAACGCTGAGCGCGCTTCTGGACCGCTTCTTTTGAGATTTTTTGTCGCCACTTCTCACCGTCTTCTAAAATCCCCTACTGTCTAAGTGTTACTGTAAACCTACCACCGCTGACTAGCTAGAACATCACCACCTCGTCTCTTTCCGCGCCGCCTAGTCGTCCCCGTCCACGCGGAACGTCCTGTACGGCCCGTGCGTGTAGTACTTGGGCCGCTCGTCGATGCGCACGTGTAACCAGCTCACGCCGTCCCCGTTGGTAGAGAGCCACACGGGCTCACCCGTCCTTCGCAGCGCCCGCCTGACCTCGACGCCCACGGCCCGAACGAGCTCGTGCACCACCCTCGCCGGAGCACCTACCTCGTCGTGAACGCGGACGAACGACGCGATGCACCCGCCCGCGCGTTCGAAACCCCGAGAGAAGGCGTCGGGGAGAGGCGCGACCAAAGTGGCATCGCCGCCCAAGTTTGCAAACACCGCTACGTCCTTCCCGTGTTCCCTCGCCGCACCGAAGTGTTCCGCGAACGCGTTCGTGTCAAATATATCGCCCTGCGGGTGCCTGTCTTTGATCACGTGCTCGTACCTGGCGTCCAGGGCGGAGGCACTGACCGGCGCGCACTCCCAGTAGTAGTCCTGGGCACGGTCTCGAGCTTTCCCGCCGACGCTTTCGTGAAACGAGGCGAGCCACGCTTCTCTGAATACCTCGTCCTCTATCCACAGGTCGATGACCTCGCCCCACGTCAGGTAGTCACCATCCGAGTCCGTGCTCTTGCGGAACGTGACGCGCTGCGCGTCGCTGGTTCCCGAGCGGCTGACGGAGGGGCCCTCCGCATCTTCGATGAACCAGGTGTACGGATGATGGCCGGGTGAGTGTGAGCCGACCACGACCATGTCGCCCGGTGGGGAGGTAAGCCGGGAGGGGCGGGCAACGAGGAGGACGACTAGGAGGACCACGAACCCAATCGCGGTTCGATACCGCGCGGAAGCATCCACCGTTCCCACCGCGCGCATGCACGAGTGCGGCTCGGCCTGTCCGATATTTTGAACCTCAACTTTGACAGGCTGGACAACGCTGACGCCGCACCCACTCGAAGGGACGCGGCGAGATGCGCGTGTCGGTGGGTTCGTCGCCCTCGCTCGCGAGCGCGTCGTCATCGCGGGCGTGGACGCAAGATGCCGGCGCGCGACGCGCGTTCCGCGCACACGGCGTGCGGCCGAGCGCGGGAGGCTGGACCGTCCTGGCGTCCGTCGTCCGCGATCCGGTGGGCACGCGCGAACGGGCGCCGATGATGAGGTCGGAGGCGCGAGGTGGGAGGCGCGTCGACGCGAGGGCCGCGCACGACCTCGCCGCGGCGATGGCCATATCCGCGGACGACGCCACGCCGTCGCGGAAGGAGACATCCCCGTCCCCGAACGTGCTCACGCAGGTCCTCGCCGGGATCACGGTGTCCCTCGCCATGGTGCCAGAGTCGTTGGCGTTCACGTTCGTCGCCGGGGTGTCGCCCATCGTCGGGCTCCACGCCGCGGCGCTCATGGGGCTGTGCACCGCGGTACTCGGCGCGCAACCCGGCGTCATCTCCGGCGCCGCGGGAGCCACCGCGGTGGTCTTCGCGCCGCTCGTCGCGTCGCACGGACCGGAGTACCTCTTCGCGGCGGTGGCGCTCGCGGGCGCCATCCAGGCCGTCGCCGGCGCGCTCCGCCTGGGGAAGTTCATCCGCCTCGTGCCTCAGCCGTGCATGATCGGCTTCGTCAACGGCCTCGCCGTCGTCATCGGCTCCGCGCAGCTCCAGTCCTTCGCGGGTCTCGCCGGCGCACAGCTGTACACCACGGTGGGACTCACCGCGCTGACGATGGCGCTCATCAAGATCGTACCCAACCTACCGTTCATCCCCAAGCAGATCCCCGCGCCGTTGCTCGCCATCGCGTCAGTCGGCACCCTCGTGCAGGTCGCCGGGATCGCGACCAAGACGGTCGGCGACGTCGCGGCAGTCGCCGGATCACTCCCGCGCTTTCACATCCCCAACGTGCCGGCTTCGTTTGAAACCTTTGCCGTTGTTTTGCCATTCGCGGCATCCGTCGCCGCGGTGGGCTTGATCGAGACGCTGCTCACCCAACAGCTCGTGGACGACGTCACCGAGCGTCGTACCAGCACGCACAAGGAGTGCATAGCGCAGGGTGCAGGTAACTTGGTGAACGGATTCTTCGGCGCGATGGGCGGGTGCGCCATGATCGGTGAGTTTATTTTAATGATTGTATAGGCAATTGGACCGACGTCGTGTTTTGTTTACAGGCCAGTCCATGATCAACGTGCAAGCGGGCGGTCGGACCCGCGTGTCGGGTATAACGTGCGCGCTGGCGATCGCGTCGTACGTCACGTTCGGCGCGGGATTCATCGAGCGCGTGCCCATCGCCGCGCTCGTCGGGACCATGCTCTGTCTGGTCCTGGACATCTTCGATTGGACGTCCTTCGCGAGGATCCGAAAGATTCCTAAAACCGACGCCGCCGTGTTGGTGTTGGTCACGGGAGTCACCGTGGTCACGAACCTCGCGGTGGCGGTGTTCGCGGGTGTGGTGCTGAGCGCGCTGGGGTACGCGTACAAGAGCTCGCAGCGCATCGAGGCGAGACGGACCAGCGTGCCGGTCAAGACGAACTCTGTGGAATACACAACGGTGTACGAGATATCGGGCCCGCTTTTCTTCGGCAGCGTCGGGTCGTTCACGGAGCAGCTCGACCCGAAGACGGAGGGGAACGATCGCGTGGTGCTTGATTTCGCGTCGTCAAAGGTGTGGGACAGCAGCGCGCTCGTGGCCATCGACGACGTCGCGGAGAAGTTTCGCAACTGCGGCAAGGTTGTGACGCTGCGACATCTCTCGGCGGATTGCGCCGCTCTGGTGAGTTTCTTTTTATTTCCGTACGGGCAATTAGACTGACGTCGTGTTTTGTTCACAGCTTCGCAAAGCGGGCGACTTGGTCGAGGTGAACCTTGAGGAGGACCCGGAGTACCCGGTCGCGGCGGACTACGACGAGGAGGAGCTGGAGACGCTGACGGCGCATGACGCGCACGGCACGCACGTCAGCTTGGAGGACTGGGAGAAGAGCGCGTTGCAGCGGCAATACACGACACCCAACGGATTCAGGGTGCTGGTGGACAAAATCGAGGAGGACGGGCCTCCGACTCGCGGTGGCCGGCCCAGGGGCATCATGTGAGATGTAGTCATATTTTATTCGTGTGAAATGCCAGAAATCAACGGCGAACGTGGACAGGCTTAATGCCAAATACAATATTTCTCCAAATCCAAGAAAACCAACTCTTCGTTTGCGTTTGCTTCCCGTTTTCTGCGCAGCGATCCCGCACCCACCTCCCTTTCTGGAGCGCGTCTCAGGACGACCCTTAGAACTTCCAACCTCTTTCAACATGGCTGACACCACGGAGCACGAGCCCACCGTCGAGGTGAGCGCCGGAGCACGTCCCGAGTCCCACCGCGTCGCCGTTTCCGGCGAGCGAGCGGCCATTTTTTACTGTTAGGGTTTTCTGCCCACTCCTCACTGGGAGCCTTACATCGATGTGGCCATGCTGACCCCGCTTCCCCTTCCCGCGCGTTTCGCAGGACGTTGAGGACGACGTCGAGTCCGACGAGGAGGTCTCTGACGACGAGGAAGGCGAGGGTGAGTCGACGATCCCCTTCCCCCAACCCCCACGCACGCGCGTGCCAGTCACCCCCGCGCGTGCCAAAAAAACGAGGTTCTAGGGTCCTCTCCACGCGGGGGTTTCCCCCCCATCACGCGGTTTCCCCGGGCGCTGACCCACCTTTGTCCTTTCCCTTTCCACGAAACAGACGGCAAGTCCAAGCAGAGCCGCAGCGAGAAGAAGTCCCGCAAGGCTATGCAGAAGCTCGGCATGAAGCCCGTCCCCGGCGTGCTTCGCGTGACCATCAAGAAGAGCAAGAACATCCTCTTCGTCATCTCCAAGCCGGACGTGTTCAAGTCCCCGAACTCCGACACTCACGTCATCTTCGGCGAGGCTAAGATCGAGGACCTCTCCGCCGCGTCCCAGGCTGCCGCCGCGGACGCTTTCAAGTCCGAGATGCCCGCCGTCGAGGCGCCCTCCGCCGCCGCCGCCGAGGAGGAGGACGAGGGTGAGATCGACGAGACTGGCGTCGAGCCCAAGGACATCGAGCTCGTCATGACCCAGGCGGGTGTGTCCCGCGGCAAGGCGGTCAACGCGCTCAAGGCGAACGACGGAGACATCGTGTCCGCGATCATGGACCTAACCATGTAATCATTGTGGGTGTTCTGCGAAGGTAATCATCGGGCGCACTCAGTCGCAGGGCGCGACTGGGACGCCTCCGACGCAGTGTTGAAGGCGCGGGTTAGCCGCAAACGCTTTGGCTTTAATACATCTAAGGGTTGGAGCGAAACGATATCGACGATAGTGACGATCTAAACGCGCGTATGCGTATTCACAACTTCGCGGGCCGGCTAGTTATTAGAAGTGGCCCTCTCTCCCGACGACTCGAAATTGATTTTTTACTTCTTCCCTTTTTTGCCCTTGAGAATCGTGGAGGGAACGGGTGTTGGGGTCAGCCGTGCGCGTCGGTCGCGGTGAGGATCGATTGGTAGCCCGTGAATCATCGAGACACGTCCGCGTGAACGGGATGAACGCATCGGGATCAGGATTAAGCGCGTACCTTCTTCGCCTTCTCCGCCTCAGCAGCCGCGATGGCAGCCTGCGATGGTATGGATAGAGTGAGATACGGAGTCAGCGGTGGACGGTCAGGAGGAGACGACGGGTGTGGCGACGGCTTGGCGACCTCGCGTGGGTCCCTGGGCGATACGCGCGCGTGAGACGACGTCGGCCGGGTACGCGGGTATCGCGGGATCGATCGCGCGTCCCTCGCCGGGCCCGCGCATCCCCCGTCGCGACACGCGAAGGAAGCACCCATGGAAGCCTCGATGTTTCGTGGCTCACCTTCTCCTGCCTCTTCGCCTGCCACTTGCCGAACGCCGAGTCCGGGTGGGGTTTGGTCAGGTCCGGGTTGGCCTTGATGATGGTGCCGCCGAAGATGGCGGCAGCGGCGAGGAAGATCATGTTGAGTCCATCTAAAACGAACGGCATGGTGTCGTTGCGCGTCTGAGTGTGCCGCGCGTCGGCGATCAGGATAACCAAATCGCCACAACGAAGACGGCTGCGTGGGCTTCGTTCGGAGGAAAAAGCAACTTACAGAGGACACTTTTTCTGACGCCGGCCCGATGACGGAGGCTGGCGAGGCGGCTCTCAAGAGGTTCCACGAGTGGTGTCGAGCCGAGGGCGTGACGTACGATGAGGAGGTGAGCCCCTCGCGCGATACGAATCCCGACAAAAGACCCTCATCTATCCCTCACGTACGCCCCCTGATGACACGACGCCCAATCAACTAACTCGATCGATGCGTCTTCGTCCAACGCAGGCTGTGAACATCGCCACGCACGCGGACGGCACCATGGGCGTGGACCGGTACCACTACGCCGTCTACGCCAAGCGGGACCTAGCGGTGGATACGCCGGTGGTCACCGCCATCCCGAAAGCCGCGTGCCTCAGCGCCCGCACGTGCTCCGTCGCGGAGACGCTCAAGGCGGCTCGGCTGGGCGGCGGCCTCGCACTGAACATCGCGATCTTACACGAACGGTCGTTGGGGGAACGCTCGCGGTGGGCGGGATACTTCGCGGTTTTACCCGCGAAGGGCGAGCGCACGCTTCCCATGTTCTGGACCGAACAACAGCTACAAACGCTCCAGGGCACCGACCTGCTCAAGCACGTCACCGACGACGCGACGTGCATGGCTGAGGACTTTCAAGAGAATGTCGTGGACGGCCTTTGCGTCTCGCACCCGCGCGACTTTCCGCCCGGCACGCACACGCTGGAGGCGTACATGGAAGCCGCCAGCTTGGCGGCGTCCAGGGCGTTCTTCATAGGGGATGAGTGCGGCGAGGCGCTCGTGCCCTGGGCGGACATGTTCAACCACAAGACGGACGGTGAACACGTACACGTGTTGGGAGCCGACGCGGATGAAGATGAACACGAGGATGAGCACGACGAGGAGGAGACATCGGAAGAGGAATCGGAAGAGGAGGATGAGGAGGAAGAGGAGAGCACAGATACTGAAGAGATCATCGAGCCGATCACGGGGT
>Ga0209631_10007947_pt1 | contig 10458 bp, 7 predicted proteins | sample COG_08_FD_184752 | JGI IMG/M metagenome (GOLD analysis project Ga0209631, IMG submission 184752) | Pelagic Microbial community sample from North Sea - COGITO 998_met_08 (SPAdes) (version 2) | ecosystem: Environmental > Aquatic > Marine > Neritic zone/Coastal water | place: Helgoland, sampling...
TCGTTGGTATGGAGTTGTTTGTGCCAAGTTTCGAAGGTGAACGAAAAAGATCTACAAGACCAGCAATGCGAGTACTCACCGCAGGCACTGCCCGAGCCTACATCCACGATCTCCTGCCTCCACGACCGCTTTCTGGACGGCCCGTTACTCCCGACACCCCATTTATACTTCTTATACTTGCGCCAAACTCGGATTCCGATCGCACCAATCGACGTTCGTTGGTCATCGGCATGGCCGACGAAAAACAGGCCGAAACCTCTTGACGACTGGCCTAATTTCGAACCCCAAACCTCAGTATCCATCCGCCTGAGGCGATATGGAACATAGCCGGGATTCGAGCGTTAGTAGCTCCTTCTGTCCTTTAGGCGTCAGCGCAACGCGGAACGCCGACGTGGAGCCAGGTTCGGCACTTTTTGCAACTAGGCCCCGTTCTGTCAAACAGGCGACAAGTCTCGTAGCAACTCCGAACGTTGTCCGAATTGTCCCTGCAAACTCAAACAATGAGCTTGGACCGTCGCGGAGCGCACTCAGTCCAGCCCAGTATTCTGTTTCGCGAAAACTCTTGCTTCCAACGTCCGTCATCTTAATATCGATCCGTGGGTCTCAAAATCTATGCGCCGGCTGCCGATCCGACATCCCGGGGTGTACTTTGGCCGTGCTACTGCTTCGCGCACTCAATCTGGGACGTCTAGCTTCTCGTCGATCCACTTCTCGACAACTTCGGCGAGGACGTCCAACGGCACTGCCCCGGTTGTAAGAATCAAAGCGTGAAAATCACGCAGTGAGAAGGCGCTGCCAAGCCGCTCCTCTGCTCGGCCCCTAAGTCTTAGCAGTTCGCGCTCACCAACCTTATAGGCGAGCGCTTGCCCAGGTAGGGTGATGTATCGATCCACTTCTGTCGTAATTGCTTCTGCTGACAATGCGGTGTGCTTGATCATGAATTCAATGGCACGTTTCCGACTCCAGTTTTTCGAGTGGATTCCGGTATCGACCACCAAACGGCAAGCACGCCACATTTCGAAAATAAGTTGGCCGTATCGATCGTAGTCCGTTTCGTAGAGTCCCATCTCCAAAGCGAGTTGCTCGGCGTAAAGTCCCCAACCTTCACCGTAAGCGTAGAAGTAATACTGCTGCCGAAATTTGGGCAGGTCGGTGAGTTCTTGGGCAACCGAAATTTGCAGATGGTGGCCTGGAACTGCTTCGTGCGCTGTCAAGGCAGTAAGTTCGTAGAGCGGCCGCTTTCCCACGTCGTGGACATTTACAAAGAATAGGCCTGCGCGCGTCAAATCTGCGGCCCCAGGCTGATAAAAGGCTGCCGGAGTTTTGGGTGCGATCGCCGCGGGAACCTGTATCAGGCTATATTGGCTTCGTGGAATGTACGCAAAGAACTGCGGAAGAAGGCCGTCTGCCTTCTTCGCGATTGCGGCAATTCGACGCATAAAATCATCCGAGTCTTCCGTGTAGAAGTCTGGATTGCTTCGCAAGAATTCTGCGAAGGCAGCGGTATCACCATCGAACCCGATTTTTTCGATGAGCGATTCCATTTCTTGCTCGATTCGACGAACTTCGGCTAGGCCGAGTTCATGTACCGTATTGGCGTCGGTATCAATTGTTGTGAAGTAGTCAACTAGAAACTCGTAGTACTCTTGTCCACCGGGAATTGATGACAACCCAACATCAGACCGGCATGCGGGAAGGTACTCATTCTGATAGAACTTCAGATATCGCTCGTAAGCCGGGATGACAACTGTCTCAATGGCGTGCCTTCCACGTTCTTCCAGATCGGACCGAACATTGTCGTGATACTTGTCGGGTATCGCCCGAAACGGACCGAAAAATAGGCTGGTATCTGCATTCGCAGAGATAAATCCGCTTATGTTGGCTTCGTATCCGTCCAAGGTCTCACAAGGTTGCACATAACCCGTTTCAATTCCCTTGCGCATGAGCTCAATGTTTTCGTCGGCATACCGTCCAAAATCGCCGAGTCGGGCGGTATAGTCTCGATAGTCTTGCTCGGTTGTGAAGGTGGTCGATGCGGCAATTTGTGCAAACAGCGTCTGCCAACCAACAACCGTGTTGAACGTAAGAAATCGACCATTGAAATCCAACTGGCGCCGTTCATGCTGCACCATCCAACGGAAGACGTCATAGTTGACCTTGTTATGTTCCGAAAGACCTTGATAGTCAACCTCTTCGAGCGCATTGAGAGTCCGGCCCAGGCGATTGGCAGTGTCCCGGTGGCTCTGCTCGTCAAGGCGACCCAACCTGTCCTTGTTATTGGACTCGCCTAAGTAGGACGCCAGAATTGGTTGCGCGTCAAGCGTTGCTTGCCACGATTCATTCATAAGTTCCGTTAGCTGCTGATCGGGAGTCTCAGCGAATGAAGGCGCCGTAAATACACACAAAACAGAAAGCGCAGCTAAGAACCGTAAGCAAAGCGTCATCGAATAACAGCTCCGCCCTTCATTACGAAGGTGACGTTCTCCAGCGTGCTGATGTTTTCAAGCGGGTTCTCTGCGGTTGCCACGATGTCGGCGGCCTTGCCCACTTCGAGTGTGCCTATTTGTTGCTCCAGCCCCAGCGCCTCAGATGCGGTAACCGTTGCTGATCGCAGCGCGTCAGCCGATGACAATCCAGCCTCAACAAGAAACTTGAACTCCGTCGCGGCCTCGCCGTGACGGACAGCGCCGCTGTCTGAGCCAAACAAGATAGGGACGCCTGCTTTATACGCCTCTTCCGCTCGACGCATCGCCCCGTCGAAGAATCCATCGAGTCCCATTTGCGCCGCAATTGGATCTACGACTTTATGAGCGGCGAGAGTCGGCGTGAAGTACGCATTCTTGGCGAGCTTGTATGCATCTTCTGCAATGGGCCCGTGCTCGATTGTGTCGACGCCCGCTTTCAGGAGCATTCTTGATGCATCTCCAGAAGCGACGTGCGCGGCCACTTTCAATCCAAGCTTGTGGGCTGTCTCAATGACGGCTTCTATCTCGTCCTCGTACTCGTACACCAATGAATGGCCGAAGAATTCACCATTACCGGCGATTCTTAGCTTGATGACGTCAACGCCTTCAGCTGCCAGCTTTCGGACCACCTTCCTGCACTCGTACGGGCCGTCGCACAATCCACTGTCGTTGAATGTCTTTTCCACGTCGGGCCTCACACCAAGGTGCGCAGGATCATACTCGCCGTGTGAAACCGAGACTTGTGTCATCGCGGCTACAATTCGAGGACCCTTGATAATTCCCTGGTTAATGGCATTACGCAGATCAAGAATAACCCCGCCCGGATCGCCGAGATTTCTGACAGTGGTGAATCCTGCATTCAGCGTTTCCTCGATCATCGGAATGGAGCTTAGTGCGAGTCTTGCTTTGTCACGGATATGGGCATCAGTTAGGACCGTCAGCGGATTGTTCTCGACGCCGATGTAGAGAGTGACGTGTGCATGCATATCAATCAGTCCAGGCAGCACGTAGCTGTTAGACAGATCAATCACGTGCGTTCCCTCCACAAAACCTTCTGTGATCGACTTGATAACACCACCTTCGATGATCACGCTGACGTTCTCTTGTGCCGCCTCACCAGGTACAGCAATAAGATGGCCTGCATGAATTACTGTTTCGATTGGCGCGGCTGCCTCTTCTGCATGAACAGAAGAAAATGGCATCGCGATAAACGTCGCAACAAAGACCATCACCAGTCTGGCGGCGACACGACGCTTCTTGGCGAAGAATTTCTTAGTGGAACTTGTAGCTATCATTGGGATTCCTTTGTCGACATGTAAGCTCTGCTACGAAACGTTGATCTAGAATTCGGCACGAATTGACAGGCCGATTTGTCTCGGTCGCAACCTGACAGTGGTAATACCGTTCAAACCGATGAGATAGTTCACAATCTCATGGGTATTCGTCAGGTTTTTTGCAAAGAGACCTAGCTCCCAGCGACCGAAATCCACCCCGAGATTCATATTGAGTAGGTGATATTGATCCGTTTTCGGCGATGTAGCGTTGTTGAGCAGGTTGAACGCGTCCGATACGTACTGGTGATCAATTCGCGCAAAGCCCTGCGCGCCCGAACTTAGGTCGTGGTTCCACTGCAAATAGGTGGCTGTTTTCCATTCTGCAGCACCCGGAAGCTCGTCTCCCACTGTCGCGACCGCGCCAGGAAGTACGGACTCGATGCGAGTCTTGGTATATGCAATCGCGGTACCCATGGTCCAGCTAAGGCTTGGTGCGAAGGTCAGGGAAAGTTCGGCACCTTTAGACGTAGCGTCGCCGGCATTGTTTACGTAGGCAAATCCGATCGGGTTTGTTTGCGTCAACTGAATATCTTTCCAGTCGATGAAAAACGCAGCTGCTTCAACGGTTAGCCGCCCGCCCAATACCGATGACTTTGTCCCTAATTCGTAGTTCCACAAACTGTCGGCCGCGTAGTCCGCTGGTGACTCTGGGATGCCCGGAATTACAGGCAACTGAAAGTTGCTTTGACCAACGCGGTAGCCTTGCGCAGCCGTCAAATAATAGTGAGTTGACTCGTTTGGACGGAATGACAATGAAAGTTTCGGTGTCACCTCATTCTCGGTAGTGCCTCGAGCGGTTGCCGGTTGACCTGCTCCCAACGGACCACCAGTCATAGTTGTCAGACTTTGTTCGTTCTCGAACCAGCGAGCTCCTAACGTTGCCGATAACGTGTCGCTAAAGTTGTACGTAAATTCGCCGAAAACTGCCGTTTCCGTTGTGTCGATCGTCAACACCGAGCCGAATAGCGCATCCTCCGGATAGGGATCGCCTGCTATTGGGAGGCCAATAATCGTCAGTATTGCATCGAGCCCCGCTGCTGTGGCGTTTTCACTGGCGTTTCGTTTTGAGTCTCGATAGAAGGCGCCGATGATCCAATCGAACTGCGAGTCGTTGCTGGAGGTCAGGCGAATCTCTTGTGCGAATACATCGCTCTCACTGGCGCTCCTGACGCCAACGACAGGTGGAAGTCCAAATGCTCCTGCGACTGGCCCTAGGGCACCCGATGCGTCGGATCGAACTTCTTCATTTCGATCAGAGAACGTCGTTGAAGATGTGAGGGTTGCGGCACTAAGATCGTAGTCAATCGTTAGATTTTGTGTCGCAGAATCGAATAGTACTGGCTCTTTGATCACAGAGTCATACTCATCATTCGGCCCATCTACCCGGCTGAACGCGCGATCATTCGGTTCGTCGTCCTGAGCGCTTACCGAAAGCAAGATCGAAAGATCCTCGCTCGGGTGCCAACCCAACATCAAACGTCCACCGATCGAGTCCTGAGAATCGACGTTGCTTTCGCCGCGAGTCGTATTGTCTACGTAACCACCATCGTTTCTTGAGTAAACAACGGCGCGCAGTGCCAACGAGTCCTCGATTAGCGGTATGTTAACCATTGCGTTGATACCGAAAGACTCGTCGCCGCCTTCGATCGTCGAGACAGAGGCGGCTAGCGTCGAAGCAAATCCGCTCGCGTCAGGTTTGTTCGTAATAATTCTGATGGCACCACCGAGGGCGCCGGATCCAAAAAGTGTGCCCTGGGGACCTCGAAGCACTTCCACCCGGTTAACATCGAATAGTCGCAAATCGGGTGTGGCCAATGATGCGAACGAATCAAGTACCGGCAAGTCATCCTGGTAGACGGCGACTGGTGCTTGAGTATTATTTTGATTCACCGAAGTAGTGATACCTCGGATCGAGAATTTTGACGCGTTGGCACCGTTCGAGTTTTGTATCAGTCCCGGCACCTGCCCGACGAAACCCTCGAAATTGTCAGCAGCGATTCGTACAAGGCTTTCTTCATCGATTGCCGACAAGCTCATTGGCACGTCGATTAGACGTTGATCTCGTTTGGTAGCGGTTACGACGATCTCCTCAAGAAAGGAGGCATCGGATTCCTGAGCCAGTGAGGTAATCGGTGAGGATAGAATGGCTGTTGCGGCTATAGCCGTGATCAGAACTTTATGTGACTGCATTGTCTCGCCCCCTATAACTATCTGTTTTCCCTCAGCTTAGTAAGGAACCAAGCTGAGGATTGACCCGAGCGCGATAACAATGAACATTGCTCAGTTTTAAAATGATAGCTGTTCATTTTTGTCGTGTCAAATTACACTAGGCGTACAAGATGGTCACAAACAGGCACAAATTGAGGACTAGGAATGCCGGTACGCGATGAAAAATACATGCAAGATCAACGACAAAGAATCATTGAGGCGGCATTTCGATGCATCTCGAAGCTCGGGTTTCAAAAAACATCCGTGCGCACAATCTGTAACGAGGCAAAGTTAGCCGTCGGCACTTTGTACATCCATTTCAAGGATAAGACTGAAATTCTGTCCGCGATGACAATGATGGCCTATGGCGAACCGATGGATGAAATGGTGTTCGCAAGCTGGCAAGATTTTTGCAATTTTCTTCAATCGTCGAGTGACATAAGAACAGATCCAGCGATGCTGCAGTTCTTTCTGACCGACCTGAATCTGGCAGCTGAGGCGCAGGATAATAAGGAGCTTGCCGCTGTACTAGCTGAGAATGACCGGAAAATCTTTTCGTGGGTTAAGACTCATCTGGCTCAATTCGTTGATCAAGGCGAAATAGCTCTGCCACTTGGACTCGATGTGACCGCTCGATCGCTACGATACTTGATGAGTGGAATTGGTATACATCAATTATTTGACCATGAAATGGACGCCGAAGCGTTTACCGAAACGTTGAGTGTTTTGATTGTTACAAAGAAGAATGTAGGGGTCTCGGCCACCAAGAAGAGCGCGACATCAGCGAATTAGTACGATGCCTTGATTTAGAGTCTTCCTCAGAACGTTTCCAGAGCAGTGCGAAGATTCGAAATGTACCGCAAGCTCACCCATCAAAGTTCTCAAGGCACTAGCAAATGAATGGCGAATACCAGGGAGTATAGATTTTAGATCTGGGCGGCAAGTATTGGCTATTTCTCTTCGTTTAATGAAAGTCCGCTTTGGGTTGGGAACTCAACCGGTCAGGCGCCTCGCAAGTGCCCAACGAGTCTTGAACAGCTGCTACAAAGGAAGCTCCGTAGTTTGCTTCATCGTTTCCATCACAAACCGAGCGCTCACATCAAACAGATCCGCTTTGATGAGCTGCTGATAGAGCGCATCGTAGCCAGGCATATCAGGCACAACTGCCTTCAAGAGATAGTCGATATCACCGCCAAGGCGATGCACTTCGAGAATACCGGGGAGTTTCTCCACGATCGCCTGAAATTGATGAGACCAGGCGGCGTTATGTTGGCTGGTTTTAACCGAAATAAAGACCGTCAACCCCAAACCCAGCTTGGCTTGCGAGAGCAGCGCTACCGATCGCTCGATCACACCCAGCTCGGCTAACCGCGCGATGCGGCGGCTGCATGCTGATCGGGACAGGCCACATCGTGCCGCCAGATCTGATATGGGTTCAGCGCTATCTCGTTGCAATGCTCGTAGGATTTTTCGGTCTGTTGCACCGATGGGCTCGTATTGCGCCATAACTATTAATCTCGAATTTTTTGATCATTAAAACCTTTTTTACGCTCTATTCGTGCATAACAAAAGACTTTATTGAGATATTTGCACCCATTGTGTGCAATCAAAGTCGTATTGTAGATACCCACTCCCTCCGCTGATGCGCCCTGTCTGGTCCCGCCCCGCCACCGAGCACCCACAATGCACTGAGCAACGCAATGAACAACGCAATGAACAACGCAACGAATGACGCAATGAGCAATGCAGAAAACCTGATCGAGGCCCTGCGTCTGCAGGTTATCGGGCACGATATTCACATTACGACGCCCTACGGCGAGCGGCCTCTGGTCTATTGCGATCACACCGCAAGTGGTCGTGGACTGGCGTCGATTGAAGCCGCCATTTCGCGCGATGTCTTGCCGCATTACGCCAACACCCATTCGGAGGCCTCCCATACCGGGCGGCACACCGGGCAACTGCGGGATTGGGCCCGTCAAACGATAAAAGACGTCATTAACGCGGGTCCAGACGACGCGCTTATCTTTTGTGGATCAGGCGCCACCGCCGCCGTCAATACGCTGGTTCATCTGCTGGGCCTGCGGTCACTAGACCGTGGTGAGCAGGCAGGTGTCGATCGTCCACTGATTTTGATCGGCCCATACGAACACCACTCCAACGAACTTCCCTGGCGCGAAGCATTCGCCGACGTCATCCGCATACCGCTCGATCACAACGGAGCGATCGACCAACCTATCTTGACCGAAACACTGAACCAACATGGCGGCCGGCGGCTGGTTATCGGCAGTTTCTCTGCTGCCTCAAATGTCACCGGTGTCCAGTCAGACGTCGACGCTATTACCCGAATACTCAAAGATCATGGCGCCCTCGCCGTGTGGGATTACGCGGCGGGAGCGCCGTACCTTCCGATTGATATGAATGTAGCCGGCGCAACCCTTGATGCGGTTTTCTTTTCTCCCCACAAGTTTATCGGCGGCCCGGGAAGCAGTGGCATATTGGCAGTCAAGCGCAGCCTGCTCAGTAATGCTGTTCCCGCACAAATCGGTGGCGGTACAGTGCGTTATGTCACACCCGATTGGCACGAGTGGCACCCGGACCCCGAGCATCGAGAAGAAGGCGGCACACCCGGTATCGTTGAGTCTATCCGCGGCGCGATGGCGATCAGCATTCCCCGAGAGATCGGCTACGGGCGAATCGCAAAGATCGAGCGCCGGCACAGAGCTACCGCGGAAAAATGCCTTCGGACAGCACCAGGGCTGGAACTTTTGGGCCCGCAGCATAGTGAAGGGCTGCCGATTTTTTCTCTGCGGTTTCGATCAGATCAAGGCGAATTGCATTACGGGTTTGTAGTGCGCCTGCTAAACGACCTGTTCGGCATACAGGCTCGCGGAGGCTGCTCCTGCGCCGGTCCTTATGGGCATTCACTGCTCGGTTTGACACGCGAGTACTCCGAAGCGCTCGCCACCCAAGTTCAGCGACAGTTTGGCTGCCTGCGGCCCGGTTGGGTCCGGTTCAATCTTCATTGGCTCTGCACCGACGAAGAGGTGGATTACATACTCAATGCCATGCTGCTGATTGCAAAATGGGGTGCCGGGCTATTGGCCTCGTACGCTCTCGATACGCAATCAGGCCTGTGGCGGCATCGAGATACGCCCGACACGGCACCCGCCAAACTGGATGCCTTGGCCTGGATCGAGCAGGTCACGGAGCCCGCCGTATCTGCCACCCCCGCCACGGCCGGCGAACTCCTGTCGGCCGCCGAGAAGCGGCTCCGGTCAGGCGCTCCAACGGCCCATCAGCTTCAGGCTGCCAACCATTTCCAGCACACACCCTGGCCTAGCAAGGCCGAGTCGCTGTGCTGGTTTCTTCGGCCGCACGAAGGCCATTGAGTACTCCCGAGTCCTCATAACGCGAGCCTCAGGCTGCTGTCATTGAGTTTGCAACGCGTTCACTCCGACTCGGCAACTAGCGGCAGCTCTGTGGTGTTCTTGATTTCTGTGACCGCAATATGGGAATGCAGTTCGCGTATCGCGTCTGAGGCAGAGAGCGTATTGCGCACAAAGTCCTCATAGTGGCGGATGTCACGACAGATAATTTTGAGCATGTAATCCCAGATTCCCGCCATGGTGTAGCACTCCACTACCTCGGGATAACTCTCAACTGTGCGCTCAAAGGCCAGCAAATTCTGTTTGCCGATCTGATTCAGATTGACGGTGGCGAATACCACCACCTCCAGACCCAGCTTTTGTCGGTCAAGCAACGCCACTCGACGCCTGATCAGCCCCGACTCCTCACATTTATTGACTCGGCGCCAGCAGGGTGATTGCGAGAGATTTACCTTCGCTGCGAGATCTGAGGTGGAGATATCCGCATCATGCTGCAGCGCAGCAAGGATCTTAATGTCGGATTTTTGCATTTTCATAGCATTATTATCTCTTGAAATTATTTTTAAAGACTAATTATTCCCTTTTTTAAAGCTCTGCGCCATAAATAGCATAAGAATACCCGCCCCGCTGAGCCACACTGGGGCAATATTGAAGCAGATCAAGGGAAGCTCATGGGACAAGCCAAAGGTCCTTTATTGCGCAAAGTCTCTCTGGATGACAAATACGCCCTCGACCAAACTCGCGCCTATATGACAGGCGTTGAGGCACTGGTGAGGCTGCCGATGCTGCAGCACCAGCGCGACGCCGCCCGGGGGCTCAATACCGCTGGCTTTGTGTCCGGCTACCGGGGCAGTCCGCTGGGCGGCGTTGACCAAGCCATGTGGAAGGCAAAACCCCACCTGGAACGGCATCACATTCATTTTCAGCCGGGAATCAATGAAGATCTGGCCGCAACCGCTGGCGGCACTGGTTCCCAAGCCCAGGGTCAATCTCACTCGCTATCACGGCGTACTGGCACCGAACCACCGATGGCGTGGGGAGGTCACCCCGGCCAAACGTGGCAAA
>Ga0209631_10007954_pt1 | contig 10453 bp, 3 predicted proteins | sample COG_08_FD_184752 | JGI IMG/M metagenome (GOLD analysis project Ga0209631, IMG submission 184752) | Pelagic Microbial community sample from North Sea - COGITO 998_met_08 (SPAdes) (version 2) | ecosystem: Environmental > Aquatic > Marine > Neritic zone/Coastal water | place: Helgoland, sampling...
TCCTGAGGATCCCTTTTCCACCATGATTCATTAAATAATTCCAGGCTTACTGTGCCGTCATAGCCCATTTCCTTGAGGGCTTTAATTTCCGCCCGCAGATCAATTTGGCCGTCTCCTGGCATAACCCGGTCAGGGTCAGTCTGGTTGCCCGCCGGTTTCGACGGTTCCGCATCATCAATATGATAATGACTTATTTTTTCAACTGGAATGGAACGCAGTTCTTCTTCGGTAGATCCGCTGTTCCAGTTATGAAAGGCATCCAAAATCAAAGTGGCGTCCGGGTCTCCGCTAACCTGTACGATTTCCCATGCTTTTTTCAAGGTATGAACTGATTTAAAAAAACTAATATATTCAAAAGTCGGACAAATGCCCTCCTGCCTGCCAATTTCGAGTAATTCTTTATACCGCTCTGGTAAGTGCTCAGTTCTCGGGTTTTCCAAAGGTGGAGTGGCCACGATAAAGGGTGCTCCCAGTCGTGCCCCCAATGCAAAACGCCTGCGGGCTTCATCAAGTACAAGTTGGTGTTCCCACCCTTCAAAATCACCCCATTGCCTCATTGCAATTACCGAGGGAACAATCAGACCATGATCAGCAAGTATTTTTTCAATATCACTGACTTCCCCACCCCGGGCCACAAATTCCCAGACATCGTTAAGCCAAAGTTCAATTCCATCATACCCTGCCTCTCCGACTAATTTTATTTTGTCCATCAAAGTTTGCGGTTTGATGGTGCTTGTATTTAGGCAGTAAATCATAGTTAGTTTAATTCGATATTATTGAGTTTAACCCATTTTATTTGGCAAGGGCATATTTGACTAAATTAGTTTATAAGTTGTTTTTTGATGCAATATCCCAAAGCTCCTTGCAAAACACCATTTGAAAATGGTGTTTTGAGAGAATTCCCGGCAATTCCAGTCTTTTTTACAAAGGAGCGCAAAAACACAGGAAAGTCACCGGGTGGCCAATAGTACCATGTATCGAAATAGTCCTTTCCATGGAATGCAGATAATATTGGGAGGCATACATCAATCCAAAGAGTGTCAATTTTACCACCTCCGAAGGTTTGTGCGAGAATTTCTTCTTTCCATACTTTTCTTAATGCGTGAATACCGAGAGTTTCTCGATTTAATTGCAGGGACTTTTTATTTTTTGGTATCTTGGTATTTTCAACTTGGGATATCCATTCAGGGTTCATTTCCCAAAGTTTTGCATACTGTTCTAATCTAACTTTCGGGTGATTCGCGGGCCTTTGCCCTTTGGTTTTCCATTCCGTCTCAGAATCAAAGAGATCAGAAGCACTGACAACTTTATTACTCCATTCTTGCCAGGGATGAAACTGGGCAATTCTGAGCATAGGAGATCGATTTCTCCGGTACCCCAATGCTTCAAGAAAGGATTCATGAAAGACTTGTTTAAATGGAGCGGTCTTCAACTTTTTTTTGGCAAATTTCTTTTTCTGTTCCCATCGAACTTGAGCTAATTTCTGAACATCCTTCTTAAATTCGAACATTGATTCAGGAGACACCAATTTGAGTGGCAAATCAGATACCTCACTTGCAAGAGATTTAATTGCTGCTTCCTCCATATATTCTTCCAGGCTTTGTGATAGAAGAGGAAGCAGTACGATTTGGGGAATTTTTGTTCCAGAAGATGTGAAGGTATTTATTTTAAGTTCTTTCGAAGGAAATAATGTGACATGAAGGATAACCCGATCAAAATTTTTATTTTGATTATGTAGGTGATTTTTCCATTCCCTAGCATCAAAATGTATTTCGATATCTCCACTAAATTCTTTTTCATTCAGTTGGATTACGGCATTTTTAAAGTCGGGCCCTTCTTCTGTACGATTCCAAATACCTTGGGAAACGACTTTTAATTTCATACCGCAGGAAGTATGTAAATTTTCTACATTGAAATCCTGTTCCGCCCATATTTTTTGAATGACATTTTCTTCGACCCGAAATGTGCCATATAGACCGGGTACTTCTTCAAATAACTGAACTTTTTTCATTTATTCAGTATCTTAAACATTTAGATCTGGGATATCAATCCGGTTTGGAAGTGCTCCTTTTTCGCCATTTCTCTTTGGGCTTATCTTGATCCTTGTTCGTGCGATGGTTGAGTCGAGTTTTTTGGATAATTCCTCTATTCGAATTGCGGTTGCACCCGATTCGTAAGCACAATTTCGAATTAATCCGTCATTGGTTGCAACCGAAATTCGTTCCGGGTACTTTGCTGCCATTAGCATTCGTTCAATTACCCCATCAGCACCTTGTGTGGAAGCCGAGTAAATAACCGTATATTGCTGGTTATTATTATGCTGGTATACCCTGCCTCTGCCGAATTTTCCGTCAAACACAACAGTTAATAAATATTGTTCATTTTGCTGAAGTGGTTCGAGGTAACGTAGTAAACTTTCCCTGGCCAGGTTGCGGTCATTTTTAAGTTCCCTTGCGAGGTCGGGTATACCATGTAATGCGTTATTCCCGTCGATGATCAGATGTTCTTGCATTTTTTCCTTGTTCGTTAAAAAAGCTTATTTGTCAAAGCCCCTTTATATTTTTTCGCATTTCAACTCAAAAGATAAATCACTATATGAGCACAGCCTTTCTTTTTCCTGGTCAAGGATCCCAGTCAATTGGCATGGGTGCAGACTTATTTCCTATTTTTCCTGAGCTGGTTGAGGAAGCCAATGAAATTTTGGGGTATTCTATTGCAGAACTATGTTTGTCAGATGATTCCTCTGACCTAAATTTAACCAATTTTACCCAACCTGCTCTTTATGTCGTTAGTTGTCTTTCTGCAAAACTGAAAATTCAGGAAGGAATTGTGGCTTCTCATGCCGCGGGGCATTCGGTGGGAGAATTTGCTGCTTTGTATAGTGCTGGTGCTTTTTCTTTCCGTGACGGTTTACAAATGGTTGCAAAAAGAGGCGAAATTATGGCTAAAGTTTCAGGAGGTGGTATGGCTGCCGTGATCGGATTAGACAGTGATTCTATAGAAGGGGTTCTCCTTAGTGAAGGTGCAGATAAAATTGATTTAGCGAATTATAATTCTCCGGGTCAAATTGTAATCTCAGGTGCTGAAGAACAGATTGCTAAAGTACTGGTGCCAATAAAGGAAGCTGGTGCAAGAATGGTTGTTCCGCTCAAGGTAAGTGGTGCTTTTCACTCCCGCCTGATGCGGGAATCTGCTGATGAGTTTGCCGAATTTATTGCCAAATTTTCTATCAATTTACCTTCCTTGCCAGTTTTTTCTAATGTTAACGCCATCGCTTACAGCTCAGCAGCATCGATTTCAGAATTATTGGTCAGGCAAATATTTAGCCCAGTTCGCTGGACTGATGTCATTCAGGGCATTCGTGAAAACGGTGTCGATAATTTTGTGGAGTGCGGGCCGGGTAATGTTTTAACCAAGTTGCTTAGGCAAATCCCCTAATTTCTTAAGTTAATTTAATAATCTGCCAGTCAGGGATTTTTCATTCGGGTTAATTAATTTGTAAAGCCATGCTATTCAGTTAATTAGGGGGTTTTTTTTCGTCCCCCATCTTCTCTAGTTGGTTATAGATTTATTATAAAATTCTTTTTATTGAAAAGGGAATAAAATTTAAATTAAGTTATTACTGAAATTTTGTAAGAATTACCCAATTCTTGCTAATAGTAATTGTGTGTATTTTCTTTGAATTTCATTTTTCGGAATAAATTTTTTGTTTGGTTGTAGAAATCCCCGAAATTACCAGTGGTTTTTACTAATTTTAATTTAATAGTTGTGAGTATTTTTACCTTGAAGAAATAGTGCCTTGTACATTGAATAATTCCTTCTCTTCCTTTATATTTAAGACCTAATGTTAGCCCGTTTAATTGCCTGTGTTTTTTTTGGTTACTTCTGCATGGGTTTATTTGTGTCTAGCGCAATAGTTAGAAAGTCCGAGTTGTTGGCAAGGTGGAGCTTCGATGATGGAAATGGAACGATTGCTAATGAGGCTTTAGGTACAGGGGTTGACGCAATCCTGAAAGAAGGTGCAACTTGGGGTTTAGCTGAGAATGCGATGTCTCAGGGTAGCTTGGATATCAGTTCAGGTAATGGATATGCATTGGTAGCATCTCACCCGAATCTTCAGTCCCGGATCGGTTTCTCCACATCCCTATGGTTTAAAAGTAACGGGCAGGTGGCAGATTATGCTCAAATTCTTTCCAAGGATGGAGATACTTACCTATCTTATTTCTCGCAAGTAGAACAAGGTTCTGCTCAAATTACGACCCAGTATCGTTTTTTTGGGAGTTATGAGAATAACGGAGCAATTTCTTTTAACCCTTATCAATGGCACTTTTTGGTCACTACTTATGACGGGTCAAATTTTAAAACATACCTTGATGCCGAACTAGTTGGTTCAATGTTCGCCGATAAAGCCATTCATGTCGGGAACGGCGATCTGAGTATTGGATCTTCTCCTGATGGAAGTAATATTTTCAAGGGATGGATTGATGATGTTCGACTCTACAATGTTGTTTTATCTGCCCAAGACCTTGAGGTCGGTTATGGTGACGGTTATGGAGATTTTGGACCTACGGTAGATGTGGATGTTGCACTTGCCAATAATTCATACCCCATTCCGGTGGTCATTCGATTTAGAGACCATACGAACGCCCTTATTGAAGTTGAAGGTTTTGAGGACAACGAGACTAATGAAACAGCAGTCGTGATCGACGGTGCTACACTTCAAAATTTAGTAGCAGACAATAATTCGACTTACCGGTTTGAATTGGTTCCTGATCGAAACCCTCAAAAGATATTTCTCACTGTCAGTGCTGGGGCAGGAACCACAATTGCGACTGGTGACTTTTCTCAAAAAAAGTCAGTTGTGATCAGTTATTCCGAAAAAGTTACCCGATCTGAGTCTTTGGTAGGTTGGTGGACATTTGATGATGCTAATGGAACAAATGTTTCTGACCGATCTGGTGGTTATTCTTCTGCAAAACTTATCGGAAATGCGAGTATTGATAGCACGAATCAAAAATTTGGAACAGGTGCCCTACTCTTGGATGGAAATAAAAGCTGGGCAGAGGTAGGTATTCTCGGGGAATCTGATAACGTTACCCGTGAGGAGGAACTAATTGGTTGGTGGAAATTTGATGAAGGTAGTGGGAATGCGGCATTTAATTCGGTTACCGCAGTGTCTTCGGGTACACTGATTGATTCAAGTTTTTCAACCACTGAGAAAAAATTTGGCAATTCAGCCCTACATTTACCTGTAGACAAATCAAACGCACGTGTTGTCCTCGATCCGGTTCTTGATTTGGGCGGGACGGACAGAGTGGCAAGCTTTACTATTTCTGCTTGGTTTCGGAACTTATATTCCGTTGGGAATTACAGAACACTTTCCCGGGGTGAAACAAATGGGAATCATTTAATTGTACAGGATACCTCTAACAGAGTTGGCGTTTATGCACATAACAATGGTGATTGGATCGGTTCCGGGACATTTAATTTGGAACCGGATGGGCTCTGGCATAACATTGCCGTGGTATCGGACAGTTCTACCAGTAAATTCTATCTTGATGGCTTCTTTCGTGGTGAATCTGATCGAGCAACAGGTGACAAAATTAAAACAATTGGTAATACAAACAATGGTGGGCAGAGGTTTGCGGAGTACTTAGACGAATTCAGGGTCTACGGGATTGCCCTGACTGATTTTGAAGTGGAAAAAATCTACCGGGAAGCGGGTGGTTCGCTCCTTGCTGTAGGTGAGGGTAACTATTCGGTTTCGGTTTGGGTGAAACCGGATAGTTTGCTAGCGACCCCGGTCTATGACTTTGCATTCGGTTGGTATGAAGGCGGAGGTGAGGAATACATGCAGGCTAGAATGAGCCAGGGCGATATTACAGATTACAATCAATTGGACTACTTTAATTCTGGAGACACTCTACAAAAAACAGTTTTGGAAGGATTTGTTACCGAAAGGCTCTTCAATGGTTCTTTCAACGATGTTCAACTCGATGATATTGATTATGGACATATTGCTCAATCTGCCACTCTAGACATTTCAACTTATCCAAATATTGCGCTTTGGTTGGATGCAAGTGATACAAGTACTATCGTAACGGGTACGGGAAATGAAATTGAGACTTGGACAGACAAAATTGACTCCACAATTAAGCTTATTAGTCACACAACTAATAAACCGGATACAAACTCTTCTATAAACGGTTTGAACGCTATTGAATTTGATAAAAGAAGCCAAAATAACACCGAGTACATGTTTGCACAAAAAAGTGGAGTCAATTGGAGTCCGGCAAATGCAGATGGTTCACTTGGGGGGAAGTTGGAGGATATTGTTTTATATATGGCTGGAAGAATTGATACAGTCAGAAGAACGAACTTTCCTTTTGGATTCGGATGGAGAGATCATTTCCCTTGGAATAATACTCGCGTTTTTTGGAGGCATGAGAGTTCAAGGCCCACTTTTATCTTGGGAGGAAACGGAACAACTTTTGTTCTTGCAATGGTTCATTCGAAAACGGTTGGTAAGCAAATTGCCTATTTGAACGGATCCAAGGTTTTTGATGGTCCCAGGACCAATGATAATCAACTGAATAATATTGGTACTTTTGGTTTTCCTACAGCTTCAAATACCGCTTGGGGTAACATGAGCTCTACTGGTTGGGGAGCAGACTGGACTGTTGGCGAATTTATTGTTTCTCGGGGGATTGAAACCGACCAAGACCGTCTCGAGGTCGAATCTTACTTAGGTAAAAAATGGGGTGTGCCTATGAGTTATGGCTTTGCTAAACGCACGGATTGGGTTTACCAAGACACTAAGTTTGAGCAGGCAATCAATTTTGCCGGTGCTGCGGTCAATGAAAGGTCTCTTTCAACCGGCCCGAATAAGACCACTACTGGAGTTGGAACCGGAACGGATAACATCGGTGGATTGTGGATGGGTAAATTACGGGTTGGAAATCAAGGCTACATTCGTACAGGAAAAGTAACTTTTGGCACCCGCAGTGATGATGGCAGTGTTTTCTGGATTGATTTGGATGAAGATGGTGATTTTTCACGAAGCGGTGCTTATGGGGATGAGATGGTTGTTGATAACAAAGGTGGTCATGGACAAATAAACAGGACTGGAACCCGTTTTCTTGGTCGTCAGTCGCCTTTGTTCATGCAGGCTGGAGTGATTGCACATAAAGGATTTGCATTTGGGGCGGATGGTTATCAACTTTCAAAACATCCAACTTTTCAGGAAGAAAAGAGCACCTTATCTTCCACAGCAATGGTACAGGGTCAATGGCACCATATCGTTATGGTGGTAGATAGGGATGCAGGTCGACTCAAGCAGTACCTTAACGGGAACTTGGTCGCTGAAGACTCCTTTTCCGCGGGTACAGAAGGAGAGTATTCTCTTGGTGATTGGTTCATCGGTGGAATGCCTGCATCGAATGATCGCTTTACCGGACTGATTGACGATGCGAGAATCTATTCGATTGCCCTTTCAGACAGGGATATTTCTAAGATTTACAATAACCATGGAGGTGATATGGGCATTGTGGCTGATTTTGTGGCTCCAACAATTACTGATGACTCAAATATATCGGTCCAGTTAAACTTTTTGAAATTTGATGAAACCATTGCCGTGAACGGTTTTGATCAAAGTGATATTCTAATCTCAGGTGGATCAGTTTCAGATTACTTGAATTCCGATGGAAATATTTCATTTAATATTATACCAGACGCCAGTGCAACAGAGGTTGAAATTTCCCTGGCCGAAGGTGCTGGAAATCTTTCTGGTGATAACACATTACCCGCAGATATACAAATTTTGCTCGTGCCGCCAGTGCCTGGAAAATCAGACCTTTTAAGTTGGTGGTGGTTTGATGAGGGTACTGGCACTAAAGTCACTGACAGTATCGGTGGAGGCTTGGGCGATATACTCGGTGGAGCTGCCTGGTCTGTTAAATCCAGTTACGGGAATTCTCTTTCTTTTCAAAATACGGGTGATTATGCTAATCTTGGCTTACCTGTCGCAGGTTGGGATAGTAATGCTTACAGCTTGGGATTTTGGTTTTTGAGGGAAGGGGAAAGCTTCAGTTGGTCTAACGAGCAGATTTCCAATGTCATGTTCAGCATGGGTAACGACGAGAATTCCTCGATGCAAATTGGTACGAATGGATCCGGGATAGAAGTATTTCTTAATACAACTGGAAAAAGAACACGGACAAGTGTTTCTGCTGGGGTACAGGATAATGTCTGGCATTATTTTTCTTTAGCTTACGATTCCAGTGCAGGGGATGAGCTTAATCTTTACTTAGATGGGGCTCTCATCGGAAGCACCAGTGTATTTGGAGGAACTCTCGATGCTGGAGTCACAGAAAGCTGGTTACTTGGTTTGGCGCAGTTGAGTAGTCCGAGTTCGGGAAGATTTATCGGAAATATTGATGATATTCGATTATTTAATGGAGCTATCAGTCTGGCAGATCATCAACGAATATACAATCGTGGAATGGGCGATCTTGGACTTGTTGTCGAGGCCACCTACCCCACTGCAACTGATAGAAACCCGATTGTGATTGATTTGAATTTTAGCAGATATGGAATGCCGAGTGTTGTCGATTTTAACAGTTCTCTTTTTGTTTCAGGTTTAACAAACGCGGTCATTCACAGGGATGTCAATGCAACGACAGGAGCGAATTTTCAAATCGAAGTAAATGCGAGTAATTTAGGTGTCGCCCTGGACCCTATTACTTCTCCAGGAATTGTGGAGTTCGATTTATTGGAAGGTGTGGGGATTGACTCATCAGGTAAGAAAAGCTCTCCGATTTCTTTCAAAATTGGATTTGGCAGGCCAGTGGTTGGATTGGAAAACTTGGTCGCATGGTGGGATTTCGATGAGAACAATGGCACAACAGTGACCGATTACATGAATGGTTTTGTCGGAAATTTTGTAAATAATGTTGATGGCAATGTCACATTTGACCAAGCAGATAAAAAATTCGGCACATCTTCTCTTCGTTTCCCTAAAACTGCCTGGGTTAGTACAAATGCATTTGCATCTGAACTGGGTATTGGGGGCAATAGCCCAAGGACAATATCTTTCTGGATGAAAGCATTGGATCATGGTGGGAATAACAACAATGACACACAAGCTGGTGTTTATGGAATTGGACAGAGAAGTAATAACAGGATGTGGGCCATAAGGGGTATATTTAACGGTTCGACTTACCGTCGTTTCTATTCCCAGCATTGGGGTTGGGATCAGCAGGTATTCGTTTCCGAAGGAATTAAGAACAAATGGATGCACATAGCTCATGTTTATTCCGGAACAAATGTGATTGTTTATGTCAATGGTACCCAGCGTGCAAATTGGGTTAAAAATGACATTGATACTTCCGATTCATTTGCTTTGCAGTTTGGCCGGTGGACGGATGAGACAAGGACTGACCGTACTTTTTTAGGATTGTTAGACGATTTTCGTGTATACAATACAGATTTAAGCTTTAACGATATTGGGAATTTGTATGGTGATGGAAATGGAGACTTTAAGGTTCTGCCATCCTTTGAACTGGATCCGGTTGTGGAAACAAATCCAGCCAGTGGAAAAGTTACTTTTTATCGGAACGGTAAACCTGTGGAAGTAAATGGTTTTACCAAGAATGATTTATCGATAACCAATGGAGAAATCATTGATTTAAATGCATCCGGTGCAACAGGAGTTTACACATTTACTTTTACCTTGGACGGAGAAAACTTGCCAGCAAGCATTGCTCTAACAAGTAATATTGCTGAAGATAGTTACAATCAAGGGAACGATCCAGCTTCAATAACAACGAGGAGGATGTACCGTGCCGTTACCCGAGGCCAGGACTTAGTTGCCTGGTGGCCATTTGATGACGATGGTCTTTCCGATAACTTCGCGCTAAGTAAAACTGGGGATGCTCAGATAGCTAGCCTTTATAATGTTAAAATTTCCCATTCTGGCAGATTTGGGAAAGGAGCCCATTTTTTAAAGAATAAATCCGATGCCCGTATCCGAATTGATAATAATGGAATTAACCTTGGTAATGCATGGACTCTTTCAGCTTGGGCAAAAAACTTGTTTCCACCGAACTCCACTGGACGTTCAACTCTTTACAGGGGACAGGATAAGCAAAGTAATCGCGATTGGGACCGTTATCTTACAATTCGAGGAAATGACCGAGTATTATCTTTTTTCGATGGAGATGATGGGAATGCCAACAACCGATACCGTACAACTTCATATCAATTAGATCCACTTACTTTGAACCAATGGCATCATTTTGCTGTAGTTGGAAAGGGCTCCCAAACCAGTTTTTACATTGATGGCAGGTATGTGGGATTTGCAGATCGAAGGGAGCAAAGTGATGTTTATTACATTGGTAATTCCAGTGATAATGAAGCATTTGCTGAATTTATTGACGATGTTCGTATCTATGGC
>Ga0209631_10007955_pt1 | contig 10451 bp, 8 predicted proteins | sample COG_08_FD_184752 | JGI IMG/M metagenome (GOLD analysis project Ga0209631, IMG submission 184752) | Pelagic Microbial community sample from North Sea - COGITO 998_met_08 (SPAdes) (version 2) | ecosystem: Environmental > Aquatic > Marine > Neritic zone/Coastal water | place: Helgoland, sampling...
GACATTTCTACGGTTTTTTCGCCAACTTCGGGGAAAGAAACCCGTGAATATTGAGGCCATCCAATCCATGGGTTTACTCGCTGTTAAATTGGGGCAAATCTTTGCCTTAAGACCCGATTTGATTGAGCCAGAACGATGCATTGAGCTACAACGTCTGTACAGTCGAGGGGCCACCATTCCAAAAGAAGATTCACAACGGCTCTTGAATAAATTTGCTCCAGAGGGATTTATGTCAAATTTTCATCACATTGAACCTCAACCTTTCGCCGCTGCCAGTATCGGGCAAATCCACAGAGCAGAACTGAAGGATGGAACAAAGGTCGTTGTCAAAATAATCAAATCTGAATTTGAAGCCTCATTTCGCAGAGATGTACGACGTATGAAGCGTTGGATTCGACTCGGCCTGTTCTTCAACCCAAGACTTCGCAAAGTTGGCAACCCCATCGGCTTACTCGCCCACATTGAAGATTATACCCTACGTGAATTGAACCTGCTCAATGAAATCAAAGGACGAAAGGACCTCCTCCTCAAGGCTGATGAAATAGAAGAACACTTCCCGATGTCAAAACTCAAATTCCCGAAAATGTGGGAAGAGTTGTCCAATCGTCAGATCTTGGTAATGGAAGAAATTCAACACCCCACCTTAGAAGAGCACCTCGAAAAAGGTTCTATGACTTGGAACGACATGCTCGAATTATTCAGGATTCACGGAGCGTTTATGTTTGGAATTGGAACATTCCACGGAGATTTACATCCAGGAAATGCGATGATGGACGACGATGGAAATTTCACTTTCATTGACACAGGAGCCATCTGTAATGCCCCAATACATGTCCGGAATGCCCTGTTTGGATTCTTCTATTTTCTCGCCAAAGGAGAATTACGTCATGCCTTTGATGCCATGCTTACGATGGCAGCTGTCCAACCTACAGGGAAAACCTTGCAAACATACTATGATTCAATGACAGAACTCTACGATGGATTCGTAGGCACCTCTGTCAGCGAGGTTTCACTCACTGAGCAAATGATGAAGACCGTCAAAGCAGCGGTGCTTGCAGGATGTGCATTTGGTGAGGAGGCGTTTCCAATCATTCGTTCGCTAATGTACATGGATGGCATGGTGTTGAAGGGTTACCCTGATGTGGATCTCATCAGTTCAATGGGACCTTATCTCGATGAATTCTCGGTTTTGATTGATCCATACACCATCATTTCAACCTCCAACTGAGGGCCGACTTTCTCCTCTCGTAATTGAAAAAACCTAATGGGAATAAACCCCCCTTTATATCCTGATGACACTCCGGAAATATTATGCAAAGTAGCACTCAACCAAAAGTGGCCATTATCGGAGCAGGACCTGGCGGTCTTGCGTCCGCTCTCTTGTTGGCGAAATCAGGAGTTGACGTTACTGTGTTTGAGCGTAGTGAACGTGTCGGAGGACGAAACAAAGTGTTCGACCGTGATGGCTTCAAGTTTGATCTCGGGCCAACATTTTTCCATTACCCTGAAGTGATTGAGGACATTTTCAAAGCCATTGGTATGGATGCGCATGAAGAACTCAAATTGAAGAGATTGGACATGAATTATCGACTCATCTTCGGACAGGGGGGCCAACTTGATTGCACAAGCAATTTGAAAGAAATGACAGAACGTATTCGAGAACTTTCCGGCGACAAGAACGCCACAGCCTTCCAGCGGTATGTTACTGATAACCGAAAGAAACTCGACAAATCAAAGGCCTGCCTGCAAGAACCTTGGTACGGACCTACCGATCTTCTCTCACGACGCGCATTGCGAGTTGCAGGTGTTCTCCGACCACAGCGAACAGTCGCTGGAGATTTGATGAAAATGTTCGATGATGACCGTTTGATGCTGGCCATGTCCTTTCAAACAAAATATCTCGGGATGTCACCGTTTAACTGCCCAAGCCTCTTCACCATGTTGGCATTCCTTGAGTATGAGTATGGAATTTTCCACCCGCTTGGTGGCCTTGGTAGCGTCAGCGAACGCATGTCTGAAATCGCCAAAGATTTGGGAGTCACATTCCGAATGGGAGAAGCTGTTGAAAGCGTGATAATGGATGGTAAAACCATCAAGGGAGTGACCACTTCAAACGGGGACTTCCTAGCTGATAAAGTGGTCATGAATGCGGATTTCGCTAACGGTATGACTTCGCTCTTCCCCGACAAGGTCCGAAAGAAATGGAGTAACAAGAAATTGGATAAGAAGAAATATTCTTGCTCCACCTTTATGCTCTATCTTGGTGTTGACAAACAATATGCCGATTTACCCCACCACCAAATTTATGCATCCTCGAATTATATTGAAAACCTTGAGGACATCGAAAAACATCACACACTCACCTATGATGACCCATCGGTCTACGTTCAAAATGCATGCGTTACTGACCCGCAATTAGCTCCAGATGGATGTTCTACCGTATACGCACTCGTTCCAGTATCCCATATCCACGAAAACATCGACTGGTCAAAGGAGAAAGATACCTATCGAGACCGCATTTTGGACCAAATTGAGACCAAACTCGGTTTTGAAGGACTGCGTGATCACATTGTGACAGAGCTCGTCATCACACCCGAAGATTGGGGCGACCACTGTTATCGTGGCGCCGTCTTTAATTTGGCTCATGGTCTTGACCAAATGCTGTGGCGTCGTCCGAAAAACCAATTTGACGAAATCAACAACCTCTACCTTGTCGGTGGAGGAACCCACCCTGGCAGCGGCCTTCCGGTCATTTACGAATCTGCTCGGATCAGCAGCAAACTTCTCTTGGACAGTCTAGGAATCATCCCAGATTGGAACGGTGTCGACACCTGGTTTGAAAGCCGTAAACGATCAAAGAACGGCCGCATAGCGCTCAAACAACAACCCGTTGAAGCCAAAAATATCCACTCCACATCCGCTTGAGGCATCCCCATGAAACTGTTAGATGTTGATAATGCGTATGCATTTTGTGAATCCGCCTGTCGAACTTCATCAACCACATTCTATTCCTCTTTCTCAGCATTGCAAATCAACAAACGACGGGCGGTTCACGCAGTCTATGCATTGTGTCGTTGGGTTGATGACATCGTCGATGGAGATGAAGAACCATCCATCATTGAAACACGCAGTTTGCGTGAGGCGACACGTGAACGACAACTCATTCTTGATACGCTCCACCCTGAATTATCTCCAACACTTCCCGAAGAAGAACATCGCCACAGGTTGATGGCACTTGTCGATATTCGCCTCAAATTGACCGCCGCATTTGAACAACGTATCACCGCAGATGAGCATCCAATCTTCATCGCTTTGCAAGATGTCTTTGCACGATACAATATCAAACTCACCGATTTTGAAACGGTTCTGGAGGGCATGGAAGATGACCTCTATCCAGTTGAGAATGCATCATGGGATGAATTACGATCATATTGCTACAAGGTGGCTTCTGCCGTTGGTTTGATTCTTATTGAAATCTATGGTTATGAAGACCGTTCTGCACGCCTCCACGCCATTGATCTCGGGATTCAGATGCAACTCATCAACGTCTTACGTGATATCAACGAGGACATGGAACGCGGACGTATTTATCTCCCCCTTGACATCCTCCATTCGCATAACTTGAACATTGAAGATCTCCGCAATCCAGAGATTGCTAAATCCATTGCGTGGAAGAGCTTCATTTCCGAATATGTGGCCATGATCAAACGACATCAGGAATCTGCTAACCATCTCTTTGGCTATCTCGATGTTCGCGCCCGCGTTCAACCTGAAATCATGGCTGATGCCTATTCATCAATCTTGAATGAAATCGTTCGCAGGTCGGGCGATGTCTTCACCCAGCCTGTTCGTTTGTCGTCATGGCGCAAACTTCTGCTTGGCCTTCGACTCAATCTGCGCAAGGCCAGAGCTAAACTACGACTTTGACCTCAAATCCAAACGTCATTTTCTGACGTCAAATCGTGGGTCACTTCACCGGTATTAACGACGCCGCGAGGCTCCACTAACATCACATGACATGTTTCATGCGCGAATGGTTTATGCATCATTCCTTTTGGCACAACGTGCATTTCTCCAGCATTTAATTTGAGTGTTCCAGATTCAAATTCGATGTACATCGATCCTTCAATGACAATGAAAACTTCATCGGTGTCATCATGTTGATGCCAAATGAATTCACCCTCAACCTTCACCAGTTTGAATTGGTAATCGTTCATTTCTGCAATGACTTTTGGAGACCATAGATCTGTAAATTGACTGAATTTATTTGTCAATGAAATCGGTGACATGCTCCGAACAGAAGGTGGACATACTTTTGCCTATGGTGAAAGATTTCGCTTCAATTCTTTTTGACATCATACCCTCCGAGGGTGGGCGTATAAGGTCGGAGGGCAGGGGTCGTTGAGATTTTATAGAGCTAAAGCCCTGCGTTATTGTTTAATTGATCTCCTGCTTGATGGTTGTCAACAAAGATAGCACCATTCAGGTTGAAAGGGAAAATGATTTGATTTTTTACGACCATATTCTTTCCAAATGATGGTGGAGTATAGACATCACTACCCCATTGTATCTTTGGTGAGAATTCTCCTACCAATCCAAAACCCTACCGCATTGACGGCAATGTCTGACAGTTTGTTGTCAAGAGGTTCAACTGCAAACCAAGCCCAGGCTGCATCGTCAATGAGCCATTCAAACACTTCCCAACCAACCGATAAGGCCCAAAACAATCCCCAACTCAGTCGGGTGTATCGGCCAGCAATGAACCAAATGAAAAAATGAGAAATTGACCAACTGTTTAGCAAGGCCATACCATCACACCGTGACAGTTGAAGGCCCACCTGCTGAAATCTCAGGCAACAAACGCAACTCACCGTAAAGGGCTGGACCAATAGTGTAAGTTCCAACGATGCCTGCTTCACCCATCACGTTGTGAGCCAAAGCAATCCAAGGTCGACCTTCATCGTCAATTTCAACATCGATGAAATCACCAAATCCTCCGCAACGAACGTTCCCACAATCATCAGTGTCGTCCAGCGCATCGGATGGATCATTGACCGCAACAGTAGTGATCAGCGGTTGGTCTGCAAAGGCGTCAGTCATGATGGACATGTAGCCTGACCAGCCACCCATATCGTCCCCTTCTCCGATATAACCAACAACAACGCGACCTTCTTCACCTGCGAAAATTGTTGGAAAACCTGTTTCATTCACGCCGGGGGGCGCCATCATCATGGGCTCTGACCATGTGTCTCCTTGGTCACGAGAGTATGCCATCCAGGGCATTTGGTCAATGCTGATCCACGAAGCAAAGAGGTTGCCTGCTTCGTCCGCTGCTACAGCCACTTCGTGACTGTGCCAACCCTCTTGCATTGGGACGGTCGTGGTGATGGTGTGTTCCGTCCACGAATAGCCTCCATCGACGCTGCGGTAAACTGCGGGACCGTCACATGAAGGATTGCCTCGGTAGATGGCACCATCGTTTGAGCCTGCAAGATGACCGTGCAATCCTGAGCATTGGGCGACTCCAGTAGGATAACCTGGACGTTGAATGTCCCATGTGTGGGCTCCATCAAGCGACCGAGAACATTGAGGTCCTAGTGCTGAACTTCCTGTGTTGATGCAAAAGACGTAGATGGTTTCGTACAGTCCGATTCCACCAACATCGGGCATGGATGCAATAGATTGGTGGTCTTGTGGACTGTAATACCCCTCTGCAGAGAATGGAATGGACCATGTTTTCCCATCATCGTCAGAATATTCAACGAACATAGCCGTGAGTGCATGCATGTCAAATTTCACGATGCGATCGGTCCATTTGTCAACGTAGATGTATGGATCGTTTGATGAAGGGACTTGACCCAAATCATCACTCGGGAACACGGGATTGAACGGCCCCATGTTGGTCCAGGTTTGTCCTTGGTCAAGAGAAGTAAAGACCATCGTTCCTCGCCCAGCACCTCCGAACGATGAGAAGTGGACTCCACCTGTTGAGGTGACTCCAATCGTCGGTTCAAAGGTGGTATCACCGATTCCGAAATAGGTGCCTGTCGCAGGATAAGGGGTGGAATTCCCCGTAAGGTTCTCATAGCCAATCGAGGCATTTGAAGCGTTGATAGCCCCTGGATAATGATAGAAGGTTGTGCTTGAAAATAATCCATCAAGCGGAGTTTGTTCAGTTTCAACCGGAACTGACTCATCCTCACCAAAACAACCTGAAAGAGACATTGTCGCCATCAGCAACGAGAGCAGAACAGCCTTGAAGCGCATGATTGGCCGACCGTAGAGGAGGATAATGACCTTCCGCCTGAGTCTTGTCCTCAAACCAATGCTGAGAGTTCTCCAGAATCAAGGTACAAACTTGGCCCCATTTCAAGATAATACACGCCACCTGTTTTGGTTCGTGAATCCGCTGGAGTTGGCGACTCCATTGTGGCACAAGTTCCCGTACAACCGTCAGCAAAGGCGACATAGACACGGCCATCACGATCGATATGGAGGTCGTTAAAATCGAGAAGGTTTCTGTTCGAACCGCCTTGGTCGCTACGGCAATCGCCACTGTTCAAGCACATTGCGCCGATTTGCACAGGGTCGTCTGTAACTCGATGGGTGTGGAAAACTGGATTTTCATCAAGGGCATTCAAACTGTAGGTAATGTACAGGTGGTAATGGACACCGTTAGGTGCATAATGCCCGTTTCCAGTCCAATTATTTCCATCGATATCGGTAGTAGCAAGGAGGGAAGAATTTTCACTTCCTAAGTAGGTGATTGCAATCCGTCCTGGGTCTCCAGCATCAATTTGCGGGAAGGTGGTCGAGATCACTTCAATGGGACTAATTCGAAGACTATCCTGCTCCCATGAATCTCCTGAATCTGTACTTCGGGACATGTAAATGCCTTGATCTCCACCCGTCCAAACATGGTATGCGTTTGATTCGGTATCGGTAGCAACCTCTGAATTTTTCCGAGGATTTGGCGTATTAGCATCTACTCCCATTTCCCTCGTATCCCAACTCAATCCATTATCCTTGGAGAAAATGATCGTTGGCGTAGCAACCCTTGGAGTCACATAAACGGTCCCGTCTGGAGCGGTGGTAATCGCCCCATGCAATCCTCCATTCGAGGTTGCAAGTCCGAAAATTTGGCCGCCGATAGGGAACGTAATTCCTCCATCATAACTCGTGAAACAAAATATTCCTGCCAACTTATTGTAACAAAAGTAGACAGCCTCTGAGTACAATGGGCTCAGTTGACCTAAACCTCCATATCCAGAATCGGTCCATGGGCCAGAGCCCAGTTTTATGTGGTCATTGAGGGGTGTTGGGCCGCTATCATATGGATTACCCAACCATGATTCACCATCGTTGTCGGACCAACCAATCCATGTGTGCGAAAGTCCCATCATGTGGATGTTGAAGACCCGGTCTGTCACTGGATCCACCCACCCGTAGGGGTCACTGGTGAATGGTGCTTGTGTTATGTCAGCAGTATTTTCCCATGTGAGGCCACCGTCACAGGAACGCATGGGTTTCTCCATGGCAATGAAAAACATGCAGCCACTTGAGGTGATGCCGATGCTCGGCTCCGGGCCATCTTCCGCAACATCGCTGAAGAAAAAGGACATGTCCAGAGGTGTGACTTCGATTGACATTCCTGAACCGTTGGTCACAAAGACACGAGAAGACTTCATGGGTTCTGATTCTGACTCGGGCTCCGGTTCAGTTTCCCCAAAACATCCTGCAAGAGAAAATGTGGCCATGAGCAGCGAGAGCAGAATTGCCTTGAAGCGCATGTTTGTCCGACTGAAGAGGGGGATAATGACCTTCCGCTTTCAGGATTTGAGAAAATAGCTCAATATTCATCCACAACTTGCTGATAGATGGCCTCGTAGGCTTCTGCATTATGTTCGTAAGTGTAATGGTCCAACACTCTAGCCCGCCCTCGTTCTGCTTGAGCAGAACGGCCTACAGGGTCATCGAGTGAGGCGATGACACTTCGTGCTAAATCTTCATGGTCGCCGCACGTGAACAAGCCCCCAACGGTTTCATCAATCATCTCGGTAAGAGGGGGTTGGTCAACCGTGACCACTGGTGTACCACTTGCGAGGGCTTCCAATGGGATGAGTCCTTGTCCCTCGTAATAAGAGGGATAAATCACCAAATCTGCAGAACGGAAATGAAGGGCAAGGTGCTCGAAACTCATTCCGGGAAGAATGGTAACAGCGTGTCCAACCCCCAATTTCTTGGCTTGCCGGAGCAGGGTCTTACGCATGTGCCCCCGTCCAATGACCACCAAGCGTGCTTGAGGATGCGCTTTGAGAATGGAGGGCATGGCCCGTAACAAGGTTCGATGTCCCTTTCTCGCCACCAAACGCCCAACAGCAAGGAGAAGCGGAGTCTGAGTATCTGCGAGCCCGGTTAGAGCAGCTTCATCTGCAGCCCCATATTTCGTTCGAATCGTTTCGTAGGCGAGATGTTCCTCTTCATTGTCATGGTTTGTTGGACGAAATACATGGTGATCAACACCGTACAGCACCGTTTCACAATGCCAGTCCTCGGGAGGTTGATACCAGCGCTCAAATTCTTGCTTTGTGGAGGTTGAAATCGCAACCGACACACTCGAACCTTCGATGCCTGCTTGCTCATATTTGGCGTACCATTTAGCAGTGAGTAGAATGGCGAGATCGTTGGGATTCTTCCATGTCGCAGCCTCGTTATGTTTGGCTGCTAATTTCATGCCTTCTCGTTCGCCAATCCAACTTCCATTCAGAGCTGAAACGACGGGTGCAATGTGCTCTTCGACCCAAGCATACTCCTTGACCGTCCAACTGACTAGGGGCAACAATGTGTGAACAACATCAACGGTTTTGGCTTGATTCAATCGCCTTAATGCGGTGAGTGCATGCTTCCCATACGAGCGTGTGAAAGCCATTGGAGCTTTCAGCCAAGGCACATGAAGCACATTGACGCCAGGTTGTTGAGGCGTGCGCTGAGAGTGGGTTCGTGTGATTATGGTGACCTCATGCCCCCTTGCAGCTAGATGCCCTGCGAGATGGAACACCACCGAGCCAATACCACCCCAACGAGGTGGATACTCGCCCGATACCATGGCGATGTGCATGCTCTTGACGGGGAAGAAGGCACATTTGAATGTCGTTACCGATGAGGGCCCCAGAGCCGTGCTTCCATGCAAACCTTTCAAATCCATGCCATGACTCGTGAAGTCATGGCCGATGTCCTTCCTGTCTCCGTCACTGTGTTGTTACCGACTCGAAATGAGGAGGAAGCCCTCGGTCCAACCATTGATGCTATTCCTCGGGATTGGTGCCAAGACCTTGAAATTATGATTGTTGATGGAAATTCAAGCGACCGCACACGTGAAATCGCTTTGGAAAAGGGAATTCGTGTGCATCTTGAAGACCGGAAAGGATACGGCAGAGCCTACCGAACGGGTTTTGACGTTGCCACAAACGATATCATTGTCACAATGGATGCTGACTGCACCTATCCAGCTGAACTTGTACCTGATTTGGTGAAACGTCTAATCGATGATGACTTGGATTTCATCACTTGCGATCGCCTCTCCCTCGCAGAAGATGGTTCAATGTCGGGCCTCCATGGATTTGGAAATTGGGTTCTCTCATTCACCGCCCGTGTTTTATTTGGTTACGGAATCAAAGACTCACAATCAGGGATGTGGGTGTTCAAGAAGTCAATGCTTGAAAATGAACGCCTACGCCCAACCAACGACGGTATGCCACTCAGTGAAGAAATGAAAATCATCACACGAAAGTTCCTTGGAAAGAAAAAGGCAGTTGAAATCTCTGTCCCATATCGACCTCGTGTCGGAGATGCAGAAATACACACTTGGGGCGATGGTTGGAAGAATTTGAAGTTCCTTTTTGCACGACGATTTGGTCTGAACAAAACACGCACGCCATGGGGCGGTCGGGACAGCAACCCTGATTCATTGAATGGGAATCTTCCAGAACAAAGCAAGTGAATTCACAATTGGTCCAATTCCTCTTGGACTTCATTGGTTCCATCCATGATGTTTTGTTCCAATTCTGGCACATCCACCTTGTCTGCATCTTTCACAGCCTGAGCAGGGGCCCTAAATGCGTCCCAAGACGTGATGAGATCCAGGTCAGCCATCGCCCGGCGACGGCGAGCGATCAGGAAGAGGACGAGGGCTGCACCACCCATGGTGGCAACAACGGAAGCAGTAAAAATCAGAATCCGTTGATCAGATTCTGCTTCTTCGACCACCAAACTACGTGATACTAAGTCGATGTTGGCATCATCACCAACACCGTCACGAGCGATGATTTTCAAACTCGGGCGCCCAACGGATTCCGGCCTCCAATCAAGAACGCCTTCCCACACTCCATCACCGTTCTTGTCGGAAAGATTCACTTCCCATTGTTGAATGTTCAATGTAAGATTGGCTCGAA
>Ga0209631_10007960_pt1 | contig 10444 bp, 7 predicted proteins | sample COG_08_FD_184752 | JGI IMG/M metagenome (GOLD analysis project Ga0209631, IMG submission 184752) | Pelagic Microbial community sample from North Sea - COGITO 998_met_08 (SPAdes) (version 2) | ecosystem: Environmental > Aquatic > Marine > Neritic zone/Coastal water | place: Helgoland, sampling...
GAAGAAAAAGAAATATTTTTATGAAAAAGTGAATTTTGTAATCCCATCACACCAAGTCCAATAGGACGATGGCGAGTATTCGAAGTTTTAGCCGCTTCGGTCGGATAAAAATTAACATCGATGACATTATCCAATGCTCGGATTGCAATGCGAATAGTCTCCCGTAACTTCTTATGGTCTAAAGAGCCATCGCTTTTCAAATGTGAATCCAAAACAACGGAACCGAGGTTGCAAACTGCAGTTTCGTCAGCACCTGTGTTTAAGGTAATTTCGGTACAAAGATTTGAACTGTGAATTACTCCAGCATGATCTTGAGGGCTACGAACATTACATGTGTCTTTAAACGTGATCCATGGATGACCTGTCTCAAAAATCATTTTAAGCATCGACTTCCAAAGATCGATTGCAGGCATGGAGTGGGACCAAATCTCTCCTTTTGCTGCCTGAGCTTCATGTGCTATGTACTTCTCATCGAAGGCTTTGCCATAGAGGTCATGTAAATCAGGAACTTCATTGCTTCGAAATAAGGTCCAGTTTTCGCGAGCTTCCATTCGCTTCATGAATAAATCTGGAATCCAATTGGCAGTATTCATGTCGTGAGTACGACGACGATCATCACCGGTATTTTTACGAAGTTCTAAAAATTCTAAGACATCACAATGCCAGGATTCTAAATATGCACATCCTGACCCCTTGCGCTTGCCCCCTTGGTTTACCGCACAAAGTTGGTCATTGTGCATTTTAAGAAAAGGGATAACACCTTGGCTCTCTCCATTTGTACCAGCAATATGACTACCAGTACCTCTGACTGCAGTCCAACTTCCACCTAATCCACCAGCCCATTTTGAAAGGAATGCATTTTCTGCAATTCCTCGGTACATTATTGATTCTATAGTATCGTCCACCTTGTATAGGTAGCAGGAAGAAAGTTGAGAATGTGGAGTACCTGAATTAAAAAGTGTCGGAGTTGAAGAGCAGAACCTTCGGCTTTTATAAAGATTATAAAGATCAATGATTTGATCTTCTGGACTGTCCTCATGTGCAAAAACTCCCATCGACACGCGCATCCAAAATAGTTGAGGCGTTTCCAAACGACGAGGAGAATCATTTGTTTTATCGACGACGAGATAGCGGTCGTATAATGTTTGAATACCCAGGTAATCAAAATCAAGATCAGCAGATGGGTCGATAGCATCCGCGAGTTTGTTAATATCTAGTTTTAAAAGCTTTGCATCTAAACGCTTGATTTCAACACCCCGCTTGAGGTATTTCTTCAAGCCGTTTGCATGAAAAACTTTCAGGTCTTCAATTGAATTTACTGAAATATCCCACCCCAAAACTTCCTCATAGATATAAGATAGTAAAATGCGGGCGGAAAATTTGGCAAAATCACCGTCTTTCTCGATAAGCGTTTTGGAATTTAAAATTATTGTTCTGCGTAGATCTACTTCGCTGATTTCAGAAAAAACAGATCTGCGTAGGCTTTCTTCTATTTGCTCGATAGTCAGGCAAAGATCTAACCCTATCGAAGCAAAAGCGATTCGTTTTTTTAGGTCAATACCATCCCAGAAAAAAGTGGAACCGTCACTTTTTTGTACAACGATCATGGAGTCTTGCTTTACCTCTTCTCCACCAGATCCAGTCTCTCGTTCAATTCTACGACGGGCGCGATAAAGAATGTAAGATTCAGCAATCTTGAAATGCCCCGTCCTCATCAATTCCTCTTGAACTAGGTCCTGCACATCTTCGATATTAATGAAAGCTTGGCCAGTAGATAATGCTTTTCGCGTAACTTGGCGTGCAAGCTCAACGGCAGGTTCAGAATCGGTTTGCAAGGAAAGGAATGCTTTCCTTACTGCAACTTCTATTTTTGATGCATTCCATGGAACAACCTGCCCGCTTCTCCGAATTAGGCGAATTTGTTCGACCATATGATCGACTGTTGTGCTTCCCCCGTCACTTGAACGACAAATAACCAAACTTTTAGCCACATCGTACGCATCATTTTCGACCAATGCCTTCTCAATTAAACGATACAATTCGTCAAAGGAGAGGCGGGGGGCACCGCCTTCCTCCTCCTCGGCCATTCGCTCAATTAAGCGATCAGCGACGATCCGGGCAGACTCCACCACGAGTTCCCGGTTTTTTGGAGTATATATTTCGTTTTCTTCCCTGGATATCATTAGGTTGGTTAATGCCTCCCCAATGACTTCGGCCACCTCGGCGATATGGAAATCACGATCACCCGCGCCATCTGTAATACGTACCTTAGGTACTTCAAATCTGTTATCGCCTAAACCTTGAGCCCAGTCAAAACGTGGTTTGCTCTCACTTGGAGCTCCTGCTGCTTTAACGAGCAGTTTGTCTTCATCGAAAATCGTATTACGCATAAAATAAATCCCTCACCCACACATGTTTAATATTAAGTATACAATCGAGCTAACCAATCAAAGCTCGTCGTCAGAAACATCGGACAATGCAGAAGACTTTTGGTACTCTGTTACGCGTCCTTCAAAGAAATTTTGCTCTTTCTTAACATCCATTGTTTCAGCCAACCAAGGAAATGGATTTTCAAGTCCTGGATGCAAAACATCCAAGCCGATACCGTTCAGTCGACGATCTGCAATGTAGTCGATGTAAGAACAAAATTCATCTGCGCTCAAACCAACAGAATTAACCGGCAAGCAATCACGAATAAACTCTTTTTCAAGTTCAACCGCTTCCTTCATTAATTCAACAAGTTCTTGCTTGAAATCGTTGGTCCAAACATCAGGATTCTCATCAATTAACACCCTGAAAAGATTACGAAAAAGTTCAATATGGTTTGATTCATCCCGGAGCGTGTACCTGAACATTTGACCAATGCCAGGAAATTTATTCTGGCGCGACAGACTTAAAATCATACCAAATAAACCATAGAACTGAGTTCCTTCCATACATTGTCCAAAAACAAATATATTTTTTGCAAATTCTTGCTTCTGAGCGGTTTGCGTGAGGTCCATATCACGCCTAAGACTTTTAGAAACTTTTGTGACAAATTCGTTTTTCTTACGAATAGTTTCAACCTGCTCGAACATGGCTTCGCATTCATGTGGATTGATGCCCAAGGAACTAATCATGTACAACAAACTATCAGCATGAATATTTTCTTCATGTGCATGTCGACCAAGTACAAGCTTAAGTTCAGGTGCTGTTACTAATTCTCGAACAACATGCTGAATGTTATCGCCAACGATACCTTCTGCAGCAGAGAAATAACCAATACCCATCATTATAATCCAACGTTCAGCGTCGCTCAGATCTGTCTGACTCTTCCACTGTTCCAAATCTTTTTGCATAGGAACATCCTCTGGTTCCCAATGATTAGCCTTCATTTTACGGTATAAATCGTACGCCCACTGGTACTTAAGTGGCAGCAGATTAAAAGTCATCGTATCACGACCATTAATTACCTTTTTTTCCTCGTATGCCAACATCGCCTTTTCTTCGTCTAGAAGAAATATTTTATCACCAATTTTGAATTCTTTATCCATCGTATCTGCCCCTATTTGTCATTTGTTTTCTGTTTATGCTAAATTTGATTAAATTATGTAACTGCAATCGGTGATTTAGGGATTTTGTCTATCAATTGCATAAATTGACTTTGTCTATTGAAATGAGAAAAGAAAAGAAAAAAATGAAATTTGACGAAAAAAAATATTAACATGCACACAATATGTAGTGTTAGCGCACCAATCATGACACAATATATGCCGATGTGAATAACTTGGCGCTTAAAATAAATTGAGGTACCATAGATACCTGTAAAAGTAACTTTATCAAGAAAATCGCAAATTTTAAAATTTTCCAAGCTAAAGTTATACAAACTTATTCTATTACTTATTCACAAATAAAATTTTGCCCACATTTTAAAACTAAGAAATTCAAACCTGCAAAAATATGTATTTTATTAGTTCAAAATATACCAATAAACAACTACGGAAAGCGATTTAAATGCCTCGAAGGAATAACATTAAAAAATGCTAAAAAACCACTTTCAACGAGCTAAGTAAACGATTTAGAAAATATCATTCCAATTAAACTTTTGTTCAAAATTTGGCGATTTCAGCAGGCAAAGAATATCACCTATAAGGTAGATCGAACCGGTGACTAAAATTGTATTTTTTGAATCCGAATGTACAAGTTCTTCTTTTACTTTTTCGAGTTCAAAATTCATAATCTCTCCCTTAAATGATTGAGGAATTATTGATCGGAGAAAAGCAAAGCTACACGCACGTGGTTGGTTTACCTCAAAGAGTTTGATCGATTTTGCGAAGTCGGCAACAACAGCAATAATATCTTTCGCTCTGTCCTCTCCGAGCACTCCAATCCAGATTTCAGGTTTTTCCTGTAAATTTTTTAAATTTTCCCGCAGACAGATTGCTCCGGCAGAATTATGACATGCGTCGAGAATAATTTTGGGGTTGCCCTCAATCATTTGCCAGCGCCCAAGCATTTTTACATTTTTCAAAGCCGCTTTTGATTTACTATGTGTAACTGGTAATTTATGATTTAAAATATCACTTGCCCGTAATGCCATTGATGCGTTTTGGCTTTGGTAGGAACCTTGCAAATTAGTGTTTGGCCATTCTTTTGGCGCAAGGTCCTGAACGGTATGAAAAGGTGCACGACGAGCTTCAGCGATTAAGCGAATAACCTCGAAGGTTGCGGAAGATAACCAACCAACTAGAACAGGTGTATTTTCTTTGATAATTCCCGCTTTCTCCTTCGCAATGCCCTCCAAGCAATTACCTAAAATTGAGCAATGATCCTTGGAAATTGTGGTGATAATAGAAAGCTCAGGTTTCACAACATTAGTGGAGTCCAATCTCCCGCCTAACCCAGTTTCAATAATAGCCAAATCGACCTTATTCTCCTTGAAAAATAAAAATGCAATGGCCGTCATAAATTCAAAAAAAGTGGGATGATTATCCTTTTTCTCTGCCTCCATTTTTTGGGCAATCAATTTTAATTTACCAACCCACCCCTGAATTTGCTCATCCGTAATATTTCGACCATTTACCCGAACCCTTTCTCCAAGTTCTACTAAGTGAGGGGAAGAAAACAGACCCACATTATATCCATTTGCCCGATAGATTGAATCCAACATCGCGCAAACCGAGCCTTTCCCGTTTGTACCAGCAACATGAATTATGGGAAACGATTCTTGAGGAAATTCTAACAATTCTATGAATCTAGACATCCTGTCGATGCCAAAACTCGAACCTCTGTTTCGCAGGTTGTATAAATATGAAAGAGTCTCATTCACCAATCAAAACCGGTGAAAATATAATTATTTAGATTTTTTGGCAGACGAGCTTTTCTTCACGGGGGCTTTGCGAGGTGCAGCTTTTTTCTTAGCTACAGGTTTCTTCGTATTAGAAAGCAAAGCCGTCGGTTCGATACTCTTTACATTTGAGGCTAAGTGACTAATTAGATTAATTAATCGATCACGCAAATCATGACGATCAACAATTTGATCAACCAATCCGTGTTCGAGCAAAAACTCTGAGGTTTGAAACCCTTCCGGTAAATCGGCTCTGGTAGTTTCTTTTATTACACGCCTACCTGCAAATCCAATTAATGCTTTTGGCTCAGCAATAATAACATCACCTAAAGTTGCATAACTCGCCATAACCCCAGCCATGGTGGGGTTAGTCAGAATCGAAAAATAAGGAATTTTAGCATCCGCTAAACGTGAAAGTGCAGCACTAGTTTTTGCCATTTGCATTAAACTAAGTATTCCCTCGTACATACGAGCCCCACCAGATGCGGAGACCACAATCACCGGCATGGAATATTCAAGTCCTCGCTCAATTGCCCGGGTAATTTTCTCTCCAACCACGGATCCCATACTACCACCAAGAAAACGAAAATCCATAACTGCAAGGCTGACCCAACGACCGTTCATTTTCCCAACGCCTGAAACAACCGCATCTTCAAGGGAAGTCTTCTTACGATTTTGCTCAAGTTTATCCTTGTAAGAAGCAAGACCTTTAAAATTTAAGGGATCCAATGAGGATAGGTTGGAATCACATTCAAGAAAAGTTCCCGAATCGAGAAGTGAGTGAATACGCTCCGGAGCAGCAAGTGGGAAATGGTACCCACTTGATGGAACGACCATTAAGTTTTTCTTCAACTCTTTGGCAAAAACCATGTCCCCTGTTTCAGGACACTTCGTAAAAACCCCCTTAGGTACACCTTCACGAGATTTTACAACTACTTTGGAATATTTTGGTTTGCTAAAAAAGGCCATAATTTAATCTTTTGTTATCCATGCCCAATTGTTGCAACATAAACATTTGAAAACCCCTCTTCAATAAGTGCTTTTGAACATTCATCTAAAGTCGCTCCCGTGGTGTAAACATCGTCAATCAGAACTATTCTATTTTCTTTATCTAAACAATTTTTCTTTTTCAGGGCAAAAGCATTTTTTACATTCTTTTTTCGGTCGTTCCGATCATACTTTGTTTGAGTGGGTGTATTTCGAACCCTTTTAAGTGCTTCAGAAACTCGAACTCTTTCGCCAAGTTCTTTTTTTATCCCATCGGCAATCCATAAACTTTGATTAAATCCTCTTTTATTCAAACGCCTAGGGTGTAAAGGAACAGGAATTAAAACGGAGTCTTCTAAAAACTCCTTGTAAGACGGATTACGGTCCAACCACCTAGGTAAGTCTTTTAAAACATCTTTCACCCCATTGTATTTGATTTCGTGGATCACCTTTTTTCCATTTTGATCGAGCAAAAATAAACACTTCCCTGCTAAAAAACTTGGTGCATCTTCTCGGCATGCTGCACAAGTTAATCCTTTAAAATCAAATCCCGCCATGGGGATTCCACAAAATTTACACCCATTCCTATTTACCCAGGGCAATAAATCCTCGCATTCGATACACATGTAAGAAAGTCCATCCTTATAGGGTGCTTTTTCACAAACTGGACAATTTCCTGGAAAGAATAAATCGGAAAGTGCGTTTAAAAACTTCTGGAAATTTTTCACTTAGATAAAAAGTTTGGCACTTGATAATATACTTTGTCCAAACAAAGTCCTTTAGCGGCTGCACTCACAACCACTTCCGTTCTTTCACAACTTTCTAAAATATCCTTAATTTTATTTGCATTAATTTTCCCACGCCCAACCTCAAAAAGCCCGCCAACAATACTGCGAACCATTTTATAAAGGAAGCCGCTGCCCTCGACAATAAAATCATATCCGGCTCCATTACGATTAATCTCTAAAATCCAAATTTCTTTAACTGGGTTTTCTCTTTCCCCTTTTCCACGAGATGCTGAAAAAGCACTAAAATCATGCTTGCCCAAAAGAAAAGAAGCACCCCTCTTCATCTCATCTAAATTAAGTTTTTGATTTTTCAACGAAAGGGCAAATCGTTCATCCTCGGGCATTGCCCATCCTTCAACTGCACGGTAAATATAGCGCTTCCCCCTGGACGAGCTTAATGCGTGAAAGCCCAGAGAGACTGGTTCAATCGTCCGGGGACTAATATCCGCAGGCAAAAAGGACCGTAAAGCTTGTAGTAATTTCTCTCCCCCATGCTTCCAATCCTGATCAAAATGAAAAACCTGCCCTCTCGCGTGTACTCCCGAATCCGTCCGGCCGGCCCCAATGGTTCTAACTGGGTTTTGAAAAACTTTGCCTAGGGCCTGTTCAATCGCATCCTGAACCGAGTCCTTGCTTGGTTGTTTCTGCCAACCTGCATACTCTGTACCATCATAAGCACATAAACAACGCCAACGCTGAATAGGTTGAGGGTCGTGATTCATTGTCAAATTTTAATTGGGTGGAGCAGAAATCACTTTTCCATTTTCTATGAAATCCCGTAAAATTATACCAGCAGCAGATGCGTCAATTTTGCCCAAGTTTTGTTTTTTCTTTTTTGCCGATTGCTTTCCCATTGCCTCCTCCGCTGCCAGACTGGTCAATCGCTCATCCACTCGATGAATCGGAATTTTAAATTCTTCCTCTAAGACCTTGATAAAAATATCCACCTCTTTCGCCCGAACTCCTACGGTTCCATCCATATGTATCGGATAGCCCACTATGATTTCATTTATTTTTTTTTGATCCACCACCTCGCGTAATTTCTCCAGGTAAGAATGATCATCAACTCCCGGAAAAGCACCGATCGGTAGAGCAATCCCCAAGTCATCCGCCCAAGCCAATCCTATCCGCTTGGTTCCATAATCAACCCCGAGGTAATTCGGCATAATTTTTACGCTAACTTAACCCCGGGTGTTTATCCGAGACTTTTTGAGCGAGGGCTTTTACTTCCTGAGCCCGATCTTTATGACAAACCATCGTGGCGTCCCCTGATTGCACTACAATTAAATCCTTCACGCCAAGCAGGGTCACACAATGTCCGTCTTCTGCAAAAGCCAAATTTCCATTTGAATCCACCGCCACTCCGGCCCCTTTAAAAACATTTCCATTTTCATCAGCAGAATAATGTCTCGCAATCGCAGGCCATTCCCCCACATCATCCCAGTCAAAATCAGATTCTAACATAACCACTCCGTCCGCTTTTTCCATTACGGCAAAATCCACCGAAATCTTTTCCAATTCCGGATAAACTTTTTCCATAGCCCCAAGCAAAGAACCGTTTTTACTCCAATCGGCCCGTAAATCATCCAAACCTGAGGACAACCCGGATGCATGCTTGGCAATAGCCGATAAAATTACCGAAGGCCTCCATACAAACATACCGGCATTCCAAAAATAACCACCCTCTGCCAGATATTTTTCCGCGGTTTCCAAATCAGGCTTCTCCACAAATCGATCCACCTTCGACACCAATCGTCCGGATGCCTTTTCCATCTCCGCACCCCGGCAAAGATACCCATAACCCGTGGATGGGAAAGTGGGCTTGATCCCAATCGTTACCAAAAAGTCATTCTTTTCTGCCGCGTCAAAAGAACTGGTTAAAACCGAACGAAAACCAGCACCGTCCTCAATCACATGATCAGCAGGTAAAAGGGCAAATGCGGCATCCTTTTGTTCATGATCCACAAGCAACGCAGCCAATCCAACCGCAGCCGCAGTGTCTCGCCCAACCGGTTCCCCAATCACACGTTCAGGAAGTAGCGATGGACAACTTTCCAAGACCGCATCTCGTTGTTCCACATTCGTGATCACAAAGATATTTTCCGTTGGCACCAGTCCATCTAACCGGTCCACCGTTTGGGCAAGCATGGCAGAATCCCCCACAATCGGCAAAAGATGCTTCGGACGCGTTAATCGACTTTGTGGCCAGAAGCGCTCGCCGCGCCCACCAGCCATGATCACTACAAACCTATTGTTCATCCCTTCAACCCATGCCATGCCACTAATGAATGGCGAGTATAAAATCCTATTTTCATACCACACTTGCCATCTGAGAATGGATTCCTTATGTTCCTCCCTTTATTTTATTTTTATTTAGGCATGAAACGTAGCCATCACTGTAATCAACTTCGCAAAGAAAACGCCGGATCTCCCGCCACCTTAATCGGATGGATTGATTCCCTACGCGACCATGGAGGCGTATTCTTTCTCGATCTCCGTGATCGGGAAGGAAAGACTCAAGTCGTACTTGACCCCGAGAACCAAACCCTATCCGAACTCTTCCCCAGGCTTAAACCTGAAAGTGTAATCGAAGTAAGCGGCGAAACCCGCAATCGGGACGAAGGCACAGAGAACAGCAATCTCGATACCGGTGATATCGAACTCTTTGCCAGTTCCATTATCGTACACAACCAGTCCAAGACTCCCCCCTTTCCGATGGACGAGACTGCAGACAAGGTGGGCGAAGACCTACGCCTTACCTATCGCTATCTCGATCTCCGCCGGGAAAGTAACTTAAATACCCTCAAACTTCGCCATCGTGCATCCATGGCTATCCGGGAATATTTTGATAAACAGGACTTTCTTGAAATTGAGACCCCCATGCTCTTTAAGAGTACTCCCGAAGGTGCCCGGGAATTTCTAGTACCCAGCCGGATGAACGAAGGAAAATTCTACGCACTTCCTCAATCGCCCCAGCAATACAAACAAATGTTAATGGTCGCCGGGATTGAACGCTACTATCAACTCGCCCGTTGCTTCCGGGATGAAGATCTCCGGGCTGACCGTCAACCCGAGTTCACTCAGGTTGATCTCGAAATGTCCTTTATCGACCGCGAAGATATGTATGCCCTGATTGAAGGCCTACTTTCCACGGTATGGAAAGAAACCCTCGGTGAGGAAATTACTACTCCTTTCCTACGCATGCCCTACAACGATGCCATGAACCGCTTCGGTTCGGACAAGCCCGATATGCGCTTTGGTATGGAAATCCAGGACTTTTCCGAGGACTTCCGTGAATCCGACTTCAAAGTATTTGCCGGTACCGTACAATCAGGTGGATCAG
>Ga0209631_10007964_pt1 | contig 10441 bp, 10 predicted proteins | sample COG_08_FD_184752 | JGI IMG/M metagenome (GOLD analysis project Ga0209631, IMG submission 184752) | Pelagic Microbial community sample from North Sea - COGITO 998_met_08 (SPAdes) (version 2) | ecosystem: Environmental > Aquatic > Marine > Neritic zone/Coastal water | place: Helgoland, sampling...
ATCTCGAGCACCCTTTCTAGAAGGCTCGCATCCAAGTCAGTAATTTGGTCGTCTCCATCGCTTCTGTCATGAATAACCCACTCACCTTGAGAAGCGTTGCTGCCTAGCGCTGCGAAAAGACGCTTTACAGAAGTTTGGCAAAATCAATAGCTATTACGGGGATCTCTTACCCATGGATGCTCTAAAATCTGACTAAAATCGAAGGAACTCATCGCTCCGGCTTAAATGATGGCCGTCAGAGACATAATAAAAGGAATAACCTAATGAAAAAATCCCATGAGACGAATAGTGACCGCCCCACTTGGTACGCCCGAAGGCATATCGAGCCCTTCACACTGAGTGATGCAGCGGCTAACAAAATCATCGAAGACGCCACTCACGCCGTTGTATCTTGGGTCACTAAAGACAATCAACCCGTATCGGCGGTCATGCTCTACATGGTGATCGATGGGGTCATTACGTTGACCTCAACAACCAATAGAGCGAAATACCATGCTTGGAAAAGGAACCCTAACGCCTGCTTTTGTATTTGGGAGCCTGGCAATATGGGCAGACAGGTCACCTTGCGAGGCACCGTCAGCATCAAAAGGGATCCGGATTTACTGCGACAATTCAGCGAGGGCCTTCTAATGCTTCGAAGTCGCGGGAAGGCCATATCTGAGCAGCAGTTAAGTGCAGAGGTTGCCAAGTTCGATGCTCCAGACCGTTATATGATGCAACTGACCGTAGAAAAGACATTAACGCATGATTTAAACCGTTTATTTGAAGTCGAGAACTCAGGCGAAGATGTTTGGAGCAGTTAAATCGGGGTCAAGGCGCGATATCTAAGCCAGAATAAAAACTGTAGCGCAAGTAATAACCAGAAGAATGGATAAGGTGTTTCGAGGCGGCTCCCTTCACTGCGAAAACGCGCTTAAACACAAAACTAGGGATACGCCGAGCCCATTACATTTCTAGAAGCCAATCATGGGCATGGGGCAATTGACGACTTAGAAAATGCGTCGAGATGCCATTAGCAGTTCACTGATTGCCGAAGAGCGCTCGTTCGAGCTACCATGGCCGCGAAAAAATTTTGGCCGAGCAGCTGATAAAGCGCTTAAGCTCAACAGCAGAACGAAGAGCGCAGTTTGCTAACGTCAAGGTTGCGCCGCGTTGACCCGAGTGCGGTCAGACTCGATGATTTCGGCAAGTCTCAGGCTATTGTGACCTGTTCGTCTAACCAAGATTTTGCCAACATCAATCTGGGTCGCGCGCATTAATCCTAGGGGTGATTCTTATGAAACAAGTACGTTATTTTTTGAGGTCCATGCTCCTTGCCCTGTCGCTGTTGACCCCTATTTTTGGTTATACAGAAGAGATCAAAATTGATGGTGTTCTGGACGAAGCCGTTTGGTCTTCTGCTCGAGAATGGACGAAATACTACGAATCGATCCCCTTCTCCCTCGCAGAGCCCAAACACGCCCAAAAGGTGCTCATTCTTGAAGACGAAAAAGGCATGTATTTTGGCTTTATTAATGAGCAACCGAGAGAAACGATTCGCGCAAACCAGCACCAAAGAGACAATGAAAAAGCAAACGCCGACCGAGCCGGCGTCTCGATCGATTTTGATGGGGACGGCTTAACTGCCTACGGTTTTTCAGTTTCTGCTGGCGGTTCTATCAGCGACAGCATTTATAGAAACGAGAATCAAGGAAATACCGACTGGGACGCGGACTGGGATTCAGCCACACACATTGAGGGAGATGCGTGGTTCCTAGAGATGTTCATTCCTTGGAGCATTGCTCCCATGAAAGTGCAAAAAGGAAACCTCAGAAAAGTGAAACTTGCTTTCTGGCGAATGGTCATCTCAGAGGGTCGAGTTAATACGTCAATTAAGGGTAACCCTCGACAGGAAAAATTCATGTCGCTGTTTAACGATTATGAGTTCAAGAATTACAGCGTCTCAAAACTGGATTTTTTCCCGTTTGTTAACGTCACAGAGGATCGCGTCCTCGAGTCAGTTGACACTAAAGTGGGCATGGAAGTTTTTTGGAAGATCGACTCGGGCAAACAACTTAACCTCGCAATTAATCCCGACTTCGGTCAAGTTGAAAGCGATGAACTCGTCGTCAATTTCTCATCAAGCGAAACGTTTTATTCAGACAAACGCCCTTTTTTTTCGGAGAATCACTCCCTCTTCGATGTCGGTAACGACAACATGTTCTACGTCATCAACACTCGAAGAATCGGCGCAGCCCCAGACTACAATTGCTCTGCTTATACAGGCGAGCTTCAAAACCTTTGCGAAGCTAACCCGGTTGGTGTGACGGACATTGATTATGCGTTGCGCTACACCCAGCAAGGTGAATCGATAGATTTTGGTCTGCTAACCGCATCCGAAGCGGACTCTCCCTATAGCGAAGGCAAAGATTTTTATGCCGTTAGACTCAATAAAAATTCTGAGAAGGTCTCTTTGGGTTATTTAGGGACCTACGCGGAGAGACCCGTGCTAGACAGAAAGGCGATGGTTCACGCCTTGGACCTGACCTATCGACCTACCGAGCAATTAAGGATTGGAACGGTGCTGATGGGTTCTGATATCGACCAAGGGCCTAATGACAGCAGTACACCAACGAATACGTCTGGCCAAGCGTTTAACGTGAATATCACCGCATCGCCAAGAAAAGGACAGTGGCATAACCTCAGCATGTTCTACTTTGATGATGAGGTCGATATCAATGATATGGGCTATCAGATGATCAACAACTGGTCCTATATCGGCAATCAAAATGGCTTTAAGTTCACTGAGTTTAAGCCAACTTCAGCTCTGCTTTCGAGCGAGCTTCAGATCGGTATTGGCATTGAAACCAACGGAAACTTCGATACCGCTGGTCGTTCCCTTCAACTCGACTACAAGTCGAATTTCAAAAATACCTCAGCACTGATGATCGAGAATTTTTATCGCGATGCAGGAAAAGATTTCTGGATTACTCGAGATAATGCCGCAGCGCCCTACATCAAAAAGCCCGCTAACTATGGAACGCAAATTCAGTATATGGGTCCTTCCTCTGATCAATTTGGCTACGGCGTGACCGTCACTCGGGAGAAAGGCTCAGCATGGTTCTCAGCATTAGGTTTCTCCACAACCTATACCGCCATGGCCAATTTTACGCCCAGAGATAATCTAAAATTCTCTCTGATGTACCAGCACAGCGATGAGAAGGATTGGCTCAATTGGATCGAAGACACGCTCTTGGGCATCTATACAAAGCAGCAAAGAACGACGGTCGCCTCAATAAACTGGTTTGGAGGTGATCGGCACGAATTACGGGTGAAAGCCCAGATGGTGGCCTTTACGGCCAGGGACCCCAGTGCCTATCTAGGCGATGGAGGCGGCGCACTAAATCCAGTGGATATCGATCTGCCACCCTTCAGCCTGAGTGACTTAGCCTTTCAAATCAGGTATCGCTATGAAATCCTGCCTTTGGCTTACCTATATGTGGTTTATTCAAAAGGCGGACGGATCGTTGAATATGACGAGGAGGATCGTTTGAGCGAGTTGTACCAGCGTCCTTGGAACGATCCACAAGCAGATAATTTTACCGTGAAACTACGCTACCGATTTTAGCGACGGTCGAAGGAGCATTAAACGTTAGTCATCTTTTTGCTAGCTCTTTAAGGCTTCGCGATACTAGTTTTTTTACGTACGGCTATCATACGCAGAAGCTGATGACGCTCCAGCATCGACGTTACGCTGCATCCGGGCAACTTTCATTGGCTTCCAACTATCTAACCTCATCCAAAACCAGACAGCGCACCTCATCCCCAGACCGAAGACAGGCAAACGAAACGCCCTTAAACGAGAACCGCAATAGACCAAAGTCATCAGCTTGAACCTCGCCCTTGCTAAGGGCAGACAGGGCTGCTTGGGCAACCACGGCTTGTTGATCAAGACAATACTCACTCTGCTCGGTTCGAGCGGTTTTTCTCGTAAAACAATCCTGATCGACTGAAAATGTTGGATCATCAGCACCTTTCGCAGCCTCAAGCGAGCTAAACATTACCGTCAGCAATAAAACGAGCCGTTGGACTGCCCCGAATTTTAAATCGACTCCCTGACCAAGCCGGAGATCTCTACTTGAAGCCATGCAAACACCCAGAACCTTGTAGGACGATCAGTATCGCACAAGAGTCGTCACCGTAAAGCAATGACTTTTTCTAATGATGCTCGCCACGGGCTGGGCGCTCCTGAAATTTTTGCAAAATTGAAGAAGCAATCCTGCCTTAAGAGAGAGCGCTCGAGCCATCATGATTAAAGCTGTCACGATGAGCCCCGATAACCTTTGGGGTCACACCTTTCTTGCAGTAACCCTATCCCGCGCGGAGAAAAAGCTCGAAGGACAGGAAGCCTTAGCTCAAGCGATTTCTATGGGCCTTTCCAGGGCATCACTGACCGCTGTAACAGCCCGGTATCACAAAGAGCATGCTGACGTGTTGTGCAAAAGCCTTGATGCGCTTGAACTCCCTGACTGGTAGTGGGTTCAGCCCTATCCTGGTAGGGATACTGCTCACCGATCAAATTGCTTCGAAAGACCGTTTGTTTCTAGAGGCCATTAGATCGCTGTCGGTAAAGGCTCTGCCTCAAACCCATCAAGCAAGTCATCCGATTCAGAGTCTTGAACTTGAGTCGACACGTTCTCGTCAGCGCCCAACGAAATCACCTCTTGAGTGGTCACCGGAACGTCTTGATACGGTGCAAAGTGCGTTTGGGTCGCAGGAATCACTCTCGATCTTGCGAAGGTGATAATCGCAAAGGGCGCGAGCACACAGAGGGTTACCCAATAAATCGCCAGATTAGAGAAGGCCTGAACCGTCGATATAAGCGCAGGCCCCAGCACAGAGCCGAGGCTAAAGGTCAGCAAGATCACGCTGCCCGTTTCGATCGGGGCCAGAACAGAATTATCATTGGCATGCGCCAGTGAAATCGAATAGATCGGGAAGGTACTTGCTCCAAAAAGAAACATAATCATAAAGAAGAATCCAGGCGTTTGACTAATGATGGATACCGCCAACAACGCCGTCACACTCGCGGCGAGACCCAGCCCCGCTAAAACCAAGCGCCGATCAATCAAGTCGGAGTATCGGCCCACCGGCAATTGAGCGATGGCGCCCCCAAACAAAGTCACCGCCATAAAAATACCAATTTGGTCTTTATCGAAGTTCAGCCCCATCCCAATAATAGGACCTAGCGCCCAGAAACCCGAGGTGACCAGCCCGCACAAAAAAGCGCCATACAGTGCCACCTTCGAATCCCGATAGACCTGCCTGAACTTGAACGAGACCACTTGCGGGGGTGCAGGACTTGCCGTACGGCTGAGACCGACCGGTATCGTGCTCAGCAAGATGAAAATTGCGCCCAATATCAGGAGCTGCTCATACGATGGGCCAAGACCAATGAAGAGCTGACCGAAACTAATCGCTAACAGCGTAATGATCGAGTACAGGGACAGAACAGACCCTCGATTCTCGGTGGTTGAAGACTCGTTTAGCCAAGATTCAATCACCATGTAAAGACCCGATAAACAAAACCCAGACAGCATCTTAGAGGCGAGCCAAACGAATCGATCCGCTCCGAGACCCAGAGCCAGTAACGCAACCGTTGCTAATGCGATCAGGACAAGGAAAACTCGGATGTGCCCTACGTTGCAAATCAGGCGAGGAATACTGAGGCAACCAATAATGATGCCGCAAAAATAGACCGAGCCTTGGTAGCCTATTTCAACCTCAGAAAACCCAGACTCAAGCGCAAGCAATGGCCCGACAATCAACTGCAAACCATGACCCGTTAACAAGATAGCCGTGCTGGCAATCAGGGCGAAAATGGAAGAAAGAAATCGAGTCGTCATGGTCAGCATCACCTAAAAAGCGCGCGCATCTTAGGGCCAGACCAAGAAAAAATCTATACTTTTTTTGTAATTTTTTTCAGAAAAATAGGATGCCTAAATGGCGCCTTGTTCAACCCTAATTCAGATGAAAAACAGATCATCAGAATGCTGTAAATTCCTAATGCGGAAGTCAGAATTAATGATCATTTTGACAGTAAATAACCGAAGGGACTTCTAGCCCACCTTATTGCGTCTTCAACATACCAGGCGGACCCTCTGTAGTGATCGAGGTTTTTTCGGAATAAGGAATTGAGGCTTCATGGAACCCGATCATTCTCGAGGGAAAACTTAAGCTTGTGCATAGTCCATCGATGGGCATCATCTATCGGCTCTACCAAACGCAAATCATGGAATAACAAACAGGGGGCATCCCCAAAAATTCTAAAATAGTTGAGCAATGCGGCTTGATGACCTGCTAAACCGGAAAGCCTTTCTGGAGAAAGCAAACACCTGGTGCTTTTCTTCTACCGCGCTAGACAATACTGCATCGTCTAAATATTTAGACGTCAAAAATTCCTGTTGGCGAGATAAAAAACGAACTAAGATCTTAATCGACTCAAAATTAGTCATTCGTTAAGACCATGCTGGCCAGCAACTGATAATGTAGGAACGGTTTCAGCCCCAAGAACTACATTACTCGAAGGTTGCTATCCTTGTTTCGATCAAAGTAAAACCCGCCAAAGGAAACTTAAGATTACCCATCTCGTTGACGAATCAAGACGTGTACATAGATCAGCCCAACCAAGCATAGCAAGCGCACCACAAAAGCCACTATAAACAATAAATCGTAGTCCAGCATGGTCTGGTACCACCATTCCACGTCCAACAAGATCAAGAGGCCATTTACCGAAATTCCAGCAATTGAAACGGAAGCAATGACCCGAGGTTCATCCAAGAAATAGAAATAAGCAACAGCGAAAGAGAGCAGAAAGCCGAACCTTGTTATCACAGTGAGCGCGTCCACCGGATAATGCAAATGTAAGAATACAAGTTCGGTGACGGCGTATTGATGGGCTAGAAAAATCGCAAACGCTCGAATGAAATAGCATGCGATCAAGATAGAGCCGATTCGCCGGATGACTTCGGTTTTCCGATCACGCTCTTTACCGCGAAGAATTCTAAGGTCCTCGCTTCTACGCCTCAGGAAGCGGCGCTCCTCATGGGTAATAACATCGTCTGCAGCAACCATAGCCCCCCGGCGTAAGAAGTGCGAAAGACCTAAGGCAACACTAATTTCACTGCCCATTTTTTTGACAATTTTCTTTTTAATTCAATTAAAAAACCAGACCTAAAAACTGACAAAAAACACGATATTTTGGCCGCTATTTACATTGACACGCTACCTAAACCTTCGCTCATCATTTGCTCTAAAACGATGTCTAACCCCATCATAAAGGCTTGAGCATTACAGCGATTCATCGACAATCAACCATTAAAATTGAGGATGGGCGTTGCTTATCCGACGGGATTGTCTCGATTACACGCCAGGGGGTTTCATCTGAATCCCGACTCATCACAGCGACCTAAACCAGAAACTGTCCATCCACATGGGCTTGTGATGCATGGGGCAACACCGAGCCCGCTCTGATAATTTCTGACTGAGCATCAGCAGCTGAGACAGTGCCCAATACCTATCTATTGGACTGCATCGATAACCAAGCCAAATGGTGTCTTAGAAGTTATATTAGAGGCTCATCGCCCGCTAAGGGTCTCGCGCCTCAGGGCAACCAGGAGTTGATAATGACTGAACTTGCATTATTCACCGACGAAGTTCGCACCTTTATTCATGACAATCTGACTCCAGAGTTAAAAAAGGCTGGAGAATTATGTGCCGGAATCTACGCAGATAAACCCGCAGCCCTTGAGTGGCATAAAATTTTGAACCATAAAGGCTGGGCCGTGCCATCTTGGCCCCTTGCCTGGGGCGGGACTGATTGGTCCTTGGAACAACACGCCATCTTCGCTAGAGAGTTAACGCTATCGATGGCACCTTCAATCAGCCCTAACTCGACCAAGATGGTGGGCCCAGTGGTCATTGAATTTGGCTCGGATGAACAAAAACGCCACTATCTACCCAGAATTCGATCTGGAGAGGACTGGTGGGCTCAGGGTTACTCGGAACCAGGTGCAGGCTCTGATCTGGCAGCGTTAAGCTGTGCCGCTGTGCGTGATGGAGAACACTACCTCATTAATGGCAGTAAAATATGGACGACGCATGCACAGTGGTCCAATAAAATTTTTTGCCTGGTACGCACTGACACCAGCGGCAAGCCCCAAGAAGGCATCACGTTTTTGTTATTCGACTTGGACTTGCCCGGAATTAAAGTCAATCCCTTGATTTCAATTTCCGGAGATCACGAGTTTAACCAAGTCTTTTTTAACGATGTTCGTGTGCCTGCCACCGCCCTTTTAGGCAAAGAAAATCACGGCTGGACCGTTGCAAAATATCTGCTACAACACGAGCGCGGCGGGAGATCTGCAGCAGGTTTAAAAGTAAGACTCGAACACCTTAAAGCTTTCATATCAGAAACAACCTCTAGTAAAAGTTCACTCCTGAATGACTTCGCTTACTGTCGTGAACTGAATCGACTCGAGATCGACATGGAGACCTTCAGTAGTTTCGAGAACAAAATAATTTCCGCCGTTGCCTCAGGACATCCCGTTGGCACAATCTCTTCAGCGCTAAAAATCCGGCGCGCAGAACTTAAGCAGCAGTTAGCCCAGTGTGTGATGGCGGCTGTTGACTACTACGGACTGATTCATCAACCAGAGATTAGAGTTTTCGGCAGTAATGCCGAACCCGTTGGCTCTGCTATCGCCGCAACTGCGGCGCCTCAGTACCTCAATGATAGAGCAGCAACTATTTACGCGGGTTCCAACGAGGTTCAACGCAATATTATCGCTAAGTCGATCCTGGGGCTCTAAAGCGTGTGTTAATTGAGGAGAATCTCTCGGTCCTAATTGAATCCGACCTGTCCCCGCTTAGGATGTGCCTTCACGAGAAAGTTTAAAAACAACGATCTCGCCCTGCGCATCCTTAATCGGGGGCAGTCCCGCAATGATATCTGGATAGTCAGGCTCGTATTTTTCGACATAGGCCTTCATCATCGGCTGCCAGCCTTCGAGCAACATGGTGGCTGTGAGCGAATAGGTCTTTTCTTCTAGTCGCATTTTGACCGGCGCAGCTTGACCGATCATATTCACCCAGGTGCTTTCAGATCGACCAACGATATACAGTTCCGCTTCGTAATCGATGACCCAGATAACCACCACTCTGGGCGGCGAACCAGCGACCCGCAATTGAATCTCATCGACTGCTGATGTGTCGGGCCAGATTTCAGGTACCTCCGTCGCCGTACCACCAATAAAGAATCCCGGTAATGGCCCGACAGGCGCTATGATGATCAAGAGTGTTAAAAGACAGCCTAATATGGCTCCCGCAATTTTTATGTTGTTCATCGCTATGCCTCCAAGCATTTAACAAATCACACTTAAATTAAGGCCAGTCTGCCATACCCTGTCTAAGCCAACATCTTCGCAAGACCCTGCCTGAACTTTTCCGACAGTAGTGACCGTCTCTCAGGGGACTCTCTTGGCGTTAGGAATTTTCTGCTTCAGCTTGGATCCTGGTCGTCGAATATTTCCTCGATCGACAATTCAAACAGTCGGGCAGCTTTAAAGGCCAAAGGCAGACTCGGATCAAACTTTCCTTTTTCAATGGCAATGATCGTCTGCCTAGAGACTTCCAGTTGCATGGCCAATTCGGCTTGAGTCCAACCCTTATTGGCTCTCAATGGTTTAAGCTTGTTTTTCACGACATGCGCAGCCTGCCAGTAACTAAGCCGCAGCAGTAGGCAACGCTCATGATGACAATGATCGCCGATCCATCGAGCCCTGAGACGGATGCAGCATTCGATAAAATAGCGCTGGCGCTATACCCTAAAAAGGCTGCAGCCACCGCTAATGCCAAGGCGTTGTATTGAATGGCGCGCTCCATTTCATCAACGTCAAGCAACATTCGACGATACGCGATGACCACGTTAACACCCACGAGGAGGTTAATGATGGCTAGAGTAATGCTAAAAACTTGATCCATCAGACCGAACGTCCCTGCGTCCTGCATCAGCAGTGTCGCGATAAGCGTACTGGCCCAAAGCAATGCCCAAAGATTTACCTTGTTCGCATTTTTGATATCAGCCGGCGGCAGACCTTTGACCAGCACTGCATCGATCAACTTCCCCATTTTAGGACTCCTAGATGTAAAGTATAATTAACATTCAGAGTATCCTCTTGTCAGGCGAATGTAAAGTTTATTTTACAAATTAAGGGGCTAACCTTGATCAATTTTTGGATCCCTTCGCATCTCTGATAGGATTTCGCGGGTGTCTAGGAGTCTCCATTGAGTCGATGGATTCAGGAGGATACTGATTACAGTTGTTTGCACTGGGTGGCACTTCAGGTCGTGATGGGCTTTGAGTTGTTAGGGTGAGCTAGGACTGCTTTGGCTAATAAGGTTT
>Ga0209631_10007965_pt1 | contig 10440 bp, 10 predicted proteins | sample COG_08_FD_184752 | JGI IMG/M metagenome (GOLD analysis project Ga0209631, IMG submission 184752) | Pelagic Microbial community sample from North Sea - COGITO 998_met_08 (SPAdes) (version 2) | ecosystem: Environmental > Aquatic > Marine > Neritic zone/Coastal water | place: Helgoland, sampling...
AGAAAGCGCTAGATTGGCTCTACAAGATTTAACATTATTTCAAGAACGAAAGGTGTCTGTAGAAAATATTCAAAAAACGATTGCTGATTATTACAATATGAGGGTTTCAGATCTAAAATCTAAAAAACGTAATCGTCAAATTGCTCGACCACGACAAATCGCTATGGCTTTATCAAAAGAGCTTACAAATTTAAGTTTACCGGACATTGGAGATGCTTTTGGTGGAAGAGACCACACCACTGTTTTACATGCTTGTCGAAAAATTAATACTCTTATAAAAGAAGATGCATTAATAAAAGATGACTATAATAGTTTACTTAAAATATTAGGTGGATAAAGTAAATTATTTATTGAAAAACATTGCTTATAAGATGTGGATAACTTGTTAATAAAAAACTTCACTAATGAATTTTTATTATCTAGATATACACACAGGTTATCCACAAGATATCTATAGGTTTTATACAGTTTTTAATGCTAAAGGTAACCATAAGCTTTTGATTATAAACACTTAATTAACTTACCAACATATCAACAGGCCTAATAACAATAGTAATAAATATGAAAATTAGTATTAATAAAGAAGCTTTGCTTAAACCGTTAACTTACGTTGTAGGAATAGTAGAGAAACGACAAACACTACCAATATTAGGTAACGTTTTTATAAAATCTATTTCTAATGATTTAACGATTATTGGTACTGATTTAGAAACTGAAATCACAACTTTTGTAAAAAAAGTTGATTCAGAGGATGGTGAAATTACTGTTGCTGCTCGTAAGTTATTTGACATTGTTCGTTCTATGCCAGGCGAAGCTATAATTAATTTAACTGTTGAACAAGATAATAAAGTTGTTGTTGCTAGTGGGCGAACTCGATTCACTTTACAAACGTTACCTGCTAAAGATTTTCCAAAATTAGATGTGAATAATTGGGATTCTGAGTTTAGTGTTTCTAGGAGTGATTTATCGAGTTTGTTGGCATCCACACAATTTGCCATGGCACAGCAAGATGTACGTTATTTTCTCAATGGATTATTATTTGAAATTGAACCTGGTGTTTTACGTACAGTTGCCACTGACGGTCATCGTTTAGCCCGATCAGAAATTGCTGTTTCAGGTATTGAGGCTTCAGGAATACAACGAATCGTTCCAAGAAAAGCCGTTTTGGAAATGCAACGTTTTTTATCTTCTGAAGAAAGTGGTGAGGTTAAAATTCAAATTAATGCTAATCATATAAGTGTGTCGACAGAACAATTAATTTTTCAGTCAAAATTAATCGATGGTCGATTTCCAGATTACAATAGTGTGATTCCTTCTAATTTAACTAAACACCTAGAAGTAGAAAGGACCGGCTTAATCGATATTCTAGTTCGAGCAGCAATATTAAGTAATGAAAAATTTAAGGGAATTTCATTACTTTTAGAATCTGGTTTATTAAAGGTAAGTTCAAACAACCCTGAGCAAGAACAAGCTAGTGATGAAATGGCCGTCGACTATAATGGAGATTCGGTAGAGGTCGGTTTTAATGTTAATTACGTTTTAGATGCACTAAGAAATTTAGCCACAGAAAAAGTAGTGTTAGGGCTTCAGGATGCAAACACTTCTTGCACAATTAAAAGTCCAAATATCGAAACAACACTGTACTTGATTATGCCCATGCGGCTGTAAAAAGCTCTTTTGTTCTACGTGGAACAAAAATAAACCCTCTTTTTTATTAAACGATTGTTCCACGTGGAACAGTGAATATACTTGTGTTATAGGGCGACCAAAAATCTTGGTTTTGTTAAGATACCACCAATTAGACAAGTTCTGAGAAGGATAAAAATTTGAGTTACGATTCCAGCAGTATTAAGGTTTTAAAGGGTTTGGACGCCGTTAGAAAACGGCCAGGAATGTATATTGGTGATACTGATGACGGGACCGGTTTACACCACCTGGTTTTCGAGGTTGTGGATAATGCGATAGACGAAGCTTTAGCTGGTCATTGTTCAGAGGTTGGCGTAACGATACATACAGACAATTCAATATCTGTCTCAGATGACGGTAGAGGGATACCAACTGGAATAATTGAAGAAGAAGGCGTTTCCGCTGCAGAAGTAATTATGACGGTATTACATGCCGGAGGTAAGTTTGATCAAAACTCTTATAAGGTTTCTGGTGGATTACATGGTGTGGGTGTATCAGTTGTAAATGCCCTTGCAGATTGGCTTCGATTAACAATATGCCGTGATGGAAAAAAACACGAACAAGAGTACAACAGAGGAGTGCCAAAAGCGCCATTAAAGGAAATTGGTGATACTGAACAAACAGGGACAGTAGTAAGTTTTAAACCTAGTTCTGAAATTTTTACACAAACGGTTTATTCCTACGATATTCTTGCCAAACGTCTTAGAGAACTATCATTTTTAAATTCTGGAGTAAGAATTGCATTAAAAGATGATAGGGATGGTCGATCGGATGTTTTTGAGTATGAGGGGGGGATTGCAGCTTTTGTCGAGCATTTGAATGAATTAAAAACACCACTACATAATGAAGTAATCCGTGTTATCGGCGAGAAAGATGGAGTGTTTGTTGAAGTTGCTTTGCAGTGGAATGATTCCTACAAGGAGGTGGTGAACTGTTTTACCAATAATATTCCACAACGAGATGGTGGTACTCACTTAGCAGGTTTTAAGGGGGCATTAACACGAACCCTTAATACATATATAGAGTCGAGTGGTCTCGGAAAGAAAGAGAAAGTTTCAACAACAGGGGATGATGCGAGAGAAGGTTTAACGGCCGTACTTTCGGTAAAAGTACCCGACCCTAAATTTTCGTCGCAAACCAAAGATAAACTGGTTTCATCTGAAGTGAAAGGTGTTGTTGAATCTGTTTTTGGTGAAAAATTAACAGATTATTTATTAGAAAACCCAGCAGACGCTAAACGTATAGCGGAAAAAATGGTAGATGCTGCAAGAGCTCGTGATGCCGCACGAAAAGCTCGCGAAATGACGCGTCGAAAGGGAGCGCTGGATTTGGGCGGTTTGCCAGGTAAGTTGGCAGATTGTCAGGAAAAAGATCCAGCACTATCAGAAATATATTTGGTGGAGGGCGATTCCGCAGGAGGATCTGCAAAACAAGCACGAGACAGAAAGTTTCAAGCCATATTGCCCTTGAAAGGTAAAATTCTTAATGTTGAGAAGGCGCGGTTTGACAAAATGCTTACATCAGATGAAGTCACCACATTAATTACAGCGTTAGGTGCAGGAATTGGGGTTGATGATTTTGATATTGGGAAACTTAGATATCACAGAATTATTATTATGACTGATGCGGATGTTGATGGATCTCATATTCGGACATTATTGTTAACGTTTTTCTATCGACAAATGCCATCTTTGATTGAGAATGGATATATTTATATTGCTCAACCACCACTATATAAGCTGTCGAAAGGCAAGAAGCAGCAGTATTTAAAGGATGATGTAGAACTACAAGAGCATTTACTTTCTTTAGCTATTGAAGATTCAAGTTTGCAATCAAATGATAAAACAATTGTTGGAGAAGATTTGCTAGTGCTATTTCGGCGGTTTATTGAAGTTAGAGATTTAATAAAACGTCTATCTAAAACATTAGATGAACGAATATTGTGGGCGTTGCTTTATCATTCTGATATCGCGAATCCAGAAAAACTGGCTACAAGTAAAGGTTGTGAAACCTTTAAAGAGCACCTTTCAGGCGAAGGTTTGGAGGCTCCAGTTTATGACATAACGTCTAAAGTGAATGGTTCTTTAATTGTCACTATAAATCGCATTTATCATGGATTAAATAAAGAATATGTTTTTGATGGGTCTTTTTGGGAGTCAAATGAATACAAATCTTTATCTACTGTTGCAGAAATTATAAATGATGAATTAAGTACAGAAATAATTGTGACTAAAGGTGAGAAAAGTCAGCAAGTAGAAACGCTTGGTTCTGCAATGGAATGGTTAATAACCCAGTCACGTAAAGGAATTTATATGCAGCGGTATAAAGGTCTCGGTGAAATGAACCCAGAACAGTTATGGGAAACAACGATGGACCCAACTGTTAGGCGATTATTAAAAGTTACTATAGATGATGATAAAACCTCTGATGATACGTTTACTATATTAATGGGCGATCAAGTAGAGCCTAGACGTGCATTTATAGAGAAAAACGCATTTAATGTTACAAACTTGGATGTTTAAAATTTAGTGTATTGTATGAGGTTGGCTTAGGCTGAATTTTTGAATATGAACGTTAAAACTTAACCCATCGGTATTACGCATTTTATATTTACCCTCCATAAACCCAATGGGTGTATCTAGAACAGTCTGGCTAGCGTAGATAAAGCTTTCACCAGGCAGTATTAATGGTTGTTGACCGATGACGCCATCACCATAAACCTCACGTATTTGAGCGTTGCCATCAGTGATAAGCCAGTGTCGGGCTATCAATGAGATGTTTTGATCACTGTTATTGCTGATCTTTATCGTATAGCTAAATACATATCTATTTTGATCAGGCGATGATTTTTCGGCTTGATATGTTGCTGCACAGTCTACAGCGATACTCGATTTATGCACTTCTTGAGCTAACCCGGATTATGTCTAAAGTTGTTGTGTTTATGGCACATAATTCTCCACCCCAAACACAACCACCGTCTAAAGAAACGGACCTAGATCTTTTAGCGGCACCAATAGCGGACCAGTGACCAAACAGTACGGTGTGAGAGTTGTTTTTTGTAAACGAATGATTAAACCATGGAATCAAGGTTTCGGAAGGTATCGTTTCGATTGGCCCTTTTGATCTAAAGTTTAATTGACCACCCTTATCTAAGTATCGCATTCGAGTAAAAGCATTAATTATAAAGCGCAAACGATCAGTTTTTTTGTCTTTTGGGTTCCATGTATTTGGAGTATTACCATACATGCTTTTTAAAAACGTTCCCCAGTTAGTTGATTGCAAAATTTTGGAAACACTTTTAGAGTGTGATAGTGCTTTCTTTGGGGTCCATAAAGGATATAGGCCTGCATGACAAACAAGAAAGGTTTTTTCAATTTCTATACATAGTTGTCGTCCTAATAGCCAGTTTGCAATAGTGTCGACATTTTTATGATTTAGTAATTCACTCAATGTGTCTTTTGGACCGGGCTTCCGTAGACCACTGTAAAGACTTAAGAAATGTAAGTCATGGTTTCCTAACACTGTATCCATACAGCTCTGGTTTTCAATAACGAATTTAAGAACAGCTGTAGATTTTGGCCCCCGATTTACTAGATCACCGGCAAACGTTATTCGATCTCTTGAAAAATCAAAACTAAGCTTATCAAGAAGGCGTCTTAACTCATCGTAACAGCCTTGTACGTCACCAATAACATAATGCATTCTACTAATTAGATGGGTGTGATTGGGGAATAGACAAACGGTTAAGGTTTAGAAATCGTCAAACTCTTCCTCTGGGGGATTGTCGTCAAAAACAGCGTTTATTCGGGCTTGCTCGTAAGTACCACGGATAAAACTGTAAGGGTCAAGCTGGCTATCTACCAATTCAGACGCGCCTAAAAATTTTGCGCGCTGGTTAACAACATTCGCTACTGTGATAGCTACGCCAGATTCGAATTCAGATACGTGAGACTGAGGTCGAGTATATAAATAATATGGAATTAGACCTACAGCATCTCTTAAAGAAGAAGGGCCTAGAAATGGCAGAACAATAAAAGGACCAGGAGGTACACCCCAAACAGCCATGGTTTGCCCAAAATCTTCGGTATCAGGCTTGACGCCATTTTTTCCTGCAACATCAAATAATCCCAATATTCCAACGGTTGTGTTTGCTAGGAACCGGGCAATATTATTACCGGCGCCGGTGATGTCACCCTGAAGAATATTGTTCACTAAACTATTGATTTCTAACAAGTTATTAAAAAAATTGCTTATCCCTTTTCTCGCTGGATCCGGTACGATTGCGACATAACCTTGAGAAACAGGCTTTAATATACTTTTATCAACTTTGTCGTTAAATTGATAAATGGAACGATTAAATTTTTCAGGGTCACCAGAAAAACGATGTGCATCTAAGTCTTTATTTGTTGGTACTCCAGCGCAACCGGTAATAAACAAAACACATATTAATGTCAGTATTGGTTTCATATGCAAAATAGGTGCATGTAATTTACGTGTAATAGTTTACTCATGAGTTGTGTTTCTCGCCAACAAAGATTTTGCGGCGGAATGGGGGCTAGTATCGCCGCGAATTACTGCGCTAACTTCTCTAGTTATTGGCATCTCGATATTCATTGATAGCGCTAATTGCTCAATTAGGCTAGCAGCATGTATACCCTCAATTTCTTGTCCTACTTCCTGCTTAATTTTTTCGATACTTTTTCCTGACCCAAGACCTAGACCAAAGCGACGATTTCTAGATTGATCATCTGTACAAGTTAACACAAGGTCACCAAGACCAGCCAGCCCCATAAAGACCTTTTGGTCGGCGTTAAAGGCCAGCCCTAGTCGAGATATTTCGGCTAATCCTCGAGTTATTATTGCTGCCCTAGCATTTGCTCCGAAACCTAGACCGTCAGATATTCCAGTTGCTACGGCTATAACATTCTTAGCTGCACCCCCCACCTGAACCCCAACAATGTCATTATTACTATAGACGCGCATGGATTCGCCCTGAAACGCATCTAACCAGAACGAATCATTTCCTGTGCTAGCAACGGTCATGGCGGTAGGTAAACCGCTTGCAACTTCTTGTGCAAATGTCGGGCCGCTGACCACTGATAATGATGGGTTCTCTCCAAGAATATCTGCAGCAACGACACTCAAAAGCTCGGCATTTTCTGGATCAAAACCCTTGGTGGCCCAACAAATGCCTCCCTTTATGTTGTTTTTGAGAGGTTTAAGCGCAAGCAGTGTTTCCCGAAAAGCAAAACTCGGAACGACAACTAGTACGTGGGCTCCAGTTGTTGCTTTAGTTAAGTCTGATACTGGCGTTAGGTTTACAGGGAATGTGTGACCAGGTAAATATCGTTTGTTCTCACCATCATGAATAAGATTCTCAACTCCGCTGGGCCGGTGACCCCACAGATAAACCTCGTGGTCATTTCGAGCCAGAGCAATCGCTAGTGCTGTACCCCAAGAGCCAGCGCCAAGAACGGCAATTTTATGCGTCATGCTTTAGAGGCCCTCTTAGTGCTTAGCGGTATTTTCATCCTTAGCCGCGGCTTGAGTTTGCTTCTTTTGTTTGTATAAAGATTCGAAGTTTATCGGGGCTATGAGAAACTGTGGAAAGCCGCCCTTTGTAACCAAATCTGATATCGCTTCTCTGGCGAACGGCAATAGTATATTTGGCGATGCAACTTCTAATGCTAACTCTAGGTTTTCGCCAGTAATACCCTTTATTTGAAAAACCCCGGCCTGTTCAATCTCAATTAAAAACAAAGGGCTTTCTTCAACTTGAGCGGTCGCTGTAAGCTTTAATATAACTTCAAAATAATCTTCAGGCTCTAAGGCATTTCTTACAATTGTTACCTGCATATCAATATTTGGGTTCTTGCTATTTTCAAGAAAAACACCCGGTGCCTTGGGAGACTCAAAAGAGATATCTTTAGTGTAAATTTTTCGAATCTCAAATACAGCTGTTGGCGAATCTGCCATAGTAATTTCCTATAGTTAGTGATGCAGATAAAAAACAATACATGTGGGAGTCTGGGACAGGTGCAGTGCTATGACGCAACAGGCAAATTTTCTCGCTCCCATGCGATGAGGCCCCCATTAAGATGATGAACTTGCTCAAAGCCCTGCTTCTTTAGGTATTTACCAGCAGCAATTGATTTGTTTCCATTAGCGCATGTCAGAATCAAATTCTTGCCCTTGTGCTTATTTATTTTTGAAGTGTCTTTTTGTAACTCTTCTAGAGGTAGGTTTAAAGCACCGGGCAGGTGTCCCTTGTTAAACTCAGCGTTTGTCGAAACATCAATTATCATATGATCAGAACGTTGTAACTGCGGTAATTGAAGCGCTGAAACCCCGGAACTGCCACCTATTGAAGCAATGCTCGGTAGTGCAAAAAATAGCCCAATGACTATAAATAGCGCGAGAAACAAAACCAGATTTTCGATAAAAAATTGTTCTAACATTATAATTACTTGTTACGTTTCTGTTGGGATAGTTGATTGATGGACCCTAACACTAAAGAATGTAGACAAACCCTTAAGAATTAGACAACCAAGGCCTGTTATGCCCAAGCGAAGTTTTCAATGCGGCGAATTATACACGAAGCATTTGTATCTTCTGCCTATGGTTTGTTTGTTAGTAATTCCCACGACAGCTATAGCGCAATCAAACTACCGATCCAAATTAGTATCTATTGAAAGTGAAATCAGCGCGTTACAACGAAACCTAGACGACACTGTCAGCGTTGGTAAAAAACAGCGCGCCGCATTGCGCATTGAAGAGATGCGACTAATGGAACTAAACAAACAAAGCTCATTACTGGAAAAGACGGTTGTCAGCAAAGCCATAAAACTAGAGAAACTAAAGGTATCGCTAACAAAGCAGTTATTAGAACAACAAGGCCAAATTGAAAATCTTGCTTTACTTGTTCACTCAGGCTATAGCATGGGAAGTGACAACAAGCTGAAAATGCTGCTTAGTCAGCAAAACCCATATGCACTTGGCCGTTTAACAAATTACTACAGGTATATTAGCCAGGCTCGAAGCGAGAGGATTAGCTCCCTATCGGAACAGACGATTGTAGTTCGCCAAGGAATAGATGAATTTGAAGCGCAGCAACGAGAACTAGAAAATGAAAAAGCCACACTAGCAACGTTGATATTAGAAACGGATAAAGTTGTGGATCGTAGAGCGCAGAGATTGATTGAAGTTAATGCAGAGATTTCCAGTACGCAGCAAGCTATTAATGTTCAGCAAGAAGATAAAAGCAGACTACAAGCATTGTTGTTAGGGTTGAGTAAAGCTAATTCTGATTATGTTCCGTACACCTCAGCAAATGTGCGGTCTGGTGGGTTTAATCAACAGAAGAATAATTTGTCTCAACCTTTAAGTGGAACTGTTTTACAATCTTTTGGGAGCAGGGACCCCGTTACTGGATTAACTCGACAAGGCGTACTAATACAGTCGGCTAGTGGCCAACCGGTGCACGCTGTTTTTGATGGCGAAGTAATATTTAGTGACTGGTTGAGAGGTTACGGACAATTGGTTATTTTGGACCATGGTGGTGGATATATGAGTCTATATGGCCATAACCAGAATGTATTTATTAGTGTAGGCGAGAAAGTGACGGCTGGTCAGGTCATATCTTCGGCGGGTGTAAGCGGTGGTTTGGTGCGCGCCGGATTATATTTTGAAATAAGGCATAATGGTGATCCAGTCAACCCTGCTGGTTGGCTAAAAAGTTGAAGGGTTTTTTAATCTCCGGATAACCGGTGTAGGAGCTAGGTAATGAAATTTTGTAGGTTTGTGGCAGGGTTGTATTGTTTGTTTAGTGCTGTTGGTATTTCGGTTGCGCAGGATCAGACTGAAGCGAACAGTGTAGACATCAATTCTGAAACACCGTTACCCCTGGAAGAGTTACGGACATTCACTGAAGCGTTTGTCCGAATTAAGGCCGCGTATGTTGAAGCGGTAAGCGATGAAAATCTTATCGAAAGCGCAATAGGCGGTATGTTAGCGGGCCTTGATCCACATTCGGTTTATCTCGACCCGGATGGGTATGATGAATTACAAACGGGTACCAGCGGAAAGTTTGGCGGACTAGGAATAGAAATAGTCGGTGAAAATGGATACATAAAAATTGTCTCCCCAATTGATGACACTCCAGCGGAACGCGCAGGCCTTTTAAGTGGTGATTTAATAGTTAGTATTGATGGCCAGTCATTACGCGATACCCCTCTACAGGAAGCGGTCGACATGATGCGTGGGGACCCTGGGACAGCAATTAATTTGACAATTGTTCGTGAGGGTGAGAACGCGCCTTTCGACGTGGAGTTAGAAAGAGCGGTTATCAAAGTGCGCAGCGTTCGTAGCCGAACCCTAGAACCTGGGTACGGATATATTCGGATATCTCAATTCCAAGCATCTACCGCGGAGACGTTACGAGCACAAATTCGAAATATGATGACTGATAACAATGGTGCCCTGTCAGGTTTGATCGTCGATTTAAGGAATAACCCAGGAGGGTTACTAAATGCTGCTGTGTCGGTTTCTGATGCGTTTCTCAAAGAAGGTAAAATTGTATCTACGCAGGGTCGTACGGATGGTGCAAAGATGTCTTTTGACGCGTCACCAACCGATCAAGTAGATGGGGCTCCGATTGTGGTTTTGGTGAATGGAGGGTCTGCATCAGCTTCAGAAATTGTAGCAGGAGCTTTGCAAGATCATAGACGAGCGTTGGTCGTCGGTACAAAAACGTTT
>Ga0209631_10007969_pt1 | contig 10436 bp, 10 predicted proteins | sample COG_08_FD_184752 | JGI IMG/M metagenome (GOLD analysis project Ga0209631, IMG submission 184752) | Pelagic Microbial community sample from North Sea - COGITO 998_met_08 (SPAdes) (version 2) | ecosystem: Environmental > Aquatic > Marine > Neritic zone/Coastal water | place: Helgoland, sampling...
TGAGTACCCGCTGAGTAGAGGGGCGGAATCGGCGCTGTTGTAAACCGGTTGAAATGTTTGGTGCTATGCGGTCCATTGAACGTTCGAGATCTTTTGAAGACGTTTGCATCCTCCATTTGAAAAACCGCAGCCCGTCACGAATCCCCACTGCTTTCAACGTTGGCAACAGGTACCGAGGAGCCTTTAGCGCATCACCCATGATGCGCTTTCTACCCGATCGTGGGTCGATGGATACCGTGCACGGGTCCATTGGTTTAGCGTCTAATTTGTCAAGTTCAATCCATCGTTTCACCGTTGGATACGCCGTGTGAAGAACGTGAAATCCAACGTCGACGGGGTAATCCCCGCAGACAACGGTACTCATTCGCCCTCCAACGCTACCTGCTGCTTCGTAAACGGTAACATCGTGGCCAGCTTTCTCAAGGCCAACAGCAACAGCGAGTCCTGCAATTCCTGCACCGACCACTGCTACCCTCATCCCTTCAGCCCCGTATGTTGGACATACCGCCATCCAAATGAATGATTTGGCCGGTGATGTTGTCTGGAGCGTTTGTAAGCAACCAAAACATGCTTTGTGCTACTTCATTGGGCTCGTTAATCCGTTTCAGTGGAATCATTCCTACAGATGCTTCCCGAATTGCATCCGAGCGTAAAACCGAAGCTCCGAGCCTGGTTTCCGTGAGGCCAGGGGCGACGGCGTTGACACGAATACCGCGCTGAGCGTAGGTCGAGGCCGCTGAACGCACCATGGCTTCAAGGCCTCCTTTGGCAGCTGAAATCGCCTCATGATTGGTGAGCCCGTAACTCCCAGCGACGCTTGATGTAAACACCATTCGTCCGGTTCCATTTCGGAGCATGGATTTGCCAACCAGTTTCAACATGAGAAATGCGGACACCAAGTTGGTTTGGATCACAGCCTCAAAATCTTCCAATTTGGTAGCGTGAGGAGGGCGTAAGGCGATTGAACCTACCAGGTGGGCCGCGCCAGCTAGCCCTTCTTCCGACCGCCCTTTTGCATGGTCCACTGCCGCAGATACAATTGATTCGTCAAGGGCGTCGCCTTGGATGACGTCAGCACCCATGTCCTTGAGGTGAGTAATGCGTTCCACATCACGGGCTAAAAGGGTGACGAGGTGGCCTGATTCGATTAATTCCCTTGCGAGAATTTGGGCAATATCACTGCTTCCTCCAATCAACAGGTATGACTTTGACATGCATTGCAATCCTTCCTGTTTGCTTTTATATTCCTGTTTTCTTAGCCCTTGAACATTCATTCAAAAGGACGAGCGGCAAGGACGGCTCGTGTTAAGAGATTCTCATCCAGCGATTTACGAAACCGTTCGAGATGCTCAAAGCATCCATATTTTGGGTGCCGGGATGAACGAACAGCGTCCCGCTCATCAAGCAATCCATGATTTGGACGGCAGGGGTTGGAGGCTTGTTCCAATTCATCCGAGTGATGCAGGTGGGAGCATTCTTGGAAGGCCAATTCGTCCACGAATCGAGGAAGGCGTTGTCCCCGAAATTGTTGTGTTTTTCCTTGCACCCGAGCGTGCAAGGAAGGCTGTTTTGGAACTCATGGTGCGGTTTCCTCTGATTGAAATGCCGCTTCTTTGGTTTCAGCCTGGGTCGGAACATGAAGAAGTCCTTGAAATGTTAAACGAAGCGGACATCACACACATTGTTGATGACTGTATCGTCCGATTTGTGCAACGTCATCATTTGGAGTCTGCGGAGCAAGAGGTTGATGATGAATGGTACCTCCAAACGGCCTCATCTGACGGAGATGGGTGTTCTGTATGGGAGGTTCATGGGCAAAAATCAACGGTGACTCCTCCTCGTGAATCGCTTGAATGGGTTGGGGACCTTGATGATTTGAGGGCATCAGAACACACAATTCCAAGATACATTCGGTCCTTAAAAAGGTCCGATGAATCATTGAAAGAGACAGCAAAACGCCTTGCAGGCCCCGTTGAATGAGCATTGCATGGTTGGGCTTCGTCAAGATTCTACAATTTTGTACAATGCTCCATTGTTCCCAAAAGTAGCGTAATACAACGTTCCATCAGGATGGAATACCAAAGGTAGCGGGGTTCCTGCATCCCATGCGAAGCGAGTGATCTCAGAAGTGTAGGTGCCGTCGTCTCCAAGGTTTACGTCAATGCGGACAATTTCATGGCCTTGAGGCAGAAGGGTATTCCACGAGCCGTAAACCGTTGCGTAGAGAGTGAACCCCTCTGATGGTTCAAGGCCAGGGAGTGCCGAGTGGACCGGACGTACATCAATCCCGTTCATCGAAGTATGCGGAGTCCATGTTCCAATTGGCGCTTCGGTTCCAACCGGAACGGGGTGTTCCGGGTCATCGTCAGGCCAACCGTATGCTGCTCCCTCAATCAAAACATTCAGTTCTTCTGGGGGATGGTCAAACTCCAAATCTCTACCGTTATCCGTGAAAAAATAGCCGTGGCCATCAACCCACACTCCGTCAAATGAGTTTCGAACACCGCTGGCCAACACACCATGGTCCCCGGTGGTTGAATTGACCCACAATAGAGCAGCGTTTCGGTCGTCTTTTTCTTCACAGACGTTGCAAGTTGATCCGCTATGCCAGACCAATGTTCCGTTCGAGAGAAGGTTGACAGCATTGGTTTGGTGATTGCTGCTTTTTATTCCTTCAACCAAGGGTTGTGGGCTAACGAATTGACCGTCTTCGCCTACGGTGAATTTTGTCAGCGTGCCTGCTTCAGAGACATATGCTGAGCCGTTGTTGAGAAGCAGCCCGTGGGGTCGGTCGAGACCATCAAGCAGTGTTCTTCGTTCATCTGACGTGATGTTGAGTTCAATAATTTGACCGCTGTCTCTGTCGCAGAGGAGAAGATGTACGTCATCAGCCCATACCAAGCATGTCGGGCCGCCCAAACCCTGAGCGACCGGTTCAACGCTGTATCCATCGACCAAGCTTGGGTCATTCCCGGAAACATAAGGGTAAACTTGCCGTACAACGAGAAGGGTTACGATGAGAATCGCCATGGGCATGATGTGCTTACGCATGGTATGCCTACGCACCTGAAGTTTCGCTTTGAACAATTCGTACGGGAACGCCCTCAAAAGTAGCAACAAGGGAGAAGTTGCAATCCGCCGCACAAATGTTCAATCCGTTTTCTCGAAGTGTTATTGCTTCATCTGCATCCCAATTTACCCTGTCAGCATCCTCTGATACGATCAAACAGGGGGACGGGGAGACGAGTTCGGGATTGTTCAGTGCAGGAAAGGCATCAGGGGTAAGTGATGATACGAGCATGGTTGGGTAGCGCGCCTCATCGGCGTCGTCGTAATAGGTCAAGAACTGAATTTTGTAGCGTTGATTGGTCTGTTCAAAAACATAGACGCCGTCATTTGGTGTTACTCGGTGTACAGAGAGGTCGTACGTATACCAGTCCAGCCGTTCTTCGGTCGCGTTAACAAATTGCGTATTATCAAGTTCAAAGTCGTTCTCGATCGATTCCCCTTCAACAAACTGCCAGCGTATTCCGTCGTTCATGTAGACATCGGTTTTAGAGAAGCGAAGGGTGTAATCGCTTTCATTCGAAGAGGTCTGATTTGGAACATCAAGGTACGTGAATTGCTCCTCTCGGGTTGCATCAACTTGCGTCAAGAAGGTCTGACCGTCTGCCCCCAAGGAGGGTTGTACCCTTGATGCTTCATCGGTCTCGGCCGACTGGCTACCAAAGGTACAACCGTACGACTCCTCATCTATTTCCAACTGGAGTTGGAGCGAAGACCAGGGGAGTGCTTCTCCACCTTCATCGAAGGTGAGGGTTGCGAGAACGTCGTCTGAACCGTTCGTGGCTTGAGCATTGTATTGGGCCACTAGAATCCCGTTTTCGGTCCCTAAGTCACTCTCGTACGAGACGATAACCAACGACCACACGGCAGTGATGACGACCAGCGTTAAGGCCAGCCCGAGGAATACACGGCTCCATGACACGATACTCAGCTTCACTCGCCCTTAGAGCGACGCTCTATCAATACAAGTGCACCGATCATCGAGACAAGCACTGTGGTGATGAGGAACCCTGGGGTGTCTTCACCGTCGTCATCTGACATGTCGGTAGAGGCTTCATCTGCTCCGCCGTCTCCGACGACGATTTCACCGAACATGTTGAGGGCCACGTGTGGCTCACAGGCGTAGTAGAAGGTTGTGTCTTCGGTGAACGTGTATGAGAATGCTACGGTAGTTGCTGCTTCTCCGGATGTGATTCCATTGTCAACAAAGGTCGTAGCTTTGCTGCCTGTAATTTCCTTGACATTGTGAGGCATGCTCGCATCTTCCCAAGACCAACAGACGGTCTGGCCAACGTTGATGTTGACGACTGCTGGAGAGTATGCGTAGCCGGTTGAACCGATACCGATGGTAACGTCACAGGTAACGCCTTCGAACGGGTCAACACTTGCCGGGGGCGTGAGGACTTGGTCAATCACGTGGATAACGCCGTTGGAGGAAGGTACATCCGCCAGAGTGACGTTGGCCATTGATGAGCCGACCATGACGGAGCCGTTGTCAACATGAATCAACAGTTCGTCGCCATTTGCAGCGCTTACGGTAGTCGTTCCTTCGGCGAGGTCAGTCGACAAGGTCGTCCCTGCTACAACGTGGTAGAGGAGGATGTCTGCGAGTGTTGCGATCTCTTCATCGGTGGTGAAATCATCGAGATTGATTCCAGCTGCAGCAAAGGCTGCATCCGATGGGGCAAACACGGTGTAATCGGTTGTTCCGCTGATGGTATCAACCAAGTTTGCCTTGGTCAATGCTGCGACGAGGGAGGTGTGGATGGTGGTTGCGCTTGCGGTCATGGCGAGGTTAACGGCTGGAGTCCAGACGTAGGCCATGCATTCTGCAGAAGTCAAGTTGGTCACGGCGTGTGTAACCGTGTTGTAACATCCGGTAATGGTTTGAGTTCCCATGGAGAAATTTTCAACATACATGTAGGAATTGCATGTGACTTTGTCGGCACCTGCGACGATGGTATGAGACACCATGTTGTAACAAATGTCACCAGCTGGAGGCAACAATACCTGGTCAATGACGTGCACTACTCCGTTAGAGGCAGCCACGTCTGCAATGGTTACGTTGGCATTTCCTGCGCCTACAGTAACGCCTGACGCTGAGACGGTGAGATCGAGACTGTCTCCGTTAACGGCTCTGACGGATGTTGTTCCGTCGGCGAGGTCCGTAGAGAATGTTGCACCGGCCACGACGTGGTAGAGGAGAATGTCGGTCAGCGCCGCCATCTCTTCGGGGGTGTCAAATGCAGCGAGGTCAATCCCTGCCGCAGTGAAGGCTGCGTCTGTAGGGGCGAACACCGTAAACGGTCCGGCTCCTTGGAGCGTGGCCACGAGGTCGGCCTGGATGAGGGCTTCAACGAGGGCCGTGTGAATTCCGGTTGATGTTGCGACTGAAGGAATGTCTACCAAATCTGCTGGTGGCGTGAGGACCTTGTCGATGATGTGAATGACACCGTTGGAGGACATGACGTCTGCGGTGGTGACTGTGGCATCCTCAATCGACACGACTCCGTCAACGACGGAAAAGGTGACGTTGTCTCCGTTCACCATCTCAACACTCAGCCCGTCAGTGACTGCTGAGGATTCAACCTGACCGGAATACACGTGGTAGAGGAGAATGTCTTGAAGGGTGGCGTTTTCTTCATCGGTGTCGAAATCTGCGAGATCAATGCCGGCTGCAGCGAATGCCGCATCGGTTGGCGCAAAGACCGTAAACGGCCCACTGCCTTGCAGTGTTGTGACCAAATCGGCGTGTGCCAGGGCCGCCACGAGAGAATCATGAACCTCGCTGTTCGTTGCGTTGGTTGGTATGTCGTCGGTTGCATCTGCAGTAACGTTAAACGGCAGGGTGGCTAGTAATAGGCTGGCTGTCAAAATGAAGACTCTTAGGCGCATCATACCCATAACGCAATTTCCCCCCCTTATAGAGGGCCGTATTGTTTCCTCAAACAAAGGGTGACCGGTATTCGTGGACATCCTCTGCAATCCTCAGAAGTTGGTTATATTTTGCCACTCGATCTGAACGTGCAGGAGCTCCGGTTTTGATTTGTCCAGCGCGAGTGCCAACCGCAAAGTCTGCAATCGTCACATCTTCGGACTCGCCGCTGCGGTGAGAAACGACGTTGTTGAATCCGTGAGTTGTAGCCATGTCCATGGCTTCAAGCGTCTCTGTAACCGTGCCCACTTGATTCAATTTCACCAACATTGCGTTCGCAGCACCCAATTCAATGCCCTGAGAAAGACGTTGTGATTGTGTCACAAACAAATCGTCCCCAACGGATTGGACACGGTGACCGTTTGCCTTGGTGAAGGCGGCCCAACCTGCCCAATCGTCTTCGCCAAACCCGTCTTCAATCGACAAAATTGGATATTCGTCAATCCAACCCGAGTACATGTCAGAGAGTTCTTCGCTTGACAGAACGCGACCTTCCATGTGATATCCGTCATCCTTGAGAAATTCTGTAGAGGCAACGTCAAGCGCGATCCCAATTTCTTCAGTTGAATAACCCGCCCCTTCAATGGCCCGGACCATGTATTTGAGGCCCTCTTCATTGGATGGAAGATTTGGAGCGAAGCCTCCTTCGTCGCCAATACCGCCAAGCAATCCATCTTTCTTGAGTTCCTTCTTCAACGCATGATAGGTCTCTACTCCAGCACGGAGTCCTTCTTTGAAATCGTCAAATCCGTGAGGCATGACCATGAATTCTTGTACGTCAACATTGGACGCAGCATGTGCTCCACCGTTGAGAATGTTAAGCATCGGCACGGGCATGAGCCCACCTGCAACGCCACCAACGTATTTCCACAAAGGCAGTTCATGATAGGCAGCACCAGCGTGGAGGCAAGCCATCGATGCCCCAAGCATTGCATTAGCCCCAATATTGGATTTATTCGGAGTTCCATCAAGTTCAAGCATGACTTCGTCGATGATACGTTGCTCGTCCACAGGGAGACCAACAAGGGCTTCTTCGAGGCGTTCCCTCACGTTAAGCACTGCTTGTTCTACGCCCTTCCCCATGTACCGACTTGCGTCTCCATCCCGTAGTTCAAGGGATTCGTATGCACCGGTTGAAGCACCAGATGGGACGATTGCTCGTCCCATTAGAGCACCCTCAACATAACAATCCACTTCAACGGTCGGCTGCCCTCGACTGTCCAATACCATTCGTGAGTCCAAACCGGTGATGTGACCTGACACAATACTCCCTCAACCCGCCCAAGGGAAGAGAGGACTTGAATCAAACGGGAGTTATTGGTTCGTACGGTTCAACCAAGCCATCCATCGCGCTACGTGGGCTTGGATTTGTGGGACTTCTAACTCTGATTGCCCTTGAACCATCCAGCAGAGTTGTTCCTCGAGCGGGGAGATGGAGAACAGTTCTGCCTTGAAAACCGGTTCGTCATCCATGAGAATGTGGCGGCGGCGGTCTTCTACAAAACAGTGAATCAATTGACGAGGAAAGTGATGGATTATGGATTGCTGCGGGCACATGAGGACCAGGGATTCGTTGAGAAAAAGAAGTGATTCGCCCGTTAGAGGGTTGAGTTCGTGAAAATGTATTGGGGTATCCCCGAACATGGCCGCAATATCGATCTGAAACCAATCTTGTTGACTGACAGAAAGGTCGCATTGCGAAAGGTGGTCTAAGAATGCTTGAAGCCCGGCTTCTTCGCTGTAACCTTTGGCCCGCATGTTAACTTTGTAGGGTGGCTTCCTTTTGAACCCCCCGAAGTGCTTGCTAGTGATGAATTTCGGCAGTTTTTCCGTTTAATGTAAATTTTCAAAGGTTTTTTGGAATAAGATGCTTCAATACCCCCGTATAACGCCCGTAAAAGGATTCAAATAGGTACTGGATAACCGGAAACCATGCCCCGAATAGCAGAAATTGACCGCGCCATCCTAGCTGAACTGAGGAAAAACGGACGCATGTCCTATGTTGACCTCGCTGCAAAAGTCGAGGCCAGTGAACGAACCGTTCGTACTCACATCCGAAACATGGAAGAAAACGGAACCATTCGTGGCTACACCATTCGAGAAGGAGGCGTTGGCCTTACTGCACTCGTTCGAATAAAGGTGGCCCCAGGGTCCGAAATCGGTTCGTTTGCTTCTGAGGTCACTGGATGGGATGGAATTGAAATCATCTACGAAGTTTCTGGTGAAGCTGATCTGGTCGCCCTTGTCCACGTTGACGACACCATGGCCTTGCGCAAACTGTTGGATAAAATGTGGCTCGCCGCTCCAAATGAAATTGCAAGCACAACCACTGAGTTGGTTTTGGAACAGTACTGATTATTCCTGTTCGCCTTCATCGTCATCTTTCGAAGGCTTGGGTGGAGAGTAATCAATCCCACAGGACCTGCACACCATCTCGTCGTCCCAGTCGCATTGTCGCTTGCATCCAGTCATCGATCTCACCTTGATTTCCATTTGACCGAGCATCCAATGGATTGTGTGACTGCAACATCGGGGTTCTTTCCACTCAACATTGCATTGATTGCTCCATCTAAGTCTCGTACCATAACGTCGCTAGGGTCACGTGGGCTGTCGTCCATTCTGCCTTTGTAAACCAGTTGATGCTGGGCGTTAAACAAGAAAAATTCTGGAGTTCGCTCTGCCCCGTAAGCATGTGCAATCTCCTGCTCTAAGTCGTGGAGATAAGCATAGGGCATGCCCTTTTGCGCTCTCTTTTCCATGTTTGCGAATGAATCGTTCTCATAGACAAGAGGATCGTTGGAGTTGATGCCGACATAACCGATTCCGTTCTCTTGACATTGCTCGGCCATGGCGTTCATTCGAGAGATGCTTGCTACAACATAGGGACAATGATTGCACTCAAAAACAACGACCAGCCCGTTCTTATCGAAGGCTTGCTCTAGAGACATCTGGTCGCCCCCTACGGCTGTATTGGCATTGGCAAGGAGAAAGTCGGGTGGTGCATCGCCAATGTTAAGAGACATGTGTCGCGGTGGGAGTTCCTACTCAAAATGCCTTGCTTCAACCCGTCAAAGAACAAAGAAGTATGCAGCCGCGCCCAAACCTGTCAAAAGGCCACCAATAAGAAGCATTTTTGATAGAGGCGACGGGGGAGTTTCCGCCTCCAGTGGGACCGCCTGGGTAGGAAGGTCTGGTACGACCTTTTCTTCTGAAGCAGGTTCTTCTTGAGCGTCCCAATATGCCTGCTTTTCTGCCTCGCCTGCTGCGAGTTCTGCTTCAATTCGTGCTTGTTCCGCAAGACGAGCTTCTTCGGCCAATCGGGCTTCTTCAGCAAGGCGTGCTTCTTCGGCCAATCGAGCTTCTTCAGCAAGGCGGGCTTCTTCTGCGAGGCGTTCCTCTTCGGCCAGTCGGGCTTCTTCTGCAAGGCGTTCCTCTTCTGCAAGGCGTTCCTCTTCAGCAAGGCGGGCTTCTTCCGCAAGGCGTTCCTCTTCCGCAAGGCGTTCCTCTTCAGCAAGGCGTGCTTCTTCAGCAAGGCGTTCCTCTTCCGCAAGGCGTTCCTCTTCAGCAAGGCGGGCTTCCTCTTCCTTGCGAGCGGCTTCCGCAGCGGCTCGTTTTGCTGCTTCGGCAGCAGCAAGTTGTCGGATTCGTTCATTGATTGCGTCGGCATTCTTGTTGGAGTACCGTGTGAGAATGGCTTGTCCCATTTTTGAGAAATCTTCGTCTGAGATGGAATCAACTTGTCCCCGAGTTGCAACCAATAAGCGTTCTACATCATCTATGAGGAATTCACCTTCGTGACTGTTGAGTTCAGTACGGAAGGCTTTGTAAAAATCTCGTTGTTCTGGCGAAATAGCCCCGTCTTGGGTCATAAAGTCTTGAAGAGCAGTGAGGATTTCGGTTAAATTGAGTTCTTCAATTTCCATCGCAATCCCCTCCAGCAGGCACAGGGTGTCATCGGGTCGTCATCAATGTTCGTTCGCATTCTGCTAGGCGGGCCTTCGCAACATTGTGGTCCGGGTCGATAGCTAAAACTGCACGCCAGGCCGCCTCTGCTTCACCCAAACGTTCTGAGTTATGGAGAAGAGCGGCGATGTGCAAACGCGCATCCAAGTGTTGGCCGTCGCATCGAACCGCTGCTTCAAAGTCCGAAAGAGCGTTGTCAATTTTTGACCATTCAAGATAAAGGAGCCCGCGCTGGTGCCATGCTGGAGCATGTTCTGGAGAATGGCGAAGAGCCTCATTAAGCGGCGATTCTGCTCGCTCCGGGCGGTCCATACTCATGTAACACGCTGCGAGTTGAGTGAGGGCGTGGGTATGGTGGGGGGCGGTCTCAAGTACGTGGCGAAGTTGTTTGCTTGCATGCTCCCATTCTCCGAGCATCATGTGGCCTTCCGCCTTTCGGACTCTGGCAAGAGCGAGCATGGGAGCCATGTCA
>Ga0209631_10007973_pt1 | contig 10430 bp, 10 predicted proteins | sample COG_08_FD_184752 | JGI IMG/M metagenome (GOLD analysis project Ga0209631, IMG submission 184752) | Pelagic Microbial community sample from North Sea - COGITO 998_met_08 (SPAdes) (version 2) | ecosystem: Environmental > Aquatic > Marine > Neritic zone/Coastal water | place: Helgoland, sampling...
AAGAAATTGCAGCTGTAGCTGTTTATTTGGCAAGTGATGATGCAACATTTACTACAGGTACTACAATTTCTGTCGATGGTGGAATTTCAATTTAACTTAGAAAAAGGATACTTATGAAACTATTAAGAGTAGGAAAAAAAGGAAAAGAAAAACCAGCGATATTAGATAAGGATGGAAATATTAGAGATATTAGTTCTCATATAAAAGATTTAAATCCTGATTTTTTAAACTTTAAAACTATATCTGAATTACAAAATATTGATTTAAAATCATTACCAGAACTTTCTTCAAGTGAGAGAATAGGTCCATGCATTACTAAACCAGGAAAGTTTGTTGCAATCGGTTTGAATTTTTCAGATCATGCAGCTGAATCAAATCTTCCTGTTCCATCAGAGCCAATAATGTTTATGAAAGCTACAAGTTCAATCAATGGTCCTAATGACAATATAGAAATATTACCTAATTCTAAAAAATTAGATTGGGAAGTTGAATTAGGAATAGTTATTGGAAAAGAGACAAAACATATTGAGCAAAATCAATCTCAAGATCATATATTGGGCTATTGTTTAGTTAATGATGTCAGTGAAAGAGAATGGCAAATAGAAAAAATGGGACAATGGGTAAAAGGAAAATCACATGATACTTATGGACCAATTGGACCTTATTTGGTTACAAAGGAAGATATCAAAGACATAAACAATCTTAATATGTCTTTAGATGTTAATGGAGAAAGAATGCAAACAGGTAACACAAATACAATGATTTTTAATGTTGATGTTATTGTGTCATATGTAAGTAAGTTTATGTCTTTACAAGCTGGCGATATTATTACTACTGGTACTCCTCCAGGAGTAGGTATGGGAAAAAAACCTCAATTGTTTTTAAAAGCTGGAGATGAATTGAGACTATCAATTGATGATTTGGGAGAACAAAATTCTAAAATTGTACCTTTATAATTTTGATTAATGAAAAAAATTGTTACCTCAGAACCAAAAATACTTTGGAAACTAAAGTGTAAATTGGGTGAGGGAACACTGTGGGTAAAGGAGCATAATTCAATATATTTCGTAGATATAAAAAAAAAGAAGTTTTTCTCATTAGATATTAAAAGAAATAAAAAAAAAATATTTTCTGTAAATAAAGAAATAGGTTTTTTAGCTCATATTAAAGGAAATGTTTTTGTTTTGGGACTTAAAGGAGAATTAAGAATTCAAAACATAAATACAAAAAAAATAATTAAATCAATCTTTCTTGAAAAAAACCTTAAATTAAACAGAATTAATGATGGCAAAACAGATCCTGCCGGCAATCTCTGGTTTGGCACGATGGATAACTTAGAAAGAAATATTGAAAATGGTTCACTTTATAAATTAGATAAAAAATTAATAATGACTAAAGTTGATACTAATTATAGAATTACAAATGGTCCTGCATTTATTAATCAATTTAACTTTTATCATACAGATAGTTCAAAAAAAATAATCTACAAAATAAAGATTAATAAAAATAACAAAATAATAAGTAAAAAAGTGTTTAAAAAACTTAATCCACAAGAAGGTTCACCAGATGGTATGACGATAGATATAAATAAAAATTTATGGATAGCACATTATCATGGTGCCCGAATATCTGTCTTGAACACAAAAGCAAAATTAATACATTCAATCTATTTACCAGCTAAAAATATTACTAATTGTGCATTTGGGGGACAAAAAAATGATCAACTTTTTGTTACTACTGCTACAAAAGGTTTGAACAAATCTGATTTGCAAAAATTTAAATATTCAGGTTGTTTATTTAGTGTAAAAACTAACACTAAAGGAATTTTGCAAAAAAAATTTAGTTATGAATATGAAAAAAAGAGACCTTTATTACGAAAGAATACCCACTAAACTTTTAAGAGAAGATATAAGACTGCTTGGAACTTTTTTAGGTAGAGTTATTAAAGATCAAGAAGGTGATAAATTTTTTAAATTAGTTGAAAAACTAAGATTAATATCAAAAAATAGTTTGTTTGATAAAAATAAAGGCAAAGCTTTTTTAAAAACTTCAAATGAAATAAAAAAATTAAATTCACTACAAACTTTTAAAGTAACTCGAGCATTTTCACACATTTTAAATCTCATGAATTTAGCAGAGTCTTTAGATGCTTCTCGTAAACTTAACGAATATGACAACCCGTATTTTAAAAATAAAAATCAGAATTTATTTGTTGAGGATATAATAGAAGCTCTTATTAAAAATAAAAAAATTTCAAATAATAAAATATATGAACAGGCTAAAAATCTTAATATTGGCATAGTTCTCACAGCACATCCAACTGAAGTTAAAAGAAGAACTTTAATTCAAAAATATGCAAATTTGATTGATTTGCTGGAACAAAGACATTTATATAAAAAATATCCATCAAAAATAACTGAAATAGACAGAAAACTTTACTCTGAAATAGCAATTATTTGGAAAACAGATGAGCTTAAGAGATCAAAACCTTCCCCATTAGATGAAGCCAAATGGGGTTTGGCAGTTATAGAAGACAGTCTCTGGGATACAGTGCCAAGAGTTTATAAAAGACTAAATGATATTTTTAGAAAAAACCTAAAAAAAGATTTACCAAGAGATTTTAATCCTATTCAATTTGGATCATGGATGGGTGGGGATCGTGATGGGAACCCAAATGTTACAGCCGAAATTACAAAAAAAGTAATATTGTATTCAAGATGGCAAGCAGCAAAACTCTATGAAAAAGAGCTTACTAAATTAATACAAAACTTATCTATGAAGGAATGTTCACCTAAAATCAGAAAAGCAACAGGAAAAACTTTTGAACCATATAGAGTATATTTAAGACCCATTAGAGATAAAATTAGATCTACCCATCAATTAATTGAAGATCATTTAACTAAAAAAATTCCACTGGATAAAAATAAATTATTAAAGGATAAAAATGAAATTCTAAAACCTTTGAGGGAGGTTAGAGAGTCGTTAAATCTTAACAAAGGACAACATATTGGTAATGCAGATTTATTAGATTTAATTAGACGTGTTAGATGCTTTGGAGTGAATCTTGCAAAATTAGATATTAGGCAAGAATCTTCAAGACACGACAAGTTATTAAAAGAAATATTTAAAAAGAAATATGAAATTAATTATTCAAATTTAAAAGAAAATAACAAAATTAATTATTTAAATAATTTAATTAAACAAAAAAAATATTTTTTAGATAAACTAAAAATAACAGATAAGGAAAACAAAGAAGTATGGAACACTTTTAAACAAATATCTAAAGAACCATCTCAATGTTTGGGTGCTTATGTAATATCAATGACTTCAAAAGCTTCAGATATTTTATCAGTTTATTTTTTACAAAAACAAGCAAATACTAAACATTTTTTAAGAGTAGTACCTCTTTTTGAAACTCTAGATGATCTAAGAAATGCAAAAGATATAATGGAAAATTTATTTAAATTATCTTGGTACAAAAAACTTATTAACAACAAACAAGAGATAATGATTGGTTACTCAGACTCAAGTAAAGATGCTGGAAAATTATCTGCAAGCTGGCATCAATACAAACTTCAAGAAGAACTAAGAGATATTGCAAAAAAATACAAAATAGATCTAGTATTTTTTCATGGCAGAGGAGGATCGGCAGGAAGAGGCGGTGGACCAATTCAAGCTACACTAAAATCACAACCATCTAATACCGTAAATGGTAAAATAAGAATTACAGATCAAGGAGAGGTTATTCAGCAAAAATATGGGTATAAACCTTTAGCAGAATATAATCTTTGTAGTTATATTGGGGCTGTAATGGATGCTTCTTTAAATCCACCTCCAAAATCAAAAGAAAATTGGAGGGATTTAATTGAAAAAATGTCAGAAATATCAACATCTGCATACAGGAAAAACTTAAATCAAAGTGAAGATTTTATAAGATATTTTAAGCTGGTTACACCTCATAAATCACTTGGAAAATTAGCAATAGGTTCACGACCCACTAAAAGAAAAAATATTGATAATATTCAAAGTCTTAGAGCTATACCTTGGGTTTTTGCCTGGACGCAAATTAGATTAATGTTGCCTGGTTGGTTAGGGACTACAGAGGCATTAAGGTATGGATCAATTAAAAAATTTAAAAACACGTTAACAGATATGGAAAAAAATTGGCCTTTTTTTATATCTACGATGGATATTTTAGATATGGTCATATCCAAAGTTGATCCAGAAATTTCAGTTGTCTATGAAAATAATTTAGCTGATGACTCATTAAAAAGAATTGGAAAAAAATTAAGATTTCAATTTAAAACATTGGTAAAACTACATAACAAGATTACACCTAAGGAAGTAATCAAAGAAAGAAAAGAATTTAGAAAAGCTTTGTTTGTAAGAAATAATTACACAGATATGTTAAATATATTACAAGCAAGCATTATGAATAAACTTAATAACAAAAAGAATAATAAATTAGATATAAATTTCTTGAATGATGCTTTAATGACCTCTATAGCTGGAATATCAGCTGCAATGAAAAATACAGGCTAATGATTGAACTATTAATTGCTTTTGGAGCAGGACTCATAAGTTTTCTATCACCTTGTGTATTACCTTTAATTCCAGGATATGTTTCTTTTATTTCGGGCCAATCCTTACAAGACATATTAAAAGTAAAAAAAATTAAAATTTTACCAATAATTTTATTTTGTTTAGGTTTTTCTACTGTTTTTATTATTTTAGGAGCATCTGCATCGTACTTAGGTCAAACTTTATTACAAAATTCTGAAACTCTAAGAGTAGTTGCTGGAATTGTAATAATAGTTTTCTCATTACAATTAATTGGTTTGATTAACATTAGTTATTTAAATTTTGAAAAAAGAATAGAAGCAAAAAAATCACAAAATTTTTTATTTCCATATGTAATTGGTTTGGCATTTGGATTTGGATGGACACCATGTATCGGTCCAATTTTAGGCTCTATTTTGGCTTTAGCCTCGATTGAAGAAACATTATCTAAAGCAATTGTTTTATTAGTTTTTTATTCTTTAGGCTTAGCAATTCCATTTACATTATCAGGTTATTTAATTCAAAGATTTTTAGCTTTTTCAAAAAATTTCAAAAAAAATATAAATTTGATTTCAAAAATAGGTGGAATTACTCTTTTAATCACTGGTATTTTAATTTTGACAAACCAACTTCAAGCAATTGGTTTTTATATAATTAAAATTTTTCCATTTATGCAAAATTTCGGTTAAAAAGTTATTTATGAAGATCTATCAAATAGACTCAAGTGCCAGAAAAGAAGGTTCTACTTCTAGAGCATTAGCTAAAAAATTATTAGATAAGATAAAAAAACCAGGTGATGAAATAATTTATAGAGATTTAGATGATGAAATGCTTTTTGTGAGTGGATTAACAGAGTCTGGAATGAAAATTGAAGAAAAAGATCAAACAGAAGAACATAAAAAGATGTTTGAACTATCTGATAAATTAGTAAGTGAACTCAAAGAGAGCGATATTATAATTATATCTGCTCCTATTTATAATTATGGCCCACCTGCAACTCTTAAGGCTTGGGCAGATTTAGCTGCTAGAATAGGTGAAACTTTTAGATTTAAACCAAATGGTAGAAGGGAAGGCTTATTAAGAAACAAGCGTGCTTATTTAGTAATTACATCTGGCGGTACCAAACTAAATAGTACAGAAGATTTTTTAACTCCTTGGTTAAAATTTATACTAAACTTTTTTGGTATTGAAAAAGTTGAAGTAGTAAGCGCAGATCAAATGGCACTTGATTATGAAAAATCAATAAAAGATGCTGAAGAACAAATACGCAATTTAACTTCATAAATAGATATTTTTACTCTCAAATATTTGTTTAATTTATTTAAATTTGTTAACATTAATTATGAAAAAAATAATTTTTATAATTTTGAGTTTATTTTTTTTCACAAATAGCTATGCAGGATGCGACGATCCTTTAACTGATGGTGTTGATTATTCTAATTGCAGATTTTCAGACTCTCAAGATTTACAAGGAAGCTATCTTCCAAATTCAAACTTATCATTTGCAAGTTTTATTCAAGTAAATTTTGACAAAAGTATTATGATGAATTCAAATTTATCATTTGGAACTTTTCCAGAGTCTACATTTGTTAGAGCTAATCTTTATGAGACAATTGCGATAGGGGGCAATTTTGAAAAAACTAATTTCACTGGTTCTAATTTAACTAGAGTTGATTTTATGGGTTCTACTTTAATAGAAGCTAATTTTCAAAATGCTAATTTGATGGAAGCAAATTTTACTTCATCTAACATTACCAATGCCAATTTTGATGGAGCTAATTTAATTGGAACAACATGGACTAATGGTGAAACTTGTGGACCAAATTCTATTGGTGTGTGCAATAAATAATGAACACTGCTATTAAAACTGACGATGTTATATTTAATTTTTTTAAGCAAATTTGTGATGAGAAAGATGATCAAAAATGTGTTGAGCTTGGAAATGAATGGATAAAAGCAATGGAGACTAATTTATCAAGTATGGAAGAAAATCTTAATGGTGCCGATAAATTAAAACATCAAGATGACATAAAAAGTAATAGAAATCATTTAAATAGTCTTAAAACTAAAAACTCTACTGAATGGAGAGAGTATGCAACCCAGTGCATGATAGAAATAATGAATCACAAAAGTCAACAATAATGAGTAACCAAGAAAAAGTTTTTATAATAATTTGTTCATCTTTAATAATCTTTACGCTGTACTATTTAATTGAAAAACATTTTTTTTAAAAAGTACTATCAAAAGTTATAAAAATATAATAATAATTCTTTAAAGGGGTGTCTTAACAGACTGAGATTAAACCCTAAGAACCTGTCCGGTAATTCAGAAAGGGAGAATAATGGATAACACATACTTTATAAGTCAATCAGCGTCACTAACACTAGTTATAGGTATAAGCTTAGTATTTACAGTTTTAGGTCTTTATTATTCAAAAAAATTTAAAGGTATAAACAACTATCTAACAGCAAATAGAGATATAGGATTGTTTTCATTAACAACTAGTTTAGTTGCATCAGCCTTGGGAGCCTGGATATTATTTGGGCCTGCTGCAGCTGCAACATGGGGCGGAATAGGAGCTGTGATTGGTTATGCACTTGGTACAGCATTTCCAATGATTTTTTTAATTTATTTAGGAAAAAAAATTAGAACTGAATTTCCAAAAGGGTCTTCACTTGTTGAGTTTATGAGAAGAAAATTTGGAAAAAGTTTATTTAAATTAATTTTGTTAATGACCATATTCTATATGTTTATATTTTTATGTGCAGAAGTTACTGCTGTAGCAATATTAATAAATTATATATCTGGAACTGAACTTTGGATTACAGCATTAATAGTACTCTTAGCAACATTAACTTATACATTATATGGTGGTTTAAGAGCTTCAATATTTACAGATAATATTCAAATGATTGTCATTGGTGTTCTTTTGCTAATATCAATATCTTATATTTTGACCCATACAGGAAGTACTTTTTCATTTGAATTTATAAAAGAAAAGAATCCTCAACTACTTAGTGGCTCTTATATTCCAAGTTATACTGCTGGTTTAACTTTTTTTATTGCAGTAGCTGCAACTAATTTGTTTCATCAGGGAAATTGGCAAAGAGTTTATGCTGCAAAAAACTATCAAACTCTTAAACAAAGTTTATTAATTTCTTTTTTTATAATTATTCCAATAGTTTTTTTAATGGGATTTATAGGAATGGTATCTTTCTCAATTGATTCTAGTCAAAGACCTGATCTAGGTTTTTTTACATTATTATTACAAGAACAAACAAAAACACTTTCCTTGTTAATAATTATACTTGGATTAGCTTTAACAATTTCAACTGTTGATACTTTGGTCAATGCAATTTCAAGTTTATTTGTAGTTGATGGAAAAGCAACGTTTAAATTTAATAAAAAAACGGATTACTTGAAGTTATCAAAATATTTTATAATTATATTATCCTTAGTAGCATTTTTTATAGCCTCAAAAGGTTTTGATATTTTATATCTATTTTTATTAGCTGATTTATTTTGCTGCGCTTTTGTCTACACAGTTTTTTATAGTTTTTATAATAAAAATGTTAATGAAAAAGCTGCTTATTTTTCAATTATTATTGGATTAATTGGGGGTTTTTTATTATTCCCATTTCCAGATTTTTCTAAAAGTTTATTGGTTGGAGTGTTTTTGCCTAAAGAATTCTTTTCACCATTTATAACTCAATCTTTATTATTTTTATCTTTCCTAGTTGCAACTTTTTTACCTGCAATAATATTAAAAATAAAAAGAAATTAAATTTAGATAGAAGATTTTAAAGCATCATAAATAAGTTCTTTGGTTGTTTCACCAATACTTCTATAAACTTCTTTATTATCTTTAAAAATTAAGAGTGTTGTTTGATATTGAACATTAAAAAATTCAGCAATTTCTTTATTTGTTACATCAAAAGCAAAATACTCAATATTATCAAAATCACTCTTTGCTTTATTTAATATTTCCATTTGACTTGCGCACGATGTGCAATATTTAATCCATGAACTGACCACTACAATTTTTCCATCTAATAAAGCTTTTTCGAATAACTCTTTTTTGTAAGTTGTCTCTTTGCTAATTGCATTAGAATTAAATGCCAATATAAAAAATACAAATATTAAAAGTTTTTTCATAATTGCTGAATTTAGATTAAATTTTAATTTATTGTAATCAATCAAATTGTCCCTATATATTGCTGACCACATGTCTAATAATCAAATTATTATTAATAACTTATCAAAAGTTTATAAAAATGGCTTCAAGGCATTAAAAACAGTAAATTTAAACATTAAAAAAGGTGAGATTTTTGCAATGCTAGGACCCAATGGTGCCGGCAAAACCACTTTAATTAGTATAATTTGTGGGATCGTAAAACCATCGTCTGGAATGGTTACTGTTGATGGATTTGATATAATTGACGATTATAGAGAAACAAGATCAAGAATTGGTTTAGTTCCTCAAGAACTAACCTTAGAACAATTTGAAACAGTTTTTAATAATGTCTCTTATTCTAGAGGATTATATGGAAAGAAACCTGACCCTAAACATATAGAAAAAATTTTAAAACAACTAAGTCTTTGGGATAAAAAAGATCAAAGATTGAGACAATTATCTGGAGGAATGAAGCGAAGAGTTTTAATCGCAAAAGCTTTATCTCATGAACCTTCAATACTATTTTTGGATGAACCTACAGCAGGAGTAGACGTTGAGTTAAGACAAGATATGTGGAAAATTGTCGAAGAGTTAAGAAAAACAGGTGTTACAATTATTTTAACAACTCATTATATTGAAGAAGCAGAAGCTATAGCTGATAGAGTAGGTGTTATAAACCAAGGTGAAATAATAGTTGTTGAAGAAACAAAAGAATTATTGAAAAAAATGGGACATAAAAAACTAACTGTAGAACTCCAAGATGAAATTTCTAAAATTCCAGATACTTTAGATAAATATAAATTAGTCTTAGGTAAAAATAAGATGTCAATTGATTATACGTATAATGTTCAAGCTGAACAAACTGGCATTACAAATTTACTACAAGATATAAAAGATGCTGGTTTAAAACTAAAAGATCTAAAAACCGAACAAAGTACTCTTGAAAAAATATTTGTTAGCTTGGTAAAGGAAAATAATGAAATTTAATTATTCAGCATTTAAAGCAATTTATCTTCATGAAATGGATAGATTTAAAAGAACATTGATGCAATCTTTGCTGTCACCAGTTTTATCTACCTCTCTTTACTTTATTGTATTTGGATCTGTTATTGGTGGCTATGTTGAAAAAATTGATGGAATTAGTTATGGCTCATATATAGTCCCCGGTCTACTAATGTTAACATTGTTAACTCAATCAATTACCAACACTTCTTTTGGAATATTTTTTCCTAAATTCAACGGAACTATTTATGAAATTTTAGCTGCACCAATTTCAACACTGGAAATAGTGTTAGCTTTTGTCGGAGCAGGGGCTACGAAAACACTTATTGTTGGAGTAGTAATTTTTATTACAGCAACATTTTTTGTTGAAGTAGATGTAAAATATCCGTTATTAGTAATTTTTTTATTAATCCTTGTAGCGTTCACTTTTGCTTTATTTGGTTTTTTAATAGGATTAATGAGTTCCAACTTTGAACAAATGTCTATCATTCCAACACTAATTATTACACCAATGGTATTTTTGGGGGGAAGTCTTTATTCATTGGATATGTTGCCGCCTTTTTGGCAAACAGTCACATACTTTAATCCAGTAGTTTATTTAATTAATGGGCTAAGATTTGCTTTTTATGGAGTGTCTGATTTTAATATCTGGATTAGCATTAGCTCAATGGTAGTTTTCCTATTTATATGTATA
>Ga0209631_10007979_pt1 | contig 10427 bp, 9 predicted proteins | sample COG_08_FD_184752 | JGI IMG/M metagenome (GOLD analysis project Ga0209631, IMG submission 184752) | Pelagic Microbial community sample from North Sea - COGITO 998_met_08 (SPAdes) (version 2) | ecosystem: Environmental > Aquatic > Marine > Neritic zone/Coastal water | place: Helgoland, sampling...
TGCCGATGCTGGGGCCCCTACGGTTGCGTCGATGCGCACATTCGGAGCCTTCGTCACGGTGGCACTGTTGCTGCTGGGGTGTGGCGCACCGTCGGGCCCGGCCGGTGGCGAGCGAAGTGGCGGAGTCCGTTCTGAACCTTCACCATCGCCGACGGCGGCCATCACGGTTGGGCCAGAACCGGTAGCGACCGCAGTGGTTGTTGTGATTCCAACCGCCGAACTCGAGTCCCTCGAGCAGTCGCCGACGCCAGTGCGTGATCCGACTCCGCCACCGGTGAGCGAGTCCTCTGCCGCCCTAGCTCCGCCCCCGACCGTGACCTCGGAGCCGGATGATGTACGCCGTGCTGATGAGATACCGACCGGCGACGCAAGGCCGGATCTGCCCCCTTCGGATTACCGAGGTGATGTTCGGGCATTGCGGACACAGAACGGAGTGATGCTTCCCATTCGTGGTGTCACGGCCGACAAGTATCTGGTTGTGACGCCGTGTTACAACCTGGATTCCGTCACTGGTGGACTACCGATTTCCGGCGCTCTCGACGTAGTGATCGATCCTGGTCATGGTGGTGATGAGCCGGGTGCCGTCGGCCCCAACGGGTTGAAGGAATCAACCGTGAACCTGCGAGTGGCCGAGCTGCTGCGCTCCGAACTGATGGATCGGGGGTACTCCGTCGAGCTGACTCGGTATAGCGATCATCGAGTCACGATCCAGTCGAGAGCCGAACTGGCCAATGCGCTCGCACCCCGGGTGTTTATGTCGATCCACCACAATGGCGGGTTTCCGGAACCGTTCCCTGTTGTGGGTACCGAGGTCTTTGTGCAGCTGGGTGATCCCGAGTCGTCGCGGCTCGGGGGCATCGTGTTCGAAGAAATCCAGTCAGCTTTTGCTGATGTCGAAGCCGACTGGATGGGCAATGTGGAGACGTTTGGTGTGGCTTGGCGCCAGAACGACGAAGGCACCGATCTGTACGGGGTCCTACGCCGCACTCCTGACCTGGTCTCGATTCTGACCGAAGCCATGTTCATCACGACGGCGGCCGAGGCCGATTTGTTAGCCATGCCGGACATCCTTGAGACCGAAGCAATCGCTCTGGCAGACTCGCTCGATCGTTGGTTCGATACCGATGACCTGGGCAGCGGTTTTGTCGACGGCGTGGTCTTCGAGGGAGACCTCGGGAACGGAGGCGGCACCGAGGGATGCATCGACCCACCGCTCTGAGGCCGAGCGTCGGTGGTTCAGGCCGGGAGACTGGTTGTTAACCGGCCCATTACGATCCGGCTATCGGTCTGTTTGACACCGGCATCACGGCGCATGATGGCGAGGAGATCTTCGAGGTCCTCCGGCGAAGCAACGCGCACTTGTAACCGATAGTCGACCGGACCCGTGATGTGAATGGCATCAACGATGCGGTCGTCGGAACCGACGAGGTCGATGAACGAGGTGTCGTTTGGCCGATGTTCAAGCCAAACATCCATGGTCACTTCGAGCGGCCTGCCCAGTCGGGCATGGTCGACAACTGCATGTACGCCGGTGACGATGCCTCGTTCGACCAGCCGTGCGAGGCGGGCTCCAGCTGCATTTGGGCTCAACCCGGCTGCTTGCCCTAGTTCGCGGTGTGTTGCTCGACCGTCTCGAGTGAGATGCCGTAGGATTAGTTCGTCAATAGTGTCGATCACGGTGATTTCCTCTGTTGAGTTATCACGTTACCGACTAATTCCGTGCCAAATACCGTCTTTATCAGCGCAAACTAAAGAGCATGACTACTCAACAGAACCAGACGTTCCATGCCTTGTTGCAGTCGTGGAACATCCACCAAGATTTGCGCGCCGCTCGGGTGCCCATTGCTGAACTTGCCCTATCGCTAGCAGCACTTGACAGCGCTCGCCTGCAAGCTGCTCGTCAGTTCAAAACCGCGGCCTGAAAACCGCGGCCTGAAGAGGGCGGGCTGAAAGCCGGTCAGCGATCCCGGGCGTCGGCATCGCCGGCCGGTCTAACGGAATTCTTTAACGGACTTCGGCCGCAGCTGTTTCGTCGGCGACTTGCCACAGTCCTTGACCGAGCTTCTCGGCTCGACCGGAACGTTTGAGGCCGCTGAGCGTGAGGCTGATGTCGTCGATGCTGTCAAATCGATCGCCGTCGACAAGCTGTTCATGAATCATGTTGCGGTCCGCTGGACCGGGCAGGCTGCGCATAACCGTCAACACGGCATCGCTCCGAGACATCAGGCTGAGATCTGGCCCGGCTGCTGCTGTGAGCCCGATTGCGGCGAAGATCGGAACGACGTCTGCGTTGGGTTCATGGGCGGCCGACAGCCCTTGGCGTTTGGCATAGGACTTCAGGCCGACAATCTCGACTTTAATCCTCTTAGCATCTTGCTCGAGCGCCGCCAGCAGCTCTTTCGTGTTCCGCAGCTCATCGAGCGTGGTTGCCAAGTCAGACTCGGCGTGCTCGATTGCTTCCAATACATCCATGCGTGACCTGCGTAAGTCGGTGTCGTTGCTAGCGGTGTCGTTGCTAGCGGTAGTACTCGGTAATCCAGGTTTGTCAGCCCTCGGGCCACTAGGTGGGGGTGCGAACCTAGGTTGCGTTAGCTCAACCGGACTCGCTTGCCTGTCTAGTGGTGGGAGTAGCGTTTCATAGCTTTTGTTACTATGAGCGTCTAGTCCCAATCGATTTCGTCAGACTAGCACGACTAGTCGTGACTAGCTAGCTAAAATACTAGCTTCTTAACTAGAAGCTACTAGCGGGCCTAGATTGGACACTTGCTAGTTGCTGGTTTTCGGCTGGTTCGGTGCCAAAAGTGTTTACATGCCACCTCGAAACTCGGCCGGGAGGAGGAGGTGGCGCTAGCGTCACCGCCATGTGGACGTTGCGACGCCCAGCTGCCCGGGTTGTACTACTCGACAGGCAAGGGCGCATCTTCTTAATCAATGGCCGTGATCCAGCAGACGCGTCCAAACCCCCGTGGCTCGAGATTCCCGGCGGTGGTATTGACCCTGGTGAAGACAGCGCTGTTGCTGTTGCCCGTGAGTTGTACGAAGAGACAGGTATCGAAGATGCTGAGATTGGGCCGGTCGTGTGGAAACAATACGTCGAGTTCGATTTCGGCGGTTACCACTTTGAAAGCGACGAGAAGATCCATGTTGCATGGTGCGACGGCGGCGAATGGCAGCCGAAACACCTGGAGTTTCTCGAAGCGCAAGCCTTCAGCGGCGCCGAATGGTGGTCGCTCGAAGATCTTCTGGCGTCGGACAAGCCGGTATTGCCGACGCGGCTCCGGGAATTCTTGCCTGACCTAGTCGTTGGCACCATCCCCGACGAACCCATCGATATTGCTCCACCGTTGATCCCATAAACCGGAATCCACAGTCGGTTTGTGCACCGAGGGTCTGACCCTCCGTCACGTGGGGTCTGACCCCGCGTGACGGTTAGTGGCCGGAATCGAGGCCGAGGTCGTCTCGATAGGCGGCTTTTACGGCGTATCCGATGATGATCGCCGGGAGCAAAAATACCGAGCCGAGGATCAATGAGCCGATCACGATCCAGCCCCATGCATCATTGAAGCTGGTGAAGAGTCCAACGAAGAACGCCACCATGGCGAGTCCGAAGAGGGAGTAACCGAGTTTCTTGCCCCAGTCGGCCGCTGTGCTGAATTGTGCCCGCTTGGCCAGTATCGGATCTTCTTCAGCAGTGCCCACAGCTTCCGAGCGTACTCACCCGTCTGAGCCAACCCTGTTCCTATGATCAAACTCGGGTGATGGCGATTCGACTCTTCCGTCGGCGGTCCCGGCGCATATCCTCCGTCAGCGATGGCCGCCTCCAACTTGGTCGCAGAAAGAGGACATCTCCCCATGAAGCTCCACGGCGTCATCAACGCCTCACCGGACTCACTCGCTGATTTCTCGATTGCCGAGACGGTCGAAGCAGCTCGTACCCGGGCAGAACTGTTAATCGAGCAAGGATGCGTGGGGATCGACCTGGGGGGTGCAGGTTCGACCCAGTTCGCCGCACGGGTTGAGCTTGAGCAGGAGTGGGACCGCCTCGATGGCAAGATCCAGACGATCGCCGAACTCGGCGTGGAACTCTCGGTCGACACCTGGCAGCCAGAAATCATGGAACGGGCGCTCGACGCCGGCGCCAACTTCATGAACGCCGCCGACGGGCTGCAGAACCCCGACATGGTTGCGCTGGCTGCCGACAGGGGAGTGCCGGTCGTGCTGCCATTTCTTTCTGGCATTGACCCCAAGGCCATGAGTTTCATCGAGGGCGACCCGATGGAGGTCATGCTGCCGTGGTTCGAGGAGACACTGGCTCGGGTGACCGCCGCTGGTGTCGCAGAATCCCAGATCATTGTTGATCCGGGCACGGGCTTCGGCCCTGCAGATTGGGCATGGGAGGATCGCCGCAACTACCAGGATTCGGTCTACTCCCAACTCGACAAGTTGCGCGTGTTTGGCATGCCGATCTACATGGCACTGCCGTGGAAGTTCGATGGCGGCAGGCTTGAACTGCTCGACACCTTGTTACGAGTCGGATTCGACTACGGCCGAGCTCATCTGCCCGCCTACATCCTGCAACGCCAGCGCGAGCTCGGCTTGAGCTAGTTGTCATCATTAGTCAGGCCCGGCTGGCCGACGTTGATAGTCATGCCCTGATCGTCGAGCCCGATGATGGCAGGCGTATCGTCGGGGCATGACGTTTGTGATTCGTGCTGCCAACCCCGACGATGCCTCGGCAATTCATGGCTTCATCTACGAGTTGGCCGTATACGAAAAGGAACCAGATGCGGTCGAGGCGACACCCGAGTCCATTCGGGAGCAGATGGAATCGGACCGACCGCCGTTCGAGTGTGTGATTGGCGAGGTCGATGGAACTCCCGTGGGTATGGCGTTGTTCTTTCAGAGTTATTCGACCTGGAAAGGTGTGCCTGGCATCTATCTCGAAGACCTCTACGTGCAACCCGACCACCGAGGCGCCGGCTATGGCGGCGCGCTGCTCGCTGAGCTTGCTCGCCTGGCTGTGGAACGTGGCTTCGCCCGTGTGGACTGGCAGGTCTTGGACTGGAACACGCCGTCGATCGAGTTTTACGAGAGGGTGGATTCCGAGATCAAACGCGACTGGATTCCGTGTCGGCTGACGGGCGATGCGCTCACTGCAATGGCGGCCAAGGCCGGATAGCCAATGCTGACCAACCGAGAAAAGCGGCGGTAGAGCGTGGCTAGGCATAGGCAAGGGACGGGATCCCGTCTAGGATTTGCCTTCTTTACTTTTTGTTAAGTTACGCAACCGGAAACCAGTGCTCCTATGACAGACCAGACCGCATCGGCCGTATCGAACCTCGCCATCTTTGGAGAGTTTGCCGCCGACGGACAGACGTCCTATGACAATGCGGTCACCCGCTTTCGCGAAAACGGCATCCTGCTACCAACGTTTGCCCAGCTCCGGGATCCGTCGACCATCCCCGCATCGATCCAGCAGAAGCTGGCCACCATCGACAAGGACGCACCAGACCCGACCAACCTGTTTCGGGTCCACTGGTTCAACGAACATGCCGACGAGCCGGGCGAGAACTTCCCCGGGTTCACCGATGTGCCCACCCATGTCGAACTGCCATCGGAGTTGACCGGTGTCGACGCTCGCATCGTGTTGGCCTTCGGTAACCGTTTCCCGATGATTCGAGCCCACAAGGTACTTGCTGCCTATTCGTGCCTCGCTGCCCGGCTGGTGACAGGTCGTTTCGACCCGATTAACAATCGTGCGATCTGGCCATCGACAGGCAACTATGCCCGTGGCGGTATTGCCATCAGCAAGATCATGGGCTGCCGTGGCGTTGCGATTCTGCCCGAAGGGATGAGCCGCGAACGTTTCGAGTGGCTCGAGCGTTGGACCACCAACCCCGATGAAGACGTCATCAAGACCTTCGGCACCGAGAGCAATGTTAAAGAGATCTACGACGCATGTAATGAATTGTCGCTCGATCCAACCAACGTGATCCTGAATCAGTTCAGCGAATTCTCAAATCATCTCGGGCACTATGCCGTTACCGGGCCCGCTCTCGAGACGGTGTTCAACCATGTCACGGCTGATCGCCCAGGTACGTTGGCCGCATTCGTATCGGCATCAGGTTCAGCAGGCACGCTCGGTGCTGGTGACTATCTCAAAGACGAACACGGCGCTCGCATCGTGGGCGTCGAGGCGCTTGAGTGCCCCACGATGTTGCACAACGGTTTTGGCGACCACAACATTCAGGGCATCGGTGACAAACACATCCCGCTGATCCACAACGTCATGAATACCGACCTGATCGTTGGTGTCAGCGACGACTCAACGAACCGCCTTGATGTTTTGTTCAATACTCCCGCCGGCAAGCAATTGCTGGCCGATCGGGGTGTGGCCCCGGAACTGGCGAACGCACTGGTGGACTTCGGGTACTCGTCGATCTGCAACACTCTGGCAGCGATCACCGCGGCCAAGCAATGGGGCCTTGGTTCCGACGATGTCATCATGTCGGTGGCAACCGACGGCAGCGATCTGTACAACTCAGATCGCGAGCGCATTATGGCCACCCACTTTGCGGGCGGCTTCGACGACACCCATGCGGTCGAAACGTTTGATACCCATCTCATGGGTGTGCCCACCGAAGCCATGGAAATGGACGAAGCAACTCGCAACCGGGTCTTCAACCTTGGTTATTTCACCTGGGTCGAACAACAAGGTGTCAACATCCCAGACTTCGAGATGCGTCGCGACCAAGGTTGGTGGGACAGCCTGCGTCCGCTCATCGGCGAATGGGACACGATGATCGAAGACTTCAACGCTGCCACGGGCGTCACGATTTGACCGTGAAGAGCGCTGGAGCTGTTTCAGGTTCGCTCGCTGGAGAGCAGAATCCGTTTCTTCGATACCGCGAACGGCTGGACTCCTACGCAGCGGTCCGTGATGGGCGTATGTCCGACGAACAGTTCGTCGATCTGGTGTCCGAAATCGATCAGAACATCGCCCAGATATGGGGCCGAGGATTTCTGGTGTCGCCGCTGCTCGACGGAAGTGCGCTCGCTGCAGCGAGCGGCATCCAAGCACGGTTGTCGATCAAGGTCGAAGCCGACAACGTCGGTGGCTCCCACAAGTCTCGACACCTCATGGGTGTTGCGATCGACAAACTCATAGCCGAACGGCTCGGCGGCCCCGCCGCAGACAACTTCGCAATCGCCAGCTGTGGCAACGCGGCGCTAGGAGCTGCGGTTGTCTCTCGGGCGCTCGGCCGCAAGCTTGATGTCTTCGTTCCAACCTGGGCCGACGAGGCAGTCGTCTCCCAACTAGATGCGTTTGGTGCTCGAGTCAATCGCTGTGAGCGACGTGCTGGCGAGGCTGGTGACCCGTGCTACTTGCGGTTCCGCGAAGCTGTCGATGCTGGATCCCAGGCGTTCAGTGTGCAGGGCACCGACACGCCGACAACGTTTGATGGCGCTCGTACGCTCGGCTGGGAAATCGCAGAACAGACCTCATCTGGACTCAGCAGCCATTCGGCCAACGCCGTAGATGCGTTGTACATCCAGGTTGGCGGGGGAGCACTCGCGACCTCGGTGTCTCTCGCGTTGCCCAATGCCCGTCTCCACCCGGTGCAAGCCGAGGGTTGCGCCCCATTACGTCGGGCATGGGATCGATGGGGTCCCGACTTCGACCCCGAAGCGGCGAGCGCACCTGACCAGCAGATCATGACTCCGTGGGAAGACCCGCACAGTTTCGCCACCGGCATCCTCGATGATGTGACCTATGACTGGGTTCCGCTGCTTGAGCGAACTCGAGTAACCGGTGGTCATCCCATCGTCGCTCCAGAATCGCTCATCGAGCAGGCGTACGCACTCGCTCATGAGTACACCGACGTCAATGTGTGCTCAACGGGAGCCGCCGGTTTTGCGGGGTTATTGACTGAACCAGCCCCGGCGAATGAGCATGTCGTCGTTTTCTTTACAGGAGTTGATCGTTCATGAGTGTGTCGGCCATGGATCTGCACTGGGTGCAACGGCCGGGAACCAGCATGCGGGGCATGCAGCACCCGACGACGGTGCTCGAAGCGCTCCACATGTTGGCTGATGACCCGTCACTGCGACCGGTTGCTGGCGGCACTGATCTTGTTCTTGAGCTGGCTCGCAGCGGCGTTGGCGGCCAGGTCGACCTGCTCGATCTGACCCACGTCGATGGCTTCCGAGTGCTCGACCTCGACGGCGACTCGATCGTCATCGGTGCGGGCGTGACCCATGCCGACATCCTGGCCGAGCCGCTTGTCGCCGAACGTATTCTTCCCTTGGCCCAGGCATGCCTCGAGATTGGTTCACCCCAGCTCCGCAACCGGGCAACCGTTGTTGGAAACCTCGTCACGGCAAGCCCGGCCAATGACACCATCTCCGCGTTGATCGCACTCGATGCCATCGTCGTTATCGCCAGCCTCGAATCCGGTGCCGTGGCCGAACGCGAAGTGCAACTCCACGACTTCTACGACGGCTTTCGCTCAACCGTGCTCCGGCCCGGCGAACTCGTCACCAGATTGGTAGTCCCGCAGCCAGCGCCTCGGCAACGAGGACTATGGGTTAAGGCTGGGCTTCGCAAAGCGCAGGCAATCTCGGTGGTGCACGCAGGCTTCAATCTGGATTTTGATGCCGACGGCACGGTCACGATGGCCCGCATCGCGCTTGGCAGCGTCGGCCCAACCGTGGCAGTCAGCGAACCCGCCGCGCAGGCATTGATTGGTTCCCCACTGACGCCCGGAACGATTGCGGCTGCGGCCGATGCCGCAGTAGCCAGTGTCACGCCGATCGCTGATGGTCGAGCTACTGCCGAGTACCGGTCTAGTTCGGTCCGAACGGTTGTGTCACGAGCACTCTCCGCGTTGGCGGCTGGTGGTGAACGTGATCGATGGCCAGCTCGTATCCCGCTGTTGTCTGTTCGTGCAGACATGGCAGATCAAGCACCGGTCGCAACCGGTCGGATCACTCTCGACGTGAACAACGACCGTCATGCCGGTGAATCAGTAGGCACCGGTACGTTGCTCGATTGGCTCCGAGAGCACGTCGGGCCAGGCACCAAAGAAGGTTGCGCCGAAGGCGAGTGTGGCGCATGCACCGTTTCGTTAAACGGTGATGCGGTCATGAGTTGTTTGGTGCCCGCAGCCCAGGCCACGGGGGCCTCGGTGCAGACGATCGAGGGTCTCGGTACCGAAGCCGACGTACACCCGATGAAGCAGGCATTCGTCGATAAGTTCGCGGTCCAGTGTGGGTATTGCATACCTGGTTTCATCATGGCGGCCGAGCGTCTGGCCCACGAGTTCGATTCGGTGCCGACTCGAGAAGAAATCGAGCTCGCTCTGTCGGGAAATCTGTGCCGCTGCACGGGGTACTACAACATCATTGATGCGGTGATCACCGCCATCGAAGGAGGACTGGCATGAGCGTTGGGTCATCGCCCGTTCGATTCGATGCGTTGTCGAAGACTCACGGCACCGCTATCTACCCCGGCGACCGTCAGCTTGACGATGCACTTGTCGCCAAGATCGTCTTCACCGGCCAACCTCACGCTCGGTTGGTAAGTTTGGACATAAGTGCGGCCGAGGCAGTACCCGGTGTGGTCACGGTTATCACCGCCGCCGACGTGCCCTGCAACGAATACGGCCTGACCAAGTTTGACCAACCGGTGTTCATTAGCCCGACTGACGACGACAGTGTTGCCGTTGCCACCAATGTCAGTAGGTGGGAAGCAGACCATCTGGCAATGGTCGTCGCCGAGTCGCTCGATGCCGCCAACGCTGGTGCCGTTGCCATTCTGGCCGAGTGGGAACAGCTGGCTCTTGTACCGGACATTGATGCAGCGCTTGACGACACGGTTCTCGTCCATCCTCAGGACGGCACCAATAGGTATACCCACCTCAAGATCCGCCATGGTGACACCGATAAAGGATTCGCCGACGCTGATGTCGTCGTCGAGCACACGTACGAGGTCCCGTACCAAGAACATGCGTACCTCCAGCCCGAGGCAGCCTCAGCGTGGATCGATGAGTCAGGTCGTCTGACTGTCGAGGTCGCCGGCCAATGGACCCACGAAGATCAAGAGCAGATTGCACACGCGCTCAGGCTGGACCTGGCCCAGGTACGGGTCATCTATCCGTCGATCGGTGGTGCATTCGGCGGCCGCGAAGACATGTCGGTGCAGGTCGTCATGGCAGTCGCAGTGCAGAAGCTGGCAACGCTCGGCGTGCACCGGCCGGTGCAGACTCAGTGGAGCCGCGAAGAGTCGATTGTTGGCCATCACAAACGCCACCGCGGTCGTATCCACGCGAAACTTGGTGCCACATCCGACGGCAAGATCACCGCGGTCCATGCCCAAGTACTTCTCGACGCCGGGGCCTACAACTACACCTCGAACAAGGTCCTCG
>Ga0209631_10007983_pt1 | contig 10426 bp, 9 predicted proteins | sample COG_08_FD_184752 | JGI IMG/M metagenome (GOLD analysis project Ga0209631, IMG submission 184752) | Pelagic Microbial community sample from North Sea - COGITO 998_met_08 (SPAdes) (version 2) | ecosystem: Environmental > Aquatic > Marine > Neritic zone/Coastal water | place: Helgoland, sampling...
CCGGCTCGGGATGGGGCTTCCGTCGGCGCCGATATGGGTGATCGCAAAGCTGGTGGCGAAACCAACGGCGCCGGCTTCCATTGCCTCTCGCACGATTACGGCCATCGACTCGATCTCATCGGCGGTCGCGGCCCGCCCGACAGCGTCGTCGCCCATCGCGTACAGACGAACCGCGGTGTGGCCGACGTACGCGCTGAAGTTCAGCAGGCTGCCGTGTTGCTCGACCGAATCGAGGTACTCAGGAAAACTCTCGAAGTCCCATGGCACACCTTCGAGCAGGGTGGCCGGGTCCATGTCCTCGACCTTCTCCATGGTGTTAGCCATGAGCTCCCTGTCGCCGGGGCGCACCGGAGCGATCGAAAAACCACAGTTGCCGCCCACCACGGTGGTGACTCCGTGAAAGCAGGAAGGTGTCAACGCCGGGTCCCAGAAGATCTGCGCGTCGTAGTGGGTGTGGATGTCGATGAAACCAGGTGCAACCACGCAGCCGGTTGCGTCGAGCACTTGGTCACCGACCAGGTTGTGGCCGATCTCGACGATCTTGCCGCCTGCAATCAGTACGTCCGCGCTGATGCCGGGCGTTCCCGAGCCGTCGATCACCGTGCCACCCCGGATGACGGTGGTTGAGTCGTTCGTGCTCATGGGACGCTCCGTTTCGCCGCCGCTGGTCGGTGTGCGACGTTAGGTCCAACATAGAACAGGCAGCGTCAGGGGAGCGAAGTGACACGATCACATAACGCGACAGCGTCCAGACCCAGAGGAAGTTCACCCACCAATACAACGCCGTCAGCGCGCGTCGGGTAAACCAAAGACATGACCTTCATCGATGATCAGATCCACGATGGCCTCCGGGTGCGAGAGCTGACCCTTGATTGTGCTGGGCGACCAGTAACCGCGGTCCTCTGGAGTCGTCCCGATGGTGAAGCCGGGGCGCCGCTGGTGTGTTTTGGCCATGGGGCTTCCGGCGATCGATACCAGCAGCCCATCCCGTGGCTGGTCAAGCGGTTGGTCGGCGAACACGGATTCATCGGCCTCTCGCTCGACGGCCCGGTGCACGGTCGGCGTCAGGCCGGCGATGGGGGCCGTGACGCGTTCTGGCCCGAGTGGGAACGCGAAGGGACGGTCGACGACATGACCGCCGACTGGATCACGGCGTTGGACTTCGTGCAGTCGCAGGCTGACGTCGGCGTAGGTCCGGTCGGATATTGGGGCCTGTCGATGGGCACGATCTATGGCGCTCCGTTTATTGCTGCTGATGACCGGATCGAGATCGCCGTGCTTGGACTCATGGGCATCACTGGTCCTGATCACTTCCGCCCAACGATCACCGCAGCCGCTGGCGACATCACCATCCCGGTGTTGTTCATCGTGCAACTCGAAGATGAGTTGTTCACCCGGCAGGACTGCCTGGCATTGTTTGATGCCCTTGCCAGCTCCGACAAACGGCTGCACGCCAACGCTGGACTACACCCTGACGTTCCCGTGGAGGAACTACACCATTCGGTCGACTTCCTAGTTGCCGGCCTTATGGGGGAGAGGCAAGCTCGCACGCCAGCGTTCTCGGTCCCGGGTTAACCCTGGGTTTGGAGGACTTGCTCGGCGGCCGCTGCGGTTCATAGTGTCGCTGTCATGGCTGATGTCGAACGCCAATTTGTAAATGCTCGTCGTGCTGATCCAACAGGGCCGGGACGAGACCTGCGATATATCCCGAGCTCCGTCAGCGACGGCGAAATTCTGACCGCGGACGAGATCGATCGGTATAACCGCCAAGGGTTTCTGGAGCCGCGACAGGTGTTACCCGCCAGCGATGCAGTCGATCTGCGGGGTTACTTCGATGATTTGTTAGAGCAGGTCCTCGCCGCCGACGACAATCGCAACTCGTATTCGATCAACACCTACCACGTGATCTGTGAGCGGCTACACGACCTGGTCACCGACCCTCGTATCACTGCGTTGGCAGCCGATCTCCTCGGCGACGAAATTGTCTGCTGGGGAAGCCACCTGTTCGCCAAACTCCCGAACGACGGCAAGGAAGTCCCGTTTCACCAAGACGCCGTCTATTGGCCGATGACACCCAGCCGCTCGGTCAGTGTGTGGTTGGCGATCGACGATGTCGATGAAGGGAACGCCGCGATGCGTTTTATTCCTGGCAGCCATCTGGACGGAGCACTCCATCATCACCTGCGCGATCTCGACGGCAGCCGGGTACTCGGCCAAGAGGTTGACTCGCAGGAGCTCGAAGGTCGACCCCAATACATGAATGCGATGCCGGCCGGTTACGCGTCGCTGCACAGCGACATGCTGCTTCACGGTTCGGCTGCCAATACCTCGATGCGGCGGCGGGCAGGGCTGACACTGCGTTACGTCGGTGCCGACGTGCGGCTCCTCGATGGGTATGACTACTGGCGGAAGTCAGCAGTGCATGTGCGCGGCGGCGACCCATCTGACTTTTGGTACAACCGTCGCCGGCCCGACGGTGAACATCCCGAGAAGATGGCCCAGCTCTGGGGCGAGTTCGACGGCCAACCAATGGATGACTAGTTGGTCGCCGCCGGGCGGGTGTTGGGTTACTGGCTCATGTGGTAGCCGCCGTTGGGTGACAGGACTTGTCCGGTCATGAAGTTCGCTTCTTCCGAGGCGAGATAGACCGCGGCCCAGGCAATGTCGTCAGGTACCCCGAACCGCCGCATTGGGGTGGCCGCCTCGATCAGCGCCTTTGCGCCGCCGATCGGCGCGGTCATGGGTGTGTCGATGAAACCAGGCGCAATGGCGTTGACCCGAATGTTGCGAGGGACAAGCTCGCGAGCGAGTGAGCGGGTCAGTCCCAAAATCCCGGCCTTGGCCGCGCAATAATGCGGCGAACCAGCGCCGCCAGCGGTGCCCATGATCGAACCCATCGAGATGATGTTGCCCGACATCTGAGGCGCCATGATCTTCAGCGCCTCGCGGGTGCAGAAGAAGGTGCCGTCGAGATGAATGGCCAGCATCCGACGCCAACGTTCGTCGCTGAGATGCATGGTCACGTCGACGAATGTTTCGATCGGGCCGCCCGCTTGTATTTCGGCCACTTGTTGGAACGTCCGTCGTTCACGCTCGAGTCGGTCTTCTTCGGGCTGGTCAAGACCGATGCCAGCATTATTTACAAGCACATCGAGACGACCAAAACGTTCAGCGACCTCCTTGAATCCGGCCTCGACTGCGGCGGAGTCCGATACATCGAAGCCGACCCCGATCGACTCGCCGCCCAACTCGGACGTCATCGCTTCCGCATCTTCTGCCCGCAGATCGTTAATGACCACGGTGGCGCCTTCCTCAGTGAACCGCCGGGCTATCTGTGCGCCGAGCCCAGAAGCTCCCCCGGTGATCAGGGCGATCTTGCCTTGTAAACGATTCATGGTCTTATCCCCTAGAAGTAGATAGTTCGATGCCCCACTTCTACTCGCTGCCAGCGACGGTGAACAATCATCGGAACGGCATCCAGGGAAAGCATGGTCCAAGGCGTGCCAGAAGCAGCTTGTGAGATTGGCCGGCTCATCGATGCGAGACGGCGACTTCGCCACCGCATTCGCCAAAATGGCACAAGGCATGGCAGCCGGAGTACCCGAGAGCGAATGGGTTGCTGAATTACGCCTTGTAGCCGGCCGACTGATCGTCGAGACGGCGAGTCGGCTTATCACCGCCGATCACACAAACGAGATTGTCGAGGCAGCGTACGAGGCACTGATCACAGCGGAACCGTGGGACCGGCGCCATTTCGATGGGCTCATGTCTCATCATCGTGAGGCCGGAGACGAGGCCGCAGCGTTAGATGTTGAACGAAGATGGTTTGCAGACGACTCCTAGAGCGTCGACTCGTTCGAACGCGGTGCGTTCTCCCCGTGAGGGGGCGTGGAGATCCTTGAACACGACGAAGAATCAGTTCCTGACCACTCGATCCTTGAACGGGCCGCCGGATTTATCGCTCGGCTGCTCTATCCGTTCGCAACTGTCGCATGAAAGAGGTAACCCTCTAACGCGTCTTGGAGTTCTGACCTGTCCTGGTCGTTTGCGTTGACCAGAGTGACGGTGACGTTCATCCCCCGTGGCCCGCCAGCTCTCGCTTCTACGTCTCCAGTCAGCTCTCGTTCGGCCAGGACCTTTTGCACCGCGCGTTGCGTGGCCTCTTCGCGGAGCACCGGCTTGAAGATCTTGCCAACAGCAGTCATAGGGATCGCTTCGACGATGCGGATGTCCTTGGGCCATGCAGGTCGTTCGCTGATTTCGGCCTCTGCGAAGCTACGCAATTCGTTTTCGCTGGTGACGGTGTCAGGGCGGAGTTGCACATAACAGACGGGAAGTTCGCCGGCGTAGGAATCGGGCATCCCCACGGCTGCGGCGACAGCGACCGCGAGGTGACGTTGGAGAGTGTTCTCGATCATCAAGGGGTCGATGTTGTGCCCGCTGCGGATGATCAGATCCTTGGACCTACCAGCGATGTAGATCCTGCCTTCTGCGTCGGTATAGCCGAGGTCACCGCTATTGAGTTCTCCGTTGACGAAGGTCCCAGCGTTCTGATCAGTGTTGCGGTACCCAGGTGACACGGTTGGGCCACCGATCGCCAACACCCCGACTTCGCCGACGTCACACGGGTCGCCCAGTGACCCGTCCTGGGTGAGGCGTCGAACGCTGACCTGCGTATAGGGGAGCCGGAGGCCGACTGAGCCTGCACCTCCTTCACCCTCGAACGGGTTACAAGAGATCAACCCCGACGCCTCGGTCATCCCAAAGATCTCGTTGAGCTTCTTGCCCGTGACCGCCTCGAACTTCTCGCGCACCGCAACAGGGAGCGACGACGCACCGGTGAGGCCACCTCGAACCGAAGTGATGTCAGCCCCGTCGAGAGGTATCTCCGCGATCGCTCCGATCGAAGTAGGCACGCCACCTGCGAGCGTTACCCCGTAGCGTTCGCAAAGTCGCCAGAAATTCGTCACCATCGCAGGGTTCCTCAGCCCTGATGGGGACATCAGCACGATCTCGGACCCGGCCAGGAACGTGCTGATACCGAGCAGGATCGTGCCAGCTACATGGAACATGGGCAGGGTGCCAGTAACGACGTCGTCGGGCCCAAGGTTCATCAGCGCGGCGCAGCCGAATGCCGCGGTCAACTGGCCATTGTGGCTGTGGGCGGCAAGCTTCGGGACTCCGGTCGTCCCGCCAGTGTGGAAGTACGCAGCAACATCGTCCCCTCGACCTGGGGTTCCGAACACCAGCCGGTCCGATGGATAATCGCCGATTTCGACAAAGAAGTCGATGACGCCATCGACCGATGGCGTGCCAGGCGGCACAACCCGTACCACGGTGAGGTCGGGCATCTGACGCTTCAGCTCGAGTGATTTCTCCCAGATATCGAGCTGAGGATGCGGGCCGAAGGTGACAAGAATCCTTGCGTCCGAAGCTTCTAGAAGACCCCGGATGTGATCGGGCTGCAAAAGGAAATTGATTGGTACCGCATACCCAACGGTCTCGGCTGCCCAGAGCACCGCATGGGTCTCGATGAGCGTCGGCAACATGAAGGCCACACCTGGCCGCTCACCGCCGAGACCAGAAAACATGTTGGCGGTCTGACGAACGAGGGCTAACAATTCTGTGTAGTTCACGCTGCGAGGGTCTTCGTCGACATCTCCCGTCATCAGCATCGTAAGAGCGGTCCGATCGCCATATTCCTCCGCAGCGCGAAGCAAGACGTCGTACACACTGTTGCCAGGCAGTCGCTCGTCGAGAGGCATCTCTGCCTCGAACTGCTCCACGTCCGAAAGTGTTTTCAACGGATTTGCAAGCCAGCTCGTCATCATGGACTCCTCACGCAGCCGGCCACCGTAGCCAATCACTGTTGTCTGCTGACAGTGGTTTGTCTGCTGACAGGAGTTGCGGTTACCTTCAGCTTCGTGATGCTCTCGATTGTTGCACGGTCGTCGATAGCCCCAACTGGAGATCGGTAACCCAGCTGTCGGTTGGCCAAGTCACCGGCCGTCTCCACGGTTGCGTGCAGCTGCCACCAGGGATACTGCAACAGTCAGCCGCCAGCGATGTTGAGTGCTCCTACCGACCGGCTGCTGCACCCTCACTGCAAGAGGCATCACACGGCTCTGCGGATATTCACCGAGCGATGCGCGACTATCGTGCGTTCACCTAGCCAGGAGGACAGCAGCATGCGCAGACTCGACGAACGGGTGGCCATCGTCACCGGTGCAAGTTCCGGTATCGGCCGGGCGATCGCCCAGCGATTTGCGGAAGAGGGAGCAGTGGTGGTGATCGCCGATGTACGCACCGAACCACTCGAGGGTGGCGAGCCGACCGTCGACACGATCGTCGCCCACGGCGGCCGGGCGGAGTATCTCCAGGTCGACGTGTCGTCGTGGGAACAGATGGATGCGCTGGTCAGCGAGACAGTCGAGCGCCATGGTGCGCTGGACATCATGGTTAACAACGCTGCGATCGGCACGGGTACACCATTGCTTGAAACCGGCGAAGACGACTGGAACCGAGTGATGGACGTCAACGTCACTGGGGTGTTCTTTGGATGCAAGCGGGCAGTGCAGCAGATGCTCAATCAGCCCGTTCGTTCCGAGGCGCGGGGACGAATCGTCAACATCTCGTCTCAACACGGAATGGTCTCGTCGCCAAACAACTTTGCCTACGGTGTGAGTAAGTCGGCGATTGTCTACATGACCCGCCAGATCGCGGCTGACTACGGTGACCAGCACATCGTGTGTAACGCGGTAGCGCCGGGAAAAATTTTGACCGGCCGAGGCGGCGCTGCGATCAGCGAGTCGGCCATCGCCTATTCGAACTCACGAACGCCGATGCCACGCCTAGGGCGCCCCAGCGACGTCGCCAAGGCGGCACTGTTTCTCGCAAGCGATGAGTGCACGTACATGACCGGCGTCAATCTCATGGTCGATGGCGGCTGGATGGCCTCGTAGCCATGTCGCACCGGGAAAGGCGCTGTTCCGGCTCGGGCATCACCCGCTTGCAACGAAACAGCTAACGTCGAACAGGAGCTGACGCAGCAGCCCACAGGAGGAAGACGATGACGGACACCCAGATCGATCGTGAAACCTGGCTGGCGCGAAAGCCTGTCCGCAGTCCGGAAATGGAGCAGGCGATTTTCGGTGGCGACGTTGGCGAAGCGGCCGACCTGCCGCTCGACGAAATCAACCCGTTGAATCCGCACCTGTTCCGCGAGCACCGGTGGCACGACCACTTCGCCCGGTTGCGACGTGAGGATCCCGTTCATTTGAATGAACTCGGATCTGCTGGCCGCTACTGGAACGTCACTCGTTATGACGACGTGCGGGCCGTCGATGGAGACTGGAAAACGTACTCCTCGGCTGAGGGCATCACCATCGGACCTCCGGTCGGCGTGCCGATACCCGAGTCGATCAGCAACGCCGCCTCGTTCATCGCCATGGACCCGCCGGAACAAACTATGCAACGCAAAACCGTGCGAGGCATCTCTGCTCCTAGCAGCCTGCGTAACCTCGACGATCTCATCCGCGAACGGACCGTCGCGGTGCTGGACGGTCTTCCCGAGGGTGAAACCTTCGACTGGGTCGAAAACGTCTCTATCGAGCTGACCACCCTGCTACTGGCCACCCTGTTCGACTTCCCGCTCGAAGACCGGCACAAACTCACCCGCTGGTCCGATGTCGTTACCTCGATTCCACAACCGGGTGGGTTGGTCGAATCAGGAGCTCAGCAGCGCCACGAAATACGCGAGTGCCTCGAGTACTTCGAAGGACTGTGGGAGGAACGCCGAGCGAACCCCGGCTTCGACCTCGTCTCGATGCTCGCACATGGTGAGGCCACCAAGGACATGCCGGCGGCGGCCCATCTTGGCAATCTGTTCCTGCTTATCGTCGGCGGAAACGACACCACCCGCAACTCGATGTCGGGCAGCGTCTACGGCCTAAACACCTATCCCGATCAGTACGACAAACTCGTCGCCGACCCATCGCTTGTAGCGAACCTGGTTCCCGAGATCATCCGGTGGCAAACTCCATTGTCGTACATGCGACGCACCGCGACACGAGACACCGAACTCGGTGGCAAACAGATCCTCAAGGACGACCAGGTACTCATGTGGTACCTGTCGGCCAACCGAGACGAAGACGTCTTTGGCGACAACGCCGAGGCCATCGACTTGGCGCGACCCAACGCCGAGCGGCACCTGTCGTTCGGATATGGCATCCACTTCTGTATGGGTAGCCGCCTTGCCGAGCTGCAACTCCGCATCCTGTGGGAAGAAGTCCTGCAACGTTTCGACCGCATCGAAGTCGTGGGCGACCCAGAACGAACCTTCTCCGCGTTCATCAATGGCTACACCAACCTGCCAGTTCAGGTGACCCGCAAGCGCTAACAGGCAGCCCGAGCCGAGGATGCTAGCGTCGGACAGTCGCTCGGGTTTCGTCACGAGGTAATGAATCGCAATGCTCTGCTGGCTTGGGTGTGGGCAGAGACCGATGCTCGCCTTGATCAAGCATCGACCCGAGAACGCTTGGTCGAGCGCATCAGGTCTGGAGCGACGCTCAGCACGTTCTGCATCGCTCAGCGAATCCAGCCACTGTTTGCCAGCTTCAGCCTGCTCCCAGAAACGTGCACCCTCAAGTAAGTCCAGAGCCTCGGTGAGGGTGCCCTCGTATTTGCCGCCGAGATCCTTCATGCGAGCGCGAGTCTCGTTCGTTACCTTGATGCTGGTGTGCGGCATACCTTTTGCATACTTGACCGGGTTGGGTGAGGGCGAGCGTCAACCGCTCAGCCAACTTGCAGCTCTAGCCGATGATGCCAGCGGCGCGTAGTTTCGCTCGTGTCTCTTGATCGATGCCGAGTTCGTCGAGGACCTCGTCGTTGTGTTGGCCGAGTGATGCGGCCGGGGTGCGAATGGTTGTCGGCGTGCGAGAGAACTTCACAGGCGGGCCGACAATATCGACACTGTGGCCGTCGTACTGCGTGGTCGGTTGCATCATGTTGCGTTCGATGACATGGGGATCGCTGACGACCTCGGCGAATGTTTGGACCCGTGCCGCAGGCAGGCCGAGGGCCCGAAGCGTGTCGACGGCTTCGTCACGGGTGTGTTCAGCAAGCCAGGCACCAAACATCATGTCGCAGACGTCTCGGTTCGCAGCCCGAGCCTCGCGGGTCGCGAAACTTTCATGGTGACCTAGTTCAGGTTGGCCGATCAGTTCCGCAAGCAGAACCCAATGGGCATCGAGAAGCACACCTGCGTAGATGAGTCCGTCAGAACAGTCGTACACGTCGCACGGCACAACGAAGCCGAGTGCGTTGCCCCACCGCCCGGGATCGACGCCCAGAGAGCCCAGCGTAGGAAGCCCGTTGGTCTGAAAGATCATGGTGTCGAGCATCGAGACATCGACGTACTGGCCCTCGCCCGTCTGATCGCGGTGACGTAGCGCGGCCATGGCACCAATGGCTCCGTGGAGACCGCCGATGTCGTCGGCAAGCCAGGTACCAGCCTTGGTTGGGGGAGCGTCGGGGTTTCCGTTGACGGACATAAAACCCGAGGTCGCCTGAGCCATAGGGTCATAACCAGCAGCCTGGTGGTCGGGCCCGTATTGGCCCCACCCGGTGACCGACACGTAGACGATGTCAGGTTTGACCGCCTTGACGGCCTCGTAACCAAGACCGTTGCGAGCCAGCGTGCCCGCCTTGAAGTTCTCGAGCATGATGTCGCATGTGGCGACCAGATCGAGCAGGATCTGCCGTCCTTCGTCGGTAGTCAGGTCGACGGTTAACGACCGTTTGTTGCGGTTGACCGTGGCGTGCATCAGGTGGACTTCGGTGTCGGGCAGCGGAATCATTGCCCGGGCGACGTCGCCGCTCAGCATCTCGACCCTGATCGTGTCGGCGCCGAGGTCGGCCAGTACAACTCCCGCCATTGGGCCGGCCCACGTTGTGGTTATTTCGAGCACACGCACACCTGCGAGCGGTCCTGTCAGATCATCTCGTGCGTCCGCAAAGAACTCGTTCTTTTCCACTGCAGTCTCCCTGTTCCGTAGCTGCAGCCAATGTAGTTGGCTCGGCTGATTCGCAACTAAGAAAGGAGCCACAACGCGAGATGCCGACCGCTCCTTCTCTACCGAAGGGTAGTGATGCTTCGCGATGCAGGGCGACGAGTCACTGTGACGCCGGGAATAGTCAATGTCCATAGCTCATGCGGGCGGGTGATCTGGTGGAGATGGACTTCTCGAAGCGGGGCCACAGGCAAGTGCCGGAGATCCTTGGACCCTCCTACTCGGTTGCAATTGTCAGGCACGGCCGAGGGGACAAATGGCCCTACTCGTGGTCGTTGAGGCGGGAGACAATCAGGCGTGCGAAAATCGAAGCTGGACATCCAATGAGTGATTCCGACACTGCTGCTGTCGGGATC
>Ga0209631_10007996_pt1 | contig 10419 bp, 3 predicted proteins | sample COG_08_FD_184752 | JGI IMG/M metagenome (GOLD analysis project Ga0209631, IMG submission 184752) | Pelagic Microbial community sample from North Sea - COGITO 998_met_08 (SPAdes) (version 2) | ecosystem: Environmental > Aquatic > Marine > Neritic zone/Coastal water | place: Helgoland, sampling...
ACGCGCTAATCCTGGTAGTAAATTGCAGACCGCTGTTACAGAGAGCAAGCCTACAGGCAAGAGAGCAGCTAGAAGAAAATCATATTGCGCGAGGTCCGCTGGACAGATGAAGCAGTTTCCGAAAGCAGCGAGAAACCCAAACTCTAGATTGCGTCAAGCAAGACGCCGATGGAAGTGTTAAATGAGCATTCGTAAGTTACCTATAAAGATGATGGCTGGTGGTCATATTGGTAGTCACCTTGGCGGAACGCCAAATTTAAGTTCTTCGGGTCGAATGGCAAACCTTGGCGGTGGCTCTATAATTGGGGGTGGCATTGGGGGAGGCTCTTTACGAACTGGCGATATCGGAAGAATTGGGAGTTTTTCTGATATCGCTGGATCTTCAGACTGGGGAAATTTTTTTGGCGGACTGCCAGGTGCAAGCTTAGGAAACATTGGCGGTACACTAGGCGTCCCCACCGCATCACAGTTCTCTGGTAGCGGACAACTTCCATTGAACGTTGATATGCCATTTAGCCATATTAACTTTGACGAAGGCCCTCAGATTAGCGACTTTGATCGTAATGAGGATGGCGAAATAAGCGACGAAGAGCGTTCTGAATTTCAAAAAGCGATGAGCATCTTTATCGCACAAAATAATCAGGCAAGTGACCCTGCTGTTACTGATAACTTCTCCAGCCCGGTTACTAAGGACGAAGAAAGACCGGTAAAAGAGCCTGGAGAAGATGACGCAAATTTTCTAGAAAGACTTGCCGCTTGGGCAAGAAGATTATTTGGGGGCGAAGGTAACATTCAGATAGGCGGGATCCCTAACTTTCCAGGTGGTGGATTTCCAACGTTTCCTTTTCCATACCCCGGTGGCGGCAATCCTCGCGGTGGTGGCACACCCACGCCTACACCGACACCGACACCTACGCCGACACCTACGCCTGACCCTGATCCTCCGCCCACTGCGCCCGTTACACCCACACCGACACCCACGCCTGACCCTGACCCAGTAGGTGATGGAACTGGCGGTGGTACGCCCACTGAGCCCGTGGGAGATGGTACAGGCGGAGGCACTACAACCGGTCCTATAGACACTGGCACGGGTGGTGGCACAGGTGGTGGTACAGGTGGTGGGACTCCTAATGACCCAATAGATCGAAGGGATGGCCCTAACGATCAGCGCCCTAATGACGAGCCAGTATACATACCTCAATTTCCAGACCTGCCTTCCGGCGGGAATAGATCTGGAACTCAAACTGGAGGAGGCACAACTATGCCGACAGATAAAACTCAACCCAAAGATTTGCAGTTAGCTGCTCGTAATGCGGCTATGAATGTTTATAACGATCCTGCAAACTTTGAGCGGTTTGCGCCAAGTCCTTTGCAAACAATGGACTCTCGATACAGAGGCATCTCTAGCTTTCTACCTTCGGGCGAGATCACGCCTTACGGTATGAACTACCAAGGTCTTGAGGGTATGCAGTATGCAAACTATGGCGGTGGCAGACCGTTGCAAAGCTCTGGTCCTTTAACAACTTATCAAAGACCCTCGACAGGTGGTGGCACAACAGGTGGTGGCACAACAACGCCCCCTGGAGATACGGACACGGGCTTACCGAGAGACGATATCGATTCTGATGTTGAGATTCAAACAGACGATTACTATGAATCTATTTATCCTAAACCTGTCCGGTCTGACTTTCCGCCTTTTAGCGGAAGGGGCCAGATGGCTTCTCAAAAAGAATACGAAACCGCTTTAGAAGAATGGGAGCAGCGAAAAAAAGATTTTGATAGGTCTATTTCAGAAATTAGCGGGGGAGGACTTGGCGAGTTAGGGATTGGCGGTATCGGATCTTTAGGTAGTGTTGCTGGATTTAGTGCAGGTGGATCTACTGACTTTCCAAGAAAGAACGGACAAATATCCGGCCCTGGCACTGAAAGATCTGATGACATTCCCGCCATGTTAAGCGATGGTGAGTTTGTTGTTAACGCTAAAGCAGTTCGAGGAATAGGCGATATGATGGGTGCTGATGACGGCAAACACGATCAAAGACGAGAAGGCGCACGGGCTATGTATGCGCTTCAGAAGATGGGCGAAAAAGCTGCGGGGATGTCACGATGACTGAAACAGTATTAACTGATCAGGAACAACCATATGTTCTTCCGAGTGCTTCGCAGCAGTATTATGATCCTGCGGTAGAGCTTACCTCAAGAAACCTTTTGGCGAGTTACTTTGGCACGCCTGATCAACCAGGTTTAATAAGCCAGCAGATTCCCATTCCGATTCAGCAAGTCGCTGGTCTTTCTCCGCTTGAGATTCAAGCTAGAAATATGGCTCAAGGCCTTGGTGGTTTTGGTGGCCAGCTTGCTGAAGCGGAAAGAATGTATCGTCAGTCTGGACAAGCATTCGATCCCAGAACGGCTGGAATTTATGGAGATCCTCAAGCTCGAGCTTTGTATATGCAAAGCATTGGCGCTTATGACCCAAGCATGGGCCAGCAGTTTCTCGACGCCGAAGGTCGCTCAATGATGCGAGGTGCATCTCAAGAGTTAGGTGATCTTTCTAGAGAAATACCTGGGCAGATTAATCTTGCTCAAGCTGACATGAGAGAAGGTGAAGATTTAATTAGACAAGGCGCTGCAAGCTCTGCCGATGAAGCTGCGATAGCTCAGAGAATGGCTTTAATGGCCGCTGGTAGGGTTGGAGGTCAAGCTGACACTGGCCAAATGGCAATGAATCGAGCTGCTTCTAATATAGGTACGGGTGTATCGCAAGCGAAGACAGAGTCTCGATACCAAGAAGGTCAAGCTCGGTCTGAAGCTGAAAAGTTAAGAGGGCAGTTAAAGGCATTTGGTGACCAAGCCGGTGCAGGCGCTAGACAGGGAGAGGCGGCTATCGCTGCAGCTTCAAGCGGCATAGGATCTCAAGTTGGAACCGCTCAACAAAGAGCTTTAGATGCGACAACAAGAGCAAGAGCCCAAACAGCTCAAGCTGGAAGAGAATTAAAGAGTGCTGGCGAATCATCTAGAAAATCTGCTCAAGCAGGAATAGCGGCATTAAAAGGAACTGGCGCTCAATTTGATCCATCTACTATTGATAGGTTCATGGATCCGTATACTCAAAACGTAATTGATGCTGAACAGGCAGAGATTGAAAGGCTTGGTAACAAGCAGAGGCAGCAGGCAAAATCTCAAGCCGTTCAGGCTGGCGCTTTTGGTGGATCTAGAGGCGGCATTGAGCAAGCTGAGATCGGTAGAAATATCTTGCAACAGCAGGCCAAGACCGGTGCTCAATTAAGATCTCAAGGCTATCAGCAAGCGGCGCAACAAGCGCAACAATCCTTTGAGCAAGCTCAAGGCCGTCAGCAAAACCTTGGACAACTGACCTCAACCCTTGGCCAAGCTGGCGCAGCAACTCGATTACAAGCGGCACAAGCGGCAGGAAACTTAGGCTTATCTGCGGAAGAGCTGGCTCAGTCTGGCGCATTTCAGGGTGGCCAACTTGGCATGACGAGTAAGATGAACGAAGCTCAACTTGCTGAAAGAGCAGCTAACTTAGGTATTAGTACTGACCAGTTACGCGCTCAACTAGCGGGTCAAGGTCAAGCTGCCACTCAGCAAGGCCGACAGATGAGCCAAACTGGCGCATTCCAAAGAGCCCAAACAGGTACGCAGGGGCAGCAAGCTCAAGCAAACATTGCCAATCAAGCCGCTCAATTGGGTATCTCTACAGCGGAACTTCAAGCACGGTTGGGTCAACAGGCATTTAGCACGGCTCAATCTCAAGGTCAGGCTGGGATGCAAGCTGGTAGAGATATCGGTAGCTCTGCTGCTCAACGTGGTCAGCTTGGCATGCAAGGTATTGGCGCTCAAATAGGCGCTGCTGGCCAACGTGCAGACATTGGTCAAGGCATGGCCTCTCAGTACGGCCAAGCTCAACAGATGGGCATGGGCAGTTATGAAGACCAAATGCGTAGGATGCAAGGCGCAGCAAGTGGTATGGGCAGTCAGACTCAACAACAGTATGGGACCGCCCTTAACGCATACGGCGCAAGTGGATCTGCACAACGAGGAGGCGCTGCGGGTATTGCCGGACTTGGTCAGCAAGGATACAACATGCTTACAGGTCAGATCGGAACCATGGCAGGGCTTGGACAGACTGGTCGAGGCATTCAGGACCGCGCTTACGGCAATCAATATACTGCTGCGACACAAATGGCAGACGAGCCTTACATGAGATTGCAGCGTGGCCAGCAAATGCTTGGCGGATTAGCTGGATACTTGCCAACATACTCAAGCGGGTATGGTACTCAGTCTAATCAAGTTGGGGCTTATCAAGACCCAGGGACCGCAGGCAAGGTTGCTGGTTACTTAGGATTAGCAGGTCAGGGGATGGATCTTTGGAATCAATGGCAGAACAGGGGATGATAGGAAAATGAACCGACAAGATATGATGTACCGTCCAGAAATTTATGACCGTCCTATGTTCCAAACACCGCAGACCCGCCAAGGTGGCGGCATCATGGCGGGTGTTGCGCCTGTTCAAGGGTTTGAAGATGGCGGTCTTGTTGCCGAAGACTTCTTTTCTATGGAGCAGACTGAGCAAGGTTCTGGAATGAACCTTCGAGACTTGACTAACATTATCTTTGATCCGTCAGACCCTCTTGATTATATGACCATGGGGCTGCTTTCATTTCCACCAGCCTATGCTGCTGCAAAGCTAATGAAGGCTGGCGTCAAAGGATCCAAGCTTGTAAATCAAATGGAAAAGTTTGACACCTTAAAAGATGCCGCCGGTACAGGTGCTAAATCTGCTGGGGCGTTTGAAGGCGTTAGGCTTGCTGGAGAAGTCCCGAGATTATTTGAGGATGAAGAGCCGCAGTTTTCAGATGAAGTTATGGAAGTTGCTAGTGCTATTAGCAACCTTCGACAGAAACCAGATCCTGATGCTATCAGAGCAAGAGTCGCTGAATCATATGGCGATGACTTTGCCGCCCAAGTAATGGCCGCGCAAGGATTTGCGAATGGTGGCATTGCATCAATCGTTCCTAAGTTTGCGGGAGGATCTCTTGGCGGTGTTTTAATCGATAGCATACTCTTCCTTAAGAAGTCAGGTGGCCCTTGGATTGAAAAGACGCTTGATGCGTTGAAGCGGGGCGAGATTGACGCTGAAGATGCAAGAAGTCTTGATCTTCCCGAGGACCTTATACAAGGCAGTGTTGGTCTTAAGGGAGGAATAGATGATATGGGCGGGGTTTTGTCACCGGCAAATGTAAGAAGAGCTGGTGATGATATTCCTGAGTTTGAAGATGATGTTATTAGAAGTGCTGAACAATCTCTTGGTGCAGGAGGTAGGAGCCCTCTTGATAATATTCCTGACGTTCAAGATGATGTTATGAGAAGCGCAGATGACTTGATTCCTCCCGATATTCCGATGATGGATCCTAGTGCTAGGCGTGGTATAGAGATGCTTGATCCTGGCGCTCCTAGACCAAGAGTTAGATCTGGAGATAGACCCGATGTCGAGATGCAAGACCCAGGCATACCTCTTGATCGTTCTGGAAATGTAATCCCTATGGCCTCTTCTTCGGAGCGAGCTGCCGCAGCAGCAGGCGGTACACGCGCAGCAAGAGGCGGCATAGAAGCATTAGCCAAGCCGCCACTGACAACAAAACAGAAAGCTGCATTAACCGCCGGAACAGTTGGCGGAGCAGCGGGAATAGCACTTACTGCCGCAAACTTTCTTGGCGACGATGAAGAAGCTGTAGATCAAGCGGCAATAGATGCTCAAGCGGCTGCTGCTGCCCAAGCTACAATAGATGCCCAAGCCGCTGCAGAATCTTCGATAACGGAACCACCACCAAAGCCTCCAGAACCCAGCTTTCTTTCTAAAGCTGGTGATGTTGTTGGCGGTCTTCTTGCCGATAAGAAGCTTCGAGCTGGCTTGATAAGAGCCTCTAAGCCGACAGAAGGCTTTGTGCCTAGAAGCTTTGCTGCTGATGTATACGAAGGCGGGCGAGACTATGAGATTGAGCAGGCCAAGCTTAAGAATTATGAACAGGCTGGCAAGACGGCTATGGAAAAGAACTATGAGCTTATAAAATCTATAAACCCAGGAATAAAAGACGAAGAAGCTTTAAGTCTTTTACTGAAGTCCTCAGACGGTAAAGAAGCCTTCAGGGCCAGCTTGTTTACAGCCGCTTACAAAAACCCTTTGTTAGTTGATGCAAATACCGGTCAACTTAAGCCCGAGACCGTTGAACAAATAGAAGATACTGTAAATTCTGCTTATGGAGGAGAGAAAAAGGCAGATCCTAGTACATCTGGTGTGGGATCTCAAACTAGAGTCACATTGCCAGGAGCTTCCGCAACCTAATGATTACTGTAGATTTGCCTGACGGAAGATCAGTTGATGTCGATACGAATGATAAAGCTTTTGCTTTAAGATCTGCTCAAAATTTTTACGACAACAATCCTATACAGGAAAGAGCAGTTGAATTCGGTGAAGAAGATGTTTCCGCTCCAGGAGAAATAGCTAGAGCCATAGGCGCTGGATTAGTTGGCAGTATTGAAGGACTTGCAAGCTTCCCTGCGGAGATAATTGATTTCGTTTCTGATGGAGAAACAAACCAAGCAGAAACGGTTAGAGAGTTTTATTCGCAGTTCAAGCCAACAACATCAACCGGCTTAGGTGAAGCTGTTAAGTTTCTTACTCAGTTCGCCGTTCCAGGCGGACTAGCTGCAAAAGCTGCAAAAGCATACAAGCTGGGTAAAGCAGGACAACTTGGCGCGTTTGGCGCTGCTGATGTACTGGCAACAACACCTGACGTTGAGACTCTCGGTGACTTTTTTGATGGAGGACCTACCAAAAGAATAGATACGGATCAGTTAGAAGGATCTGAAAGAGCTGCTGCAGAACTAACCAACAGGCTAAAGGTTGCTGCTGAAGGTGCAGCTATAGTTCTTGGTGCTCCAAAAATTCTAGGTTTAGCTGGCGCTGGAATTGGCGCTACTGCTGACGCAGTTTCAAGAACTTCAATGGCGCAGAAGGCTGCTCAAAAAGCTGAAAGCGCATTGAGTGCAGTCAAAGATAAGGAAACCTTATACAAACTAACTGGAGTTAATTCGGGATTAGAAAATCCTCAACTTCGAAAAAGAATGATTGATAAGGCATACTCTAAGTTAAAGAATAACTTTACGTTTCAGGGCGAAATGCCAAATGAAGTGGCAAAGCAGCTTGATGCTATAAAGTTGCAGCAAGTATCTTCTGACAATCAGTTTGCAAGAAACAGCTTTGAAGAAATAGACAATGGATTAAAGTCGTTAAAGAAGGCTGGTAAGCTTAACGCTGAAGATGAAAGATATGCATTAAACGCTCTCAATGACTTTATGTTTGCCGAACCCAGAACGATAGGCGGTAAGACTGTAAGTCGAGAGCTTGTCAGACAGCAAGGAAGAAGCATTCTTGAAAGCCTTGATAAAGAGATAGCTTCATCTGATATGAAGTCTTTGTTCGGTAAAAAAGATTACAGTCTTTTAAGATCTGCTGAAGATTTCAGAGGGTATATAGACAATCTTTCTACATCTCTTTCAAAAGAAGATCAGTTCCTTGATCCAGATCTTAACAAGGCTTTGGTAAAAGCTATTGGGGAAACAAACCAAAAATATTATGGCACCAGGCTTTATAGAACCATTAAGTCTTCTCAAGAATATGTTCCCAGCATGGAACAAATAAAAGCAGCTCAAGAAGAGATAATTGAAGCAAGCAGGCAGGCGGGTGATGAGCTAACTCCGGATCAGGCTTTATCTCAACTAAACGTTATGAGAAGTAACGTTCAGTTTTCAAATGCAAAGATGAAACCTAACATGATGTTTGAAGAAGAAACATTAAAGGGTGTAAAGCAAGGAGTTTTGAAAAACAAGAAGTTGGATAATCTTCCAGCTATTAGAGACTTCTTGGGAGAATACTCTGGCGGATCTGATGTCATCGGAAGAGTCCGAAAGGACGGAACTTCTTACGAAGATGGCGTCATTAGGCAAAGAAGTTTAGAAGAACAAAGGATTGGGTTGAGAACTAAGGCCGTTGAAACTGTTGATGTGATATCAAAGCAGTTGTCTCAAGCAAGTTATTTTAAAAATCTTCTTAAGTACAATGACTCTTTGCCTCCTGAAAGCAAGTTCATACTTGATAACGTTCAGATTACTCGGCCAGAAGACCTTGGTGCTTACTCTAGGATTGGCTTTAGTTCGCCAGATCCAACTGGAAAAATAACAGAATCAATGAAGATGAGGTTTGGCCCACTTGCAGGAAAGTATGTCAAGAAAGATTACTTAAGAGCCCTTGAGGATGCTAAAACAACTTTGGGCGATGGCCCTTTAAATAAACTGTATGCAACCTTTCTCGGGATAAAAGGTATGTCTCAGGTTGCAAAGACGGTCTACAGTCCTATTACCCAGATAAGGAACGCTACGACTGCAGCTTTCTTCGCGTTAAAGAATGGCAATTTTGGAAATGGCGAAACGTTATTAAACTCCATGCAAACAGTCTTAAGTCAAATAGGCCAAAGAAAAGTTGGTGAAGGACTAAGTCTTCCAGGAAGTATTGATAAAGGATTAAGTCTTCCAAGAAGTAACGCCAAGGCCGGTTCAAAACAAGCCATTGATGAGTATTACAGAAAGATGATTGAGCTTGGAATTGTTAATTCCAACGCAAAAATGGGTGAGTTTGAAAGTCTTTTCAAGGATGCTTTGCAGGCCAAGAGTGGCGTGCTTGGTGGTAACGTCATGAGAAAAGTTCTTAGCGCAGCAGAGAACACTCAAAACAGATTTTCTGGAAAGTTATACCAAGGATCTGATGATGTTTGGAAAATATATAGTTATGAGATGGAGCTTGGCAGACTAAGAGATGCCTTTAGCAAGAGCCCGACTAACATACCTGTAACCGATGCTCGAAACATTATTGACCTGCAACAGTCTGGGTTAACGCCAAGTCAGCTTAAGGGCGATCAACTTGAAAACTTTCTTCAAAGAGAAGCTGCCGAGATCGTAAAGGATACAGTGCCTAACTACGCTAGGGTTCCTGAGTTCATTAAAACCTTAAGAAAAGCTCCTTTAGGAAACTTCATTGCGTTTCCTGCTGAGATAATCAGAACCAGCGGAAACGTAATTGGTCGGTCGATTAAAGAATTAGCAAGCGAATCTCCAGAGATTAGATCTATTGGCATGAGGCGTTTAATGGGAAGTCTAGCTGTAGATGGCGGCATAGCTGGCGGTCTTTCTGCTTCTGCAATGATGCTAACTGGATCTTCACAAGAACAAGTAGATGCTTTTAAAAGATCTTTTGCTCAAGATTGGGAAAAGAATGCAACACTTATACCAATCGCTTCTGACAAGGACGGCAATGTCACGGAGGTCTACAATTTTTCTTACACAAACCCATACGACTATCTGACTAAGCCAGCAAGAGCGGCATTCAATGCTGTTAATAATGGCATTACAGCAGAAAAAGATCTTTCAAATATAGCTCTTGATGCAGCCTGGGAAAGTAGTGGTGAGTTCTTTTCTCCGTTTTTCAGTGAGTCAATTATTACTGAAAAAATATTAAATCTTGGACGAAACAAAAACGCTTATGGCGGTCAGATATATAACGATGCGGACCCACTTGGGTTAAAGGTTTCAAAAGGATTCGCTCATTTTGCAGAAGGTTTAACTCCAGGCATAAGTCCAATATCTCTTAAGGGAGACGTGTCTAGTCCGGCTTATATTGGTTACGATGTAAAGGATTTTCCAAGGGCCATAGGTCAGGCTTTGGGCGCAGACGCAATGTCCGGTGTTAACAAAAGAGGTGTTAGGATTGATGCTGCGGGTAAGTTTGTTGAGGCTTTAAGCGGTGTTAAAACCATTAAGCTTGATATAGAAAAAACGCTGCAGTATAGAGGGTACGAAGCCGCTCGACAGGTAAGAGAAGCCTCTAGGATCTTTAACCAGGTCGCAAAGTCTAGAGGAAACGTCGAAGCTTCGGCTGTAACTAAAGCTTATATTCTTGCTAACGAACAAAGGTTTAAAGCATTGCGAGACCTAAGCATTGCTATCGATGATGCAGAAAAACTTGGCATTGATAAGTCTAGTATTTACAAGTCTTTATCTAAAGCCAAGACGCCTCATATTCCTGAACTGTTTGCAAAACAATTTGTTCCATTCTTCCCAAGCAGTCAGACAATTTCAGAAGCTATTAGAAGCGATAGCAATAAGGTTTCAAACCCATTTGACATGACGGCTATAGGATCTAGTCTTGCAGATTTTTCTAAGATGAGATACACGCCAAAAGCTGTTGAAGAAAGACAACAACAGATGGCACAACCTCCGAGCTCTATCATGCCACCACCTATGCCTGGTGCTGTACCACCGCCTTCACCTCCGCCACCTCAATCA
>Ga0209631_10007998_pt1 | contig 10415 bp, 9 predicted proteins | sample COG_08_FD_184752 | JGI IMG/M metagenome (GOLD analysis project Ga0209631, IMG submission 184752) | Pelagic Microbial community sample from North Sea - COGITO 998_met_08 (SPAdes) (version 2) | ecosystem: Environmental > Aquatic > Marine > Neritic zone/Coastal water | place: Helgoland, sampling...
CGAAGTCGACCTCGAACCGGATGGCCTCGGAGGCTGATTACACTGCAATCGCTGGTACTAGCGCGGCGGCAATCCGGGCGGCGTTCCCTCAGGAAGCTGCGCGTCGAACGCGATCAGGGAGGCCGCCGTCATCGCGTACATGCCCATCAGGTTCACGAGGTCGACCAAGGTGCGGCGGTCGAACAGGGCTGCCACCCGCGCATAGGTCTCAGGCGTTACCCGGTGGTCGCCGAACAGTTCCCGCCCGAAGATGATCAGGGCCGCATCCGGTTCAGGTAGTCCGGTCGGCGGGCGGCGATGTCGAACGATCTCTACCACCTCGTCAGAGACGCCTTCCTTTTTCGATTCAGCTTCATGGGCCGCCCATTCGAACTGGCAGTCATGTTCCCGCGCCGTGATCAGAATCGCGAGTTCGCGGGTCCGGGCATCAATAACATCCGGGTCACGCAGGCGGATATTTGCCGGCCGCAAACCGCGGGAAAGTTCAGGGCTGTGCAGGCGTATACCGCCGGGACCACGCAGCCCGGCGAGCGAACCACCCTTCGGGTTGGCAAGGGAATCAAAGGCCTTCCGGGCATCTTCATCAAGCTCATCCCGGTCGGGCAATGGGAGACGGCAACGCGATTCCGGGTCTATGTCTTGCGGTAGTGCTTCATCTGACATCTCGTCCCCTTTGAATTTACACCGGGCATCAGCCTAGCGATCTGTCCCTTTCAGACAAGAGGAGATGTCCTTCGCAAGGCTCCGCATCAATTGGAAATACTGGCCCGAACCTTTTGCAAGGCCGGCGCCCAACGGGTCGAGAACGGCGAGGCGCGCCGCGGTGCCTCGGATGACCGTTTTCACCAGGGCAGGCGGAAATTGCGGCTCCGCGAAAACACATCTGGCACCCGTGGCCCGGATGCTGTCGCGGACCTCGGCCAGCCGGCGTGCACCTGGTTTCCGCTCGGGGCTGATCGCAATTGACCCGCCACCGCGCAGGCTGAATTCCCGATCGAAATACTGCCAGGCATCGTGAAACACGAAATACGGACGCTCCCTTACCGGGGAAAGCATACGGTCGATCTCGAGTTTCAACGCCCGCAAACGGATCGCACCGCGGGCGGCATTGCCCTGGTAGATCGGCGCGTTTTCCGGGTCGGCCTTTGACAACGCCGCAGATATCGCCCGCAGAACAACAATCGCATTCCCGGTATGGAGCCACAGGTGAGGATCGATGCCCTGTTCATGGTCATGGTCATGGTCGTGGTCGTGGTCATGGTCATGGCCTGAGGCATGGCCACCTGTGTGCCGGGGCTCTTCGGCCTTGTCGTCATGCCCACCTGTTCGGCGATACGCGTACAGCTCAAGTCCGGCAAGAGAGTCCAGTTGCAGAACCGTCGCGCGGCGAGCAAGCGATCTAAGCGGTTTCTTGAGAAACCCTTCGAACCCGTCTCCAATCCGGATGATAATATCCGCGGATGACAGCATCCGCGAATGGGACGGACGCAGGGCAAAGCTGTGCGGCGTCTCCCCGCCACTGAGCAACACGTCGGGGAACCCGACACCTTCCATCGCAACGGCCGCGAGAGATTGCAGGGGCGGAATGGTTGCCACCACCTTTGGTGCCGACGCCGAAGCAGATCCTGCCACGGCCAAGAAAATAGCCAGGACAGAGAAGAACGAGATTTGAAATCTGCGAAACACGGGCATCTCAATTTATGTTATAATATTACATTGCGGATATGCCATGAAGGGTTCTGTCCGTCAAACAATTTATGTTATAATATTACAAATTGAGATGACGATGCGGATAGGCTGACATATAACCCCGCGGAGCAAACCAGATGACCAAATCGATTTCTGCAAATGCCTTCCCGGCGCATGAACACGATCACACAGTGTGTATCGCCGACGCCCTGGACTCAGCGGAACAGCATTGCGTTGCGCACCAATTGCGTTTCACGCCGTTGCGCCGCCAGGTGCTTGAGATTGTCTGGAGCCGCCATGCTCCGATCGGGGCATATGAAATACTGGATGAATTACGCAATGAATCCCGCGCCGCGGCGCCGCCCACGGTTTATCGCGCGCTGGAGTTTCTTGTTGAACATGGGTTTGTGCACAAGATTGAATCTCTCAATGCTTTCGTCGGCTGCGATCGGCCTGATAGCGAACATGTCGGTCAGTTCCTGATCTGTGGATCATGTCATCAGGTTGGCGAGCTTGACGATCCGGAAATCGCGAAACTGATCGCCAAGAAAGCCAAAACCGCGGGTTTCGACGTATCGCATCAAACGATTGAAGTACGCGGCGTGTGCAGCAACTGCGCCGGAGCAAATCATGCCTGACGGCGGAAACTCGATCGGCGAAGTACTGGTCCGCGGTACGGGGATCAGTGTTCGCCATGGGCGGCGCACGGTTCTTCACAATGTGGATATCCAGGTCTCGCGCGGCGAAATCGTCACCCTGATTGGCCCGAACGGCTCGGGAAAGACCACACTCGTTCGTGCACTTCTGGAACTGGAAAGCCCCGAAAGTGGCCAGGTGCAGAAAACAGCTGGCATTACTGTGGGATATACGCCGCAGCAATTAACGGTTGATCGTACGCTGCCGCTGGATGTACGGCGCTTCCTCGAAATGTCGGGCGTAACCGATCCCGAAGTGCTGTCGAACATTCTGGCGGATGTCGGTGCACGAAACGTCCTCCGGCAGGAAATACGCATGCTGTCGGGTGGCGAGATGAAACGCGTGCTGCTTGCCCGGGCCCTGCTCCGCGAACCGGACCTGCTGGTACTGGACGAGCCGACGGCCAATGTCGACGTTCACGGACAGGTCGAGTTTTACGAGTTGATCCGTCGAATTCGCGATGAGCGGCAATGCGGCATCCTGCTCGTGTCACATGACCTGCACCTTGTCATGTCAGCCACGGATCGCGTCGTCTGCCTGAACGGGCATGTCTGCTGTTCCGGTCTGCCCGGAGACGTTTCGACCGACCCGGCCTACCTGGAACTGTTCGGCGAGGCCGCATCGGCGGTCGCCGTTTATGCTCATGACCACGACCATCACCATGCCTGATTTCGTTCTTTATGCACTCGTCGCCGGTATTGGTGTTGCGATTGTCATGGGAGCGACCGGCGTGTTCGTCGTCTGGCGCCGCATGGCCTATTTCGGGGACACGCTTGCCCATTCGGCACTGCTCGGCGTCGCGATTGGTTTTCTTTTGGGGATCAACGTCAATATCGGCATCGTCGGTGTCTGCCTGACCATCGCCATCGGCATGGTCTATCTACGCAGCCAGAGGCACCTGGCCGAAGACACCCTGCTCGGCATCCTGGCGCATTCATCGCTTGCCCTCGGACTGGTCTCGGTATCGTTCGTATCGGCGTTGCGTATAGACCTGATGACCTATCTGTTCGGCGACATCCTGTCCGTAACACCGGCCGATATCGGCTGGGTGTATGGCGGCGGCACGGTCGCACTGGGCGTGCTTGCCTGGCTTTGGAAGGACCTGATCGCCATCACTGTCCATGAAGACCTGGCGCGCACAGAAGGGGTCAACGTATTACGGACCCAGATTGCCTTCATGACGTTGTTTGCCCTTGTGATTGCGATGGCGATGAAAATTGTTGGTATCCTGCTGGTCACAGCGTTGCTCATCATCCCTGCCGCAACCGCAAGGCGGTTCTCGCGCACACCTGAACAGATGGCCGTCTTTGCCGCAATCGCGGGCTCGCTGTCGGTTGCCCTGGGGCTGCAGAGTTCCCTGATGTGGGATCTGCCATCAGGGCCTGCCATCGTTGTGGCGTCCGCCCTGATATACGTCGTATCGATTGCCCTGCCGGTCCGCCGCATCGCCTGACAGACGCAGCGCAGGACAATCAGGATTGACCCCGGTCGTCCCGCCTTGATGAAAGACCCTGCGTCAGAGGTTGATGCGGAACAGGTCCATCGAATTTGTCCGGCCGATCTTGATCCGGTCGGCTTCGCTGATGGTACATGTGTCGAACCAGTTTGCGGCATGGTCGACATTTTCGAATGGCCAGTCGGCTGAGAACAGAACGCGGTCAGCGCCGATTTCCAACATCGCGTCTATCAGCGTCTGGGTCCGGAAATTACCCGACGTGGTGATAAAGAAATTGTTCTGGAAATACTCACCGAGCATCTTCTGTGCCGGATAGCCACGCTCGTCTCCGACCCATTTGTTGCGGTTATCGATCCGCCACATGCTGTAGGGCAGGCCTTCACCCATATGACCCAGCACGATCTGCAGGTTCGGATGCTCGTCGAACAGGCCGGATGCCATCAGGCGCAAAGCGTGTACGGCTGTTTCCTGCCCGAAGGCCCAGGTCGGGCCGAGTAACCAGGGGTGGCCTTCATAAATCTGCGCCATGCTGGGCAGCGGGTTCCGCGGATGCAGGTAGAACGGAACATCGAGCTTCGCGACCACATCCCAGAAAGGTCGGTACTGGGGGAGATCGTAGTATAGTGCTGATTCCTCGACATCCGCCTGTGAAAAACCGTTTACGAGGGCGCCGACGAAACCGAGCTCGTTGACGCAGCGTTCCATCTCGGCACAGGCCATATCGACATCCTGCAGAGGCAGCGCCGCAAACCCGCGAAACCGACCCGGATTGCGCTGAACCCATTCCGCCAGCATATCGTTGGATTTCCGGGCAACCTCGTTCGCCCGCTGGCGATCGGGAATAGCCTGCACCGCTGGCGCATTGAGTGACAGGATCATCAGCTCGACACCATTCTGATCCATCTCGTCGATGCGGCGACCCTCGATATCCATCAGGCGGCCGGAGAGTTCTTCCCAGGTCTCCGGCGGCAGGTAGCCATTCGAATCCTGTAACGTGTCTTCGATGGCGTAATGTTCCTCGAGCGCGATCTTACCTTGCATGATTTTCTCCCCGTTGAGATTGATATACCCGATTTTCGACGGGTTTTGGTACTCGACCCATTTCTAGACAAGCCTCGATATTATTTCAATATGAAACTATTTCATATAAAATTAATTTGTCGCGCATGTGCGGAACCCGGCAAAGATATCCTGCCGGTGGGGTGGAAAGTAATTCCGGTATTTCGCATTGATATACCGGCTGCGTGTCACCCATGAACCGCCGCGTAATACCCTGGTATCGCCGAAAAGCGGTTCAGAATATTCCTTGTAGTCGTCGGGTGCGAAACCATCGAACGGGTTGAACATATCCGCCGTCCATTCCCACACATTGCCGATCAACTGCCGGCAACCCCAGGCGTTTTCGCCCGCCGGATAGTCTGCCACTTCGGCACAGCCCATGCTGAAACCGTCCATATTGGCGCGATCAGGCGTAAACCGGTCGCTCCCCCAGGGATAGTCGGCTTTGGTCAGACCGCCTGCTCCGTCGGGACGCATGGTCGCCGCGAATTCCCATTCGGCTTCGCTGGGCAATCGACGACCGGCCCAGCTGCACCAGGCGTTTGCTTCATGCCAGTTCACATGAACAACAGGCGTATCGGGGGCCAGGTCGCGCCACTGATCGAACAAACGCACCCGCCACCCGCCGGTGCCGTCACGCATCCAAAAGACCGGATGTTCAGCGCCTGCATCGCGACGCCAGGCAAGCCCGTCTTCGGACCAGTGCGCATCTGTCGTATAGCCGCCATCTTCGACAAATTCTGCAAACTGGCCACAGGTCACCGGCGCCCGCGCCATATGAAACGCCGCAACCTCGACGTCATGCGCCCATTTTTCATTATCGAAAACGAATGCATCTTCGGGCCGGGATCCGAGCTGGAAAGTCCCGCCGGGGATATGCACATCGCCGTCCAGCGCCCCCGTCACGGCAAGCCGCTGTGCAGTTACGGCACCATCGGGCCGGAAGACAGGGGTCGGATAGGCGAGCGTCTGTCGCGCCCAGGTAAAAGCCTCGTCATGCATGTCTTCATGAAAGGCCGTAAACTGGTAGAGGTAACTGTCACGTTCGCTGGCAAGACCATCCTCCAGCCGGCTGATCAGCGTCTCCTGCACAGCCGCCATATAGTCTTTCATCTCTCCCAGCGGATAGACCGGCAGATCCCAGCGCGTATTATGGGCGACGGCAATGGAGTCATAGAGCGCATCGCCGCGGTCGAGCAGGGGCTGATGACCGTATTCCCGCCGCAGGATAAAAAACTCATAGAACCATGCCACATGCCCGATTTCCCAGATCGTCGGGTTAAGAATCGGCAGTTTGGGTCCCACAAGCTGTTCCGCCGTCAGCCCTTCCAGCAGTTCCAGCGTGCGTTGACGGGCACTTCGAAGTGTGAGGATCAGCTGTTCGCTTGTTACTTGTGCGGTCATGATTCTTCGCTAGGTTGGACTCATGAAGATTAGCCTCGTCACCCCCGCAGGGAAACAGTCCCGCGCCGGAAATCGCACTACGGCGGTTCGCTGGGCGCGCATCCTGCAGGATCTCGGCCACCGAGTGGATATATCCGAAGAAAGTGACGGCGACGGCGCAGATATGATGATCGCCGTTCATGCCTGGCGGTCGGCAGGATCGATCCGCACTTTTTCGACGCGTCACCCGGACAAGCCCCTGATCGTATTGCTGGCAGGCACCGATATATACAGCTTCCAGCGCAGTCACCCCGAAGACACGCTCAACTCCATGGGCCGGGCAACGCGGCTCGTCTGTCTTCACGACCTGGTCCACCGGGCCATACCGAAAAAATTCGGCAAAAAACTGCGGATTATTCATCAGTCTTCGCCCGCACTGACAACGCCCCTCCAGCCGTCGAAGCGCTGGTTCGAAGTGTGTGTTGCGGGCCACCTGCGGGAAGAAAAGGATTCATTGCGTACCGCCTACGCAGCCCGGCTCGCACCGCCGGAATCAAATCTCCGGGTGGTCCACCTCGGCAAGGCGCATGAGGAAAGCTGGGCGCGGAATGCGCGGGCCGAAATGGCGGAAAATCCCCGTTTCGTCTGGCGCGGCGAAGTTCCGGGCTGGAAGGTGCGCCGCCAGTTCGCCCGAAGCCACGCCATGGTAATCTCGTCGATCATGGAAGGCGGCGCGAATATCGTGTCCGAAGCAATCGTCTGTGGCGTCCCTGTAATTGCATCGAATATTGACGGCAATATCGGCCTGCTGGGTGCGGATTACGAAGGCTACTACGCAGCGAAGGATGAAGCGGCATTGGCCGCATTGCTGCTGCGCGCCGAGAATGAGCCGGCGTTCCTGAAGACGCTGGCACGCCAGTGCCGGGCCAAAAAACCACTCTTCACGCCGGCGAAAGAAAAAGCCGCGTGGAAAGCACTGTTGAAAGAAATAGGGAATTGATCATGCGGATCGCAATGATGGGCAGCGGCGGTATCGGCGGTTATTTCGGCGGCCGGATGGCGGCAGCCGGAACCGATGTCACCTTTATCGCCCGCGGACGGCACCTGGCAGCAATGCGGGAGACCGGTCTGCGCCTCGACAGCCGCGACCGGGGCGATGCGACGATCCATCCCGTCAACGCCACCGACGACCCCGCCAGTATCGGCCCCGTCGACTACGTTATTATCGGCGTGAAGCTTTGGGATACCGAAGATGTCGGCCGTTCGATCCTGCCGATGCTCGGCCCCGATACAGCTATCCTGTCGTTGCAGAACGGCGTCGACTGCGACGATATTCTGGCCCCGATCGTGGGCAGGGAACGATTGATCAGCGGTGTCGCCTTTATCGCAAGCTCAATCTCCGAACCGGGCGTCATCCGCCATATCGGCACCCTGCACCGGATCGTGATGGGCGAACCCGACGGGACCCTCTCCCCCCGTCTGACGGCACTGCAGGACATAATGTCCAAGGCCGGTCTCACGGCCGAGATCAGCGACGACATCCAGCGCACCCTGTGGGAGAAATTCGTGTTTCTGGTGGGTTTGAGTTCAACCACCACGCTGATGCGCACCACGCTGGGGCCTATCCGCGACAACCCTGAAAGCCGCGAATTGCTGTTCAATGTGATGCGCGAAACAACAGCGGTGGGACGATCGCTCGGAATCAACCTGCCGGCAGATTTCGCCGAAACGCGCCTGCCCTTCGCAGATGGCCTGCCGAATGACATGACATCGTCAATGCACCACGATTTCGAGGCGGGCAACAAGCTCGAACTGCCCTGGCTGGCCGGTACGGTGGTGCGGTTCGGGCGTGAAGCCGGTATCGAGACACCGGTGTGCCAGACGGTTTATGCGGCGTTACTGCCCAAAGCGGGCGGCGCCGTCTGACTAAACCCTGACCGTGATCGGCTCCAGCCGGTCCGACTGTTCCTTTACTTCGCCGACGATCATCGTCCGGGCGTAGCCCAGTTCGATCAGCCTGGCGACGCACGCATCGGCACGGTCTGCCGGCACGCTGGCAAGCAGACCACCGGCCGTCTGCGGATCGAAAATCAACGGGTATCGGGGGTCTTTGCCTGCCTCTTCCAGATTCGCGACCGCACGCCGCAGTCGCACGTTCTGTGGCTGCAACGACGACACAATCCCGGCGCGCACGGTATCTTCGGCGCCCTCCATCATCGGCACGGCATCCAGCACCAGTTCAACATCAACCTCGGACGCCCGCACCATCTCCACCAGGTGACCCAGCAGCCCGAACCCGGTGATATCGGTCGCCGCCCGGCTGCCATATTCAACGAGACACTGCGCACCCAGCCGGTTCGACATCACCATGTGGTCGAGTGCAGCCGCGATCCAGCGGCCTTTGGCCTTGTGGCGCATATCGGCGGCAAACAGTGTGCCTGTCCCGATGGGCTTGGTGACGATCAACTTGTCGCCAGGCTTCAGGCCGCCCTTGCGCATGATCTTGTCCCGGTCGATCAGCCCGTTAACGGAGAAACCGAGGCTGAGCTCGGGACCTTCGCTGGTATGCCCGCCAACCAGCGCACAATTCGTATCATTCAGGATTTCCATCGCGCCGGACATCATCTGGGTCAGCGTATCTTCGACTTTGGATTCAATTCCGAAGGGCACGGTGGCGACGGCAAGCGCTGTCTGTGGATCAGCCCCCATGGCAAAGATATCGCCGAGGCTGTGATTGGCCGCGATTTTGCCGAAGATATAAGGATCGTCGACCATCGAGCGGAAATAATCGACCGTATGGACCATCACCTTGCCCGGCGGAACTTCAACCACGGCGGCATCATCGGGTTCATGCAGGCCGATCAGTACGTCGTCACGCGGTGCGGGAGTCAGCGTGTTAAGCGCACGTGACAGAACGCTGGCACCGACCTTGGCACCGCAACCGCCGCAGCGCATGGCGATGGCCGAGATTTCCTTGACCACATCAGCGCTCGCCAATCCGGCAGGAAGATCGGATTTTTCTTCTTCGTCCATGTCGGGCAGGTCATTGAACTTGTCCATGAAACGGCGGTCGATCCAATCTTTCCAGCGCCATAGCGCTTCTCCCTTTACGGACCAGTTTCCACGCGACGCAACGGCGAATTTATCGCCCGTCGAGATCAGCCCCAGGAAATTCTTTTGCGGTCGAAACGGTCGCTGCGTACGCCCAAGAAGCGCACGGCGCAGGTTCTGTTCCAACGGCTTGCCTTGACGCACCGCGAACACCCCGGATTTTGGGCGGGGATAATTGACCATCGCGGCCACATCACCCGCTGCATATACCTCGGGATGCGAGGTCGATTGCAGCGTATCACCAACCTTTATGAACCCGCCATCATCCACGTCGAGTCCGGCTTCACCCGGCCAGCTTGGCGCCCCGGCCGCCGTTACCCAGAGGATTTCATCCGCGGCCACTTCGGCGCCGCTACCGGTCTTCAGCAGACCGGGTGAGACCTGGGTGACGGGTTCTCCCAGATGCAGGTTCACGCCGCGTCGCTGGAGCACATCCATAAATGTCCGCCGTGCGGTGGCATTATGGGTCGGCAGAATGTCGGCCGCGTTGTTGAACAGGTGAAAATTGATGTTGTCGGCAGGCTTGCCGGCAGCGGCTCGAAGCTCCCCGAGCCGATGCTGGATCGCCAGCAATATTTCCACACCCCCAGCCCCGGCGCCGACAACGGCAATGCTAAGTGGTCCTTCATGGGCCATGGCCCGGGCGCTCAGCGCTTCCCAACGATCGAGAAAATTATTGATCGGCTTGACCGGGACAACATTGCCCGTGGCGCCCGGCACACCGGATGTGTTGGGCGTCGAACCGGTATTGATGGATACAAGTTCAAACGGCACCGGTGGCCTGTCATCGCAGAGCACCCGGTTTTCACGCAGATCGAGCCCGGTGACCGTCGAATGATAGAACCGCGCATTGGCGAAGCGCGCCAATGCGCCGAGATCAATATGCGCCTCGTCGTAATCATAGTGCCCCGCCACGTATCCGGGCAGCATCCCCGAATAGGGCGTGTGGGCATCCCGGCAGATCAAGGTCAGACGAACACCCGGCAGCGGTTTCATACCAAAACGTTTGAGCACGGCGACA
>Ga0209631_10007999_pt1 | contig 10414 bp, 5 predicted proteins | sample COG_08_FD_184752 | JGI IMG/M metagenome (GOLD analysis project Ga0209631, IMG submission 184752) | Pelagic Microbial community sample from North Sea - COGITO 998_met_08 (SPAdes) (version 2) | ecosystem: Environmental > Aquatic > Marine > Neritic zone/Coastal water | place: Helgoland, sampling...
GACGGACCCGCGAGGTATTTCCAAAGGAAATAAAGCGCCACGCCGTTGCTCCACCCGAACCCCCTCTGCGGTGTATACTCCCCGCCGCCGCCCGCCCGTGTACCCGCCACCCGCGCGTCGTACTTCTCGTGCATGTACCCCGTGCGTTCCATCAAACTCGCACACCCACGCACCCACCGAACGGCGACGTCCCTGGCCACCGCCGCGCCCTTAACGCCGCCGTACCGTTCGCATCCGTCGCAAATCGAGTGCACCAACGGTGCCCACGCGTTGGGGTAGTCCCACTGGTGGCCGGTGTGCGCCAGTGACGTCGCGATACCGCCCGGAAGAACCAGGCCACTGGTTCGCAACGCATCGACCGCATCGATCGCATCCTGACTCCCGGCGTCGACGGCGCCGCACCATAGGGGGATCCAGTCGGATGCTCTGACGCCCGGGACGTACCCCGAATCGTCCCGGATCGCTTCGTCTTCGGAAAAGTCTCCGGAGTCTCCGATACATCCATCCCAATCGCGGAGAAGTAGGTCACGCCATCGACCCGTCTCGCCGTCCCAGAGCACCTCCGCGATCGCGGACCGAATCCGAGCCGCCTCGCGTTCGAACCGAGCCGCGGCGTCGCCGTCGCCCACCGCGGATGCCGTAGCGGATATGTCGCAAGCCGTCTTGAGCATGAACCCGTTGAGATCCGCGGGTACTACCCGCGTGGTTCGAATGCTCCGCAGCGATGCCACGTCGACCGCCACGTCCCCGTCGCTCGTCGTCCCCGGCGGTACCTCGTTTGTTCCCGCGTCGGCGAGCCAGCGGCTGCCAAAGTCGTGGCCGCTCTCCGCGGCGGATGCGACGTCGCGGCTTATTCTTTTGGCGACCGCCGGCGGTTGGTTCTCGATCAAATCGGTATCCTCCCTCCAACTCTCCGGCCTCGGCGTGTCGGTGTACGCCCAGTACCTGTACATTCGGTGCGTCGCACTCGGGTCACGCCTCGAACGCACGCGCACGGTCCGCTCCGGCCTTGTGAGATATTCCCATTCGGAGATGAGAGTCGGCAGCGCTCGAGTGGCCAGCGCGGCGTCATAGTCGTCCCCTTTGACGCCGCACACCGCCGCCACGGTGGACGCGAGCACCGGCGGCTGGCTCCTGTTGAGGTAATAGACCCGCGCGCCGTTTGGCATGAACCCGTGCGTGTCCACGAGCGTGAGCATGTTCTCGCACACGCCAGACGCGGATCGCCGCATGCCGCTGGCGAGCAACCCGAGGACGGTCCAATGCGTGTCCCAGTAGTACGTCTCGCGGAAGCGCTCGCCGGGGACGATGGCGACGCGGGGCGAGGGCAGCAGCGTGGATCGTGGTTTAGTATCCGGGCTCGCCGGTGGTGGTTGACGCGCGAGGGACGGCCAGAGCGCGTGGACGCGTCGCGCGAAGTCGCGAAGGGTCGGATCCGCGATGTCGTGTGCGAACGCGGGGCCGTCGGGATCCCAGTCTGGCAGCGTCGCCCTCGCGGCGTCCACGTCGACCTCGCCGCCCTCGACGGGCCTCGCTGGCCCGCGCTCGAAGTACTCCGCGACGAACTCGCGAACCTCGTCGTCCGTCATCGGGCGCCCGTCGCGGTCGGAGCGCGCTCGCCACGCGCGACGCACGTCGTCGGCATCAAACGGGGCCTTGATGGCGGTGTCGACGAAGTCCTTGGAGTCCGGCCATATCCCCGCGCGCTGCACCGCCGCGAGCAGCTCGCCCGTGCAGTACACGTCCGCCAAGGAGGTCAGGGTCGATTCGTCCCCATCGTCCATCGCGCCGGCACCTCCTGCGCGAGGCGGACTGCCTCACAGACACTCGGCACATCCGATACAAGTATCCGAGGTAATAAAATTTTCGTAACGAATTTCTCCGAGGTAGCCGCGCCATCACTCTACGCCGTCATCAATTACATCTCGATTATACTACAAAATACATCCTCATAGCCGTCCGCGGGGTGCACCCATCGCCCGCGCCACGGTCGTCGTCCCCCATCCCGGGTCCACCACCGTCGTCGGACCGGACGTTCCAAAAGGACCGGGCGGAGCCACGGAAACATACGCATCACACAACGCGTCGAGCCTTCGATTCGCCGCCGTCGCCTTCGCCTTGGTGGACTCGTCGCGTTCGATCGCGCGGGTCAGCGCGTCGATGATGTCCAGCTGCAGCTGCCGCGTGTGGCACGCGAGGAAGAGGTCGATACCCGCGCGAAGGCCCTCCGCCGCGGCTCGAGGGACGGCGCCCGAGTCGTACCTAACGTCGGATTCGTCATTCGGCCATCGAATGTGCTTCAGCGCTCCCATCTCCATGTCGTCCGTCATCACCACCCCATCCCCGAACCGTAGGTTCTTGCGCAAGTGCGTCACCGCCCGTTCGCTGCACGACGCCGGGACGTGCGCCCGGGGCTCGATCGCGGGTACCAACAGGTGCGCGACTAACGCCGAAGCGACGTTCGCGGAGACGGCTGCTCGAAACGGCGCCATCTCGATCGACTCCAGCCGAGATATGTGGTGCGGCAAGGAAGGCAGGGCATCGTGGCTGTCTTCTCTGGTGTCGCCGTGCCCCGGCCAGTGCTTAGCGCACCCGGCGACGCCGTTCGCCTGCAGGTTCTCGATGAAGGAAGAGCCGCACTTCGCCGCTGTTTGGAACTTGGACCCGTAGCTTCTGTCGCCGATGACGGCGTTGTTCGGGTTGGTGTTGACGTCGAGGACCGGCGCGAGGGTCATGTCCACGTGGCACGCCCGGAGTTCACGCGCGATGACCTGGCCGGTGGCGCCCGCGGCTTTGATCGGGTTGGAACACGCGCTGCGATTGGACGTGAGAGTGAGTTTAGTCTCGGTTGTTATTTAGTCGCGTCGTGTCAGTCGTCAATGGGGCCGGTTTTGTGGTGCTCACCCGATGGCCGCGGCGGCCGGGATGTCCGCGAAATGCGGTGGCCTGAACCGCCGGACGCGCCCGCCTTCTTGGTCGATCATGACTAGCAAGGGTCTCGGCGACGCGAGCCTCTTGAGGTCAGCACACAGCGTCGCCACCTGCTCGGGGTCTCGGATGTTACGATCGAATATGATGCACGCCCCGCACCCCTTCGCGATCATCTCCCGGGCGTGGTCGTCGGGCTTGTAGCCGTCGAATCCGAAGCACACGAGCCTCGAGGCTAGCCTCGCCGCGTCTTCGCCCATCGCCGCTCCCAGAACCCGACTCCGACGCGTGGGCTCAAGAGCACTCGCGGTGCCCAAAAAGTGTGAGCCGAGGAAAATCCGCCCTCGACTGCTCACTGTTTCGTCTTTCGGCCCCGCCACAGCGCTCCTGGCGGTCACTTAGCCAGGCGCCGGATCGCGGCAGAGGGTCCGCGTCGCCCGTATCGTCGATCGTGCGGTCCATCCGAGTGAGAAGACGACGGCGAAGATGGCTCAGGCACTGGTACGTCCCGCATCCGCGCCCAACCCGTGTCTCCACGGCCCGGATTGAACTCCAAATTAGGCATCCACACCAACGTTCTTCGCTGACCCGATCCTTACCTCCACCCCTTCCAACGCAGACCCTGGACTGGACCTACGGGTTCTCCAGCCAGCTCAGCAACGGCGTGGTCAACCTGACGCGCCCGGACGACCCCACGCGCCAGCGCGTGTGCTACGCCTCCGGCCACACCCTCGTCGTGTACGACCACGAGACGCAAACGCAGACGCATCTCCAAGGACACCGCAACCCGATCTCGTGCGTCGTCGCGACGGAGGACCGCGCGCTGGTGGCCACCGCGGACACCGGCGCCGACGCCATGATCGTGCTGTGGGACGTCGACACCGGCGAGCCCGTGCGCACGCTCCCGTCACCGCACATCAACGGAGTCGCCGCCATGGACATCACGCCGGGGGGTGACTTTTGCGTGACAGTCGGCGCGGTGAGCGGATCTCACGAAACATCGAATGAGGAACAACAGGAGGTTCACGTGTGGGACCTCGGGGACGAAGACGCGTCTTCGCCGGTGCTCTCCGGTCTCGTCCCGGCCGGTGATGTACAAACCTGCGTCAGGTTCCATCCCAACGCGCCCACCGAGTTTGTAACCAACGGTCCGTCGCGGGTGTTCTTTTGGTCGTCGGAGAGCGAAGACTCCGACACGCTTCGATACTACTCCCCGCCGGTGTCCCAGAAGGATTTCAAGCAGCCCATCGGGTGCTTCACGGTGTCTTGTTTCTTGGTGTCGTCGCATTTGGACGTCGCGGGGCAAGGGCGGTGCGTGACGGGCACCGCGGATGGCGATTTGGTCGTATTCGACGGCGGCGGGATACCCCCGGGCGGGTCTGAGCGTTTGGAGAAAAGGGGCATGCGCGCCGGTGACAGGCGCGCGGTCAAGATCATCCGCGTGCACCACGCGGCGGTGACGCACCTCAGCACCACGGGCGGCGCGCGGTACGGCACGGGCGCCCGGCCGCAGCTCGTCAGCGGCGGCGGCGAGGGCAACGTCCGGTTTTTCGACCAGAAACTGAGACTGGTCGCCTGGTTCGACGGTTTAGAGCAAGGCGGCGTGACCTCCGTGGCGTTCGTCGCCCAGGCTGGACTGCACGAGAAGTACCAAGGTAGGTCCTTGCAGGTTGACGAGGAGGACGAGGTTGAGATTCCCGGCCAGACGCTGCTGATGGGCGCGTTCGACGCTCCCGACTTTGTCGTCGGCACCGATCACTCTGCGATTTACGCGTTTTCCTCAGAGACGTTCGAGACGCACGGGAGCGCCGAGGCGGTGCGTGATGCACACGAACTGGTCCGCGGGACGTTCGACGCGGTCGTGGACATGGCGTCGCACCCGTCCGAGCCGCTCCTGTGCTGCCTGGGCGGCGGGGGAATCGCCTGGACGTGGGATTACGAGGGTCGGTTCGTGGTGACCAAGGCGGACCTATCGGACAGAGGCGCGGGGCCCAAGCCCACCGCGGTGTGCTACCGGCACGACGGGCGTGGTATCTTGGTGGGCACGAGCAACGGGTCTTTGAAGGCGTTGGACCCGGGTTCGTTGGTTGACGTCCAGACGATGCGATTCGGCAAGGATGCGGTGACGGCGCTCGCGTGCGCCGACGACGAGGAGTGTTCCTACGCCGCCGCCGCCGACGCGGGTGGATGCGTCGCCATCTTCAAGCTCCACGGCCCGATCGCCGCGCCGGCGTCCGAGGAGGAGGAACCCGAGCGTGCATTCGACTTTATCGGGAAATACAAGGCGCACTCGGCGCGAAGCCCGGTTCGGGGTTTGGCGTTTAAATCGAACCGCGATGACGGTTCGTTGGAGCTGGTATCCGTCGGCGCCGAGGGCCGCGTGGTGCGATACGACGTGTTCAACTCCACGGAGGAGGGCGGCGTGAAGGTCATCGACGTGCGGGACGACGCCGTGGGCGGGCCCGCCGCGGGGGGCGTCGCCGCGCCCACCGCGCTGGCCTTCGCCCCCGACCCGCGGCGCCCCGATAAACTCTCCGTGTTGGTCGCCGACGACGGGTACAAGATTCGTACCGTCGACGTGGACACCCTGACGACCACGCGGACGGTGCTGGGGCCCACGTTCGGCGGGCCGGTCACGCGCATCGTCCCGTTCAACCTCGGCGACTTTGCGCACGCGGCGTACGCCACGTCGAATAAGGTTTGCGGCGTCGCCAAGTTACCGCTGACCGGGGACCCCGGCCGCGCGATGGGCGTCGTGGCGCACCCGGGTGACGTCGGCGCGATCTGCGTGGCGCACGATGACAGCGCCGTGTTCACGGTGGGTTCGCACGTCAGCGCGGGGGAGTCATCGGCGGGAAGGGTCGTGAACGTGTGGAACGTGAGTAAAGCCGCGGTTGACGAGAACGATTTCGGCGACGAGGCTGCGGCGAAACGGACGGCGGACCAACTCCTGGAGGGCGGGATCGGCGGTGCGTTCTACGGCGAGGTCAAGGATTACTTTCTGTACTCGCAGCTTCGCGCGCAGGGCGAGGATTGCACCGCGGCGCGGTTCGCTGGTATCGACAAGCCGGTGCCGACGTCGGAGATCCCGCGGATGCTACGGGCGCTGGGCCACTACCCGAGCGATCGCGAGCTTGGTGACATCTTTCGGGAACTCGCGGTGGAGGCGTCCGGTGCGGACGGCGACCTACGCACGGATCCACCGGCGACGATCGGGTTCGACCGGTTCGTGTCGCTGTACGTGAACCACAGGCCGATGTTCGGGGTTGACGCGGCGGATATCGAATCCGCGTTTGCGCAGCTCGGCGCCGGGGATGGTGAGTGCGTGGAACGGGGTTCGTTGCTGGAGGCGCTCGAGTTTGGGGGCGAGGCGATGTCGAGGGAGGAGCTCGTGGACGCGGCGGTGAAGCTCGTGGGACCCGGGGCGACGCTGGCGGATCTCGTGCCGGAGACGGTGTCCGCGAGGGAGTTTGCCGAGGACGTGCTGGGATTCGTCGGGGTTGGCGCCGAAGAGGGTATTCACGCGTAAGCGTTAAGGCTCGCTCGACAACCTACTCGAATAGATTAACTTATGATGATGATATTACTCGTCTCGAATGTCCATCACTGCCAGGACACCGCCGCGTCGTCCTCCTCGAAGCCGTCGTCAAAGTCACCGCCCGCGCCGCCGTCGTCGCCCATGAACGTCGCGGCTCCCCCGACGCCCGCGCCCGAAGCCCCAAAGGTGACGACGCCAGCCTTGCCCGGTCCCACCTCCTCCCAATTGCTCGAATCGTCCCTCGGGTCGAACGCGTCCGACGCCGAGGTGGATTCATCTTCATCGGGCGGGGGCGTACCGGCGAGGTACTCCTCGAGCGAGTCGTCGATCCCGCTCTCCAACGGCGCGAGCGGGTCCAGGTCGGGCCAACCCAGGTCATCCGTGGCCGCAGAACTCGACGATGCACTCGATTCGAGGTCGGGCCACCCGAGATCGTCGACGCCCTTGTCGCCGTCGTTTCCGCCGATGAGGTCGCCGAACCGGGACTGGTTCTCCGACTTTCGCGACGACGGCGCCGCGACGCCGAAGGTTTCCGGATCCAGGAAGTCCATGCTGTTGGGGTCGATGTTCACGGGACCTCGGCGCCGGCCCGGAGATTCTTGAACCCGAGGAGTCCGTGGGTCTTCTGCCTCGCGCTCGTCGTTCCAACCTCCGGCGCCGTCCTCCTCGTCGCCCCAGCCGCCGCCGACGGGCTCGTCCCAGCCCCGCCCGCCCGCGGCGGTCCACCCGCCGGTGGTATTCCTGGTATCCCCGCCGCGGCTGTTCACGCGCGTCTCACCCCAGCCGCCCTGGTTCTCCTCGTGTCGCTCGATGAGGATGAAGCACCCGGTGAGCGCGGCGGCTAGCTTGACGTTGACGCCGCCGGCGCCGATAGCCTTGGCCTCGTCGTGCCTGCTGACGTAGGCGACGAACTTGTCCAGCTGGCGGCCGTCCGCGTCGTCCTCCTCCGCCTGTTCGACCCGGTGCACCGCCGCGGGGAACAGGGCCTCGGCGACCATGTCCTCGCGGACGTCCGACCACGCGAGAATCTGGCAAACCTCGCCGCCGAGCCTCTCGCGGATGGCCCTCAGCCTCGAGTTTTCGACGCCGACGCACGCGAGCACGGGATCGAACACCTTCTCCGCACCGTCCCGCCTCGCCACGGCCACCTTGCTCATCTTGCCACTGACCCGCGCCACTGATTTGATCACCACGTCGCCCGACGCAACCTCGGGAACCTCGGCGGCTAAAACCTCGGCTAACAAACCCGCGATGGCCGTGGAGACGATGACCGGCGCCCGCCTGTCCGCCGCCCACGTCCCGTCCTCCACGTCCATCACCAGCGCGCACACGCGATCGCCTTGTGTATACGTCTTCCCCGGGATGGCCTCCTCCTCGGGCAGGCACGCCATGGCGCCGTCGTCGAGCCGCAGGAGAAATTCACCGCGGCGGCCTTCGGCGACGACGGTGGCCTCCACCATCTCTCCGCGCTTGGCGCGGTAAGAATCAGCCGCGACCGCGCTGACCTGCTCGTTGAGCTCCTCGGTGTACATGTACGCGAGCTTGCGGATCATGTGGCGCTTGCCGTACGCCTCGAGGAACGCGTCGGTGTCGTCCTTTTCCCACTCGACGGTACCGCCGCGGCCGATTCTCTGCGCGAGCACGGCGAGCGTCCCTTCCGCGACGTTGATGTCCACGCAGACGTCGCGGCCGCGTTGGTCCATGTCGGCGAACGCGGAGAAGCGAAGCTTGCGGTACGCGCGGTCGATGGCGCGTGACACCGCCTCCAGGTGCACCCTCGGGTCCGACTCGAACCCGTCTTTGCTGGTGGCCAAATCACGAAGCGCGGTGACGATTGCGGATCTCTTACCGAGCCTCAGGCGCTCGTGTCGCGCGGCTTTCTTGGCCGCCTCTGCTTTTTCCTCCTTCGTAGGGGGCGCGGGGGGTAGGTCTTCTTCTGGCGGGGGTAGGTCGTCCTCGTCGCGTCGGTCCCAGCCGTCGGATCCCGCGGATGATCGAGAGTCCATTCCCCACCCGGCTCCTCCGCCGTCGTCGAATGCACCCTCGCGACCGACCAGCCTCGCGGCGGCGCCCGTAGTGCCCACGGTCCTGTCGCTGCCGTCGTATCCGCCGTGTGAGCCTTCCTCGTAGCTCTGCGCGAAGTACGCCTCGTCCGCGCCGCGTTCGTCCACGCGGACGGTGCCCATGGCGTTCTCCAGGGCGTCCAAGTCCCCGAAGGAGAGGCCGCCGGTCGGTGACACGCCTCGGGCGCTGCGCCACTCCTTGGCCATGCCGACGATGTCTGCGGCCGGGTCGACGTCGGCCTCGTCGTCGGTGGTTCCGAACTCGGACTCGAGGAGCCTGTCGATGAGGTCGCCCTTCCGCCCGCCCACCTTGAGCCCGCTCCCTTTGCACATCGGCTTGAGCTGCGCGGTGGTCATCTTCTGGAGCTCGGCGCGGCGCTCGGCGACGGGGAACTCGCTGAAGTTGGCGGTGACGCGGGCGATGACGTGTCGGGTGTGGCGGGTAGACGGAGCCGCGAGCGCGAGCCTGGACCCGCCGAGGATGCGGGACCCGACGAGCGCATTGGAGTTACCCTGGCGCCCGGCATTTGTTTGGCGGCGGTTGATGCATTGAGCCCGAACGATTGTGACGTGTCGACCCGGGGCTTGCGCGGCGGCGTCCACGGCGCGCGGGCGGATGGTGACGCGCCGCGCGAGCGAACTCGTGACCGATGTCGTCTGCATGAGAGACCTGGTGCGTGCGTGTGTCGAGACGCGGCGCACTGGCCAGTCCTCGGTGCCCTTTACCCTTTTTCCCCAAGGCGCCGCTTTTTGCAATCCGAATTCCGGCGATGGAAAAAGCGAGCAGGTTTGGTCCTCGGCACAAATAAAAAGTAGACTACAAGTACACACGCAAGTCACGAGGGGCAGTCCCGATCCCACGGTTCCTTGTACGGCACCCCCAACAGCTCGAACACGTCCCGCTCGCACACGATCACCCGCGTCTCGTCCCACCCCACCGGCCACCAGTCCTTCCCATCCGCGTCCAGCGAAGGCGCCGGCGGGTCCGGAGTTAAACCGAGCTCCACCGCCCCGTCATCCGGTACCTGGCCCACCGTGCGCCTGTCCCGGGTCCTGTGCAGGCCGTGCGACGTGAGTATGAGCCCGCGCTCGTCGATGGCGAACCGTCGCAGGAACCGGTTATACTGCTTGCTGCCCGTCCAACCGATGAGAGCGAAGGGCTGTGAACAAAAAACATGACGTCAATCGAATTGCCCATACGAGAATTAAAATAAACTTACCAGCATACACCGGGGCACGAGGACGACGTCGACGCGGCGATGCTTTCCGTCCGCGGTGCGATAAATCCCGTAGAGTTTATCGTAGCAGTCGTTGTTGCCCTGGAACCCGTGCTTTGGGTCGCCTTTCTTGTTCCGGCCGGTGTCCTTGACACCTCGCCAGTACTCTTTCATTTTACCCACGGTGAGCATGTGAAAGGCGGTATCCGACGGCCCGAGGATCGAATCGCCCATCGCGCCGATCACCCTCGCCAACACCCCGTCCATGTCCCTGTCGCGCATCAGCAGCGGGTGCGAGAGGAGGAAATCGGCGTCGTGCGACGCGTCGCTTCGTCTTCCACCGCCGACGTTCGTGACCTCCCACGAGCCGTTTTTAGTATCGTCGGCGCCGAAGACGCCGACGGAACGCGCCGCGGAGAGCAACCTCGTACGCATCTCGTCAATCTCATCACCCGTCACCTCGCTCAACAGTTCGTCCGCGATGGCCACGCATCGCGCCTGCGTATCGGTGAGAATACGCGCCGATACACCGTGCGGCGAGGAGTGGTCCAGCTTGAGCTCGTCCACGCTCTTGACCCCGGCTTCGATCAATCTCTTCGCCGTGGTCTCCCCTATGGACGGTATTCTGCGAAGATCCCTCATCGACCACGCCTCGTCAATCTTACCCA
>Ga0209631_10008007_pt1 | contig 10408 bp, 10 predicted proteins | sample COG_08_FD_184752 | JGI IMG/M metagenome (GOLD analysis project Ga0209631, IMG submission 184752) | Pelagic Microbial community sample from North Sea - COGITO 998_met_08 (SPAdes) (version 2) | ecosystem: Environmental > Aquatic > Marine > Neritic zone/Coastal water | place: Helgoland, sampling...
CAAGCATTGCTGATGCAATCTTATTATATTTACAATTAAACTGTCTTAAAAATGATTGACTTTTTAAATCCCAAGCTGATGCAAACCATTTTATATTTTTCTCTTTACAATAACTATCGATCTCTTGATAATCTTTTTTATTAAACTCAAGTCCCTTTTTTTGATCTCTTTGTGATTTACCCCAAGGACTTTCTCTAAAACCATCTAAAAACTCTTTACTATAAACTTCTTCTATATCTCTTTTTTGAAATTTGACCGCATCACATCCGGTCAATACAGCTAAATCTATAAGCTGTTTGCAGATCTTTATATCGCCATTGTGGTTTATACCTATTTCAGCTACAAAAAAAATTGACATTAAAAACTCTTAGTTCAAAAAACCTTTTAAGTCTAACATAAATTTAATTATTTTCATTTTTAAATTAAACGAGCTCCTTAAAACTGTTAGAGGCTAATTCGCGAAATTTTGTATTATTTTTGTAAAGTTGATTATAATTGTCAAATCCTTGAGCTTTGCCTCGATCTAAAAATAGGACTTTATCAAATTTTTTAATAAGTTCCAGTCTATGAGAAATCATTATAATTGTGATATTTTTTTTGAAATTTAAAATAGATTTTAAAATTTCATTTTCTGTTTTTAAATCAAGCGCGTTAGTAGCCTCGTCTAAAATTACAACTGATGGATCTGTGTATAAGGCTCTAGCTATGCCCAGCCTTTGTTGCTGACCACCTGAAAATTTTGCTCCTCTTTCGCCAATTAGAGTATTTTCTTTTTTTGGTAAATCTTTAACTACTTTATCAAGGTTACAAATTTTTATAAGTTTTTTAATTTTCAAATTATCAATTTTATTTTTAGGTATTCCAAAGGCAATATTTTCTTTAATTGATCTATCCGTAAGAAATATTGATTGCGAAACAAAACCAATTAATTTTTGCCAAGATAACATATCATCTTTTTTTAAAATTTTATTGTTTATTATTACTCTTCCTTTATTAAAATTAATTAAGCCCAATAAAATATTTATCAATGTACTTTTGCCTGAGCCACTCAATCCCGTGACAGCAATTTTTTCACCGCCTAGAACTTTAAAATTAATTTTGTTTAAAATTCTGTTTTTGCTATTTTTATATTCAAAAGACAAATCTTTAACCTCTAAAGATAAAAAATTATCTAGGACTCGATTCATTTTATTGCTCAAATTAATTATTTTTTTTGAATTTTCTAAATCTCTAGATAATTTAGAGACTGCTGGTAAATGATTTTTTACAATATTTAGATTATAATAAACTTGTTGAAGAGCGGGTATAATTTTATAAGCAATAATGAGAAAAAATGATAAGTTTATAATAATTTCATTAAAGTTAAATTGAAGTTTATTGATAAAATATAGAATTAATAAAATTGATCCAGAAATTACTGTTAACTCAATAAGATACTTGGGAAATCTTCCAACAATATCTCTTTCTACTTGTATTGAAACTAATCGATTATAAAGAGAGTCATAAAACTTTTTAAAAAATTGAAATTTGTTTAAAATCTTTACTTCCTTAATTCCACCAAAGCCTTGGTTTAAAATCGTAAACTTATCTTCTGAAACTTTTGTCTGCAACTCCCCTAAAAATTTCATCCTTTTTTTAAATAATTGAAAAATTAAAACATACAAACCAACAAACGCAAGCATCGCAAAAAGAGAAATTTGAGTTTTAAAAATCAACAATCCAGCAAAGAGTGGTATAATGAATAATATCTTTGAAAGTATGATCATCAAAGGGTACATAACAAAATTTGTCACCCTTTTTACTAGTTCAAAAATATTATTTAAAAGTTTCGATGATGTGGTTTCTAAATGAAATAGATAATCTCTTCTTAAATAATATTCAAATAAATTGCTTTCAATTTCTCCACCTGTTTGAAGGGTAAATTTGGAAAGGAGTAAAACCGTCAATAAATTTAGAACTGTACTTAAAAGAAAAATAATAATTAAAATATAACTAAAATTTTTTATATTTATTTCCAAAAAGTTTAATTTTAATTTTTGATTAATAAAATTCAATAAAAAGCCTAATTTATTTTCACTTAAAAAATTTATATATTCAACTAAGCTCAAAATACTTATAATTTCAAAAAAGCTTGAAAACATCATCATCAGAAGCAGAGTGAAAAATCTCCCTTTTTGCTTAGGATTTAAAAATTTAAATAAAAACTGAATACTTGATATCATTTTTTAATGTAAAAAAGAATTTTGTCACCAAGAATTAAATTTCGTATTTTAATTTTTTTTCTTGAACAAAATTCTTTTACTGCTTTTGTCTCACCAAAAAATTCATTAAAATTGTCAAGCATAATGATGCCGTTTTTTGATAATTTGGGATAAAATTTTTCTAAAACCAATAAAGAAGGTTCGTATAAATCTAGATCTAAATTAATAAAGGAATAATTTAAATTTTTATTTTTTTTTAGGAAAATTGGAATTGTTTTTAAAACATTTCCTTTAATTAAGCTAACATTCTTAAAGTTTTTTTTTTTAAGAATTTGATTTAATTTTTGCTTGCTTATGGAATTTTCCCCAGCTTCTTTAATAAATCTTTTTCTATGTAATTCATCTTTTTTAATAGAGCTGTGCGGAAATTTATGAAAGACATCAAAGGCAAAAACTTTTTTTTTTTGGTTAAAAATTTTATTGAATGAAATTAATCTAATTAATGAATTTCCTTTATACACACCAAATTCTATAATATCGCCTTTCGCTATTAGTGATTTTTTAAATAATTCTAGCTGTATAACGAATTTTTCAATTCGTGAAAAAGGAACTAACTTGTAAAAATTATTTTCTAAATCAAAAAAATTTTTTTTCATTCTATTCACTTTTTTTTAAAGTGACCACCCATCATCAATTATAAAATTTTGACCATTAATAAAATTTGATTTATTAGAAATTAAAAACTCTACTATTCCATTAAGATCTCTTGAGTCCAACAAACCTTTTGATAAACAGCTATCTTTGTATTTTTTTATAAAATTTTTTGGTTGATTGTCTAGAATTCCTCCAGGACTTACACAATTTATTCTAATTTTTTTTCTCTCACAAAATTTTGCCATATATTTCGTGATATTAATTATTCCAGCTTTTACAGCGCTATATTCTATTGGTGAACTCATGCTTGTATTTTTATAATGGATAAACTTTGGTGCTGAAATACCTTGTATTGAAGAAAAAAGAATTAGGTTACCGTATTTTTGTTTCAAATAAAATTCAATAATTTTTTGTGAAGTTAAAATAATAGTTCCCATTTGAAGAAAAAGATTTTCTTTAACATCATCTGGTTTGAGTTTTAGGAATTTTTTTCCCCAATTTTTATTTTTTAAATATGATAAATTTATTACAGCATCTATTGTTTTTATTTTTTTTACTAAAGAATCAAATTTTCTGTTAAATAAATTAATTTTTGACATGTCACATATTATCATTTTATTTTTTTTCAAGTTTTTGTTTTTTATTTTATCTATCACAAAGACATTGTACCCAATAGAAGTTAAGTTTTTTACAATTTGAGACCCAATTCTTCCTGAGCCTCCTAAAACAAGTATATTTTGATTATTTTTTTTTATGAATTTCATTGTTTATAATTTTATTATTATTTTTTTGTTATTTACGATTTTTTTTATTTAATAAAAATCTTGCGACTTTTAAATCATAAAAGTCATCAATATCAATAGCTCTTTCTCTAGGGACATTTATATAACCGACTTTTCCATCAAATATACCACTAGATTTCATTATAAATTCAGGTTTAGTAATATAACCCACTGTAGTTAGATCAAAAATATTGCTTTTTTTTATTCCTTTTGTTTTCTTAAGTATCGGTTGAATAGTGTTTTTTTTTTTAATTACCATATTATAATGAGGGAACCTATTTGTTTTAGTTACGCAAAGCATAAGATCATATTTAGATTGAGAAAATTTTTTAATTAAACTCATAATGTCTTTTTTTTTTCTTAGTGGAGAGGTGGTAGGTAGAGATAAAAAGAAATCAAAAATTAAATTTTTTTTTTTTAAGTATTGAATAGAATGTTTCCATGACTCAAATTCGTTAGAATTATTATGACAAAGAAATTTAGGCCTCTTTATTATTTGGGTGTTATTTTTTTTTGCAATGTTAAGAATTTTATTTGAATCACTCGATACAAATATTTTATCTATTTTATTAATTTTTTTAGCTAACTTTAATGTTATCGCTAATAAAGACTGTTTATTTATTTTTTGCAAATTTTTATTGGGGACTCTTTGCGATCCACCTCTGGCGAATATAAAACAAAAAATTTTAGGCATTTTTATTTAATTTTATTAATTTATGAGTCAAATTAGACTCTTTAATTTTCTTTATAAGATACAAAACATAAAGCGAGTCAGAGAACTCAGACATCCAGTTACTATTTTTATTAGAATTAGAAATTTTTATCATCTCTTTAATTTGATTCTTTGTGTAAAAATTTTTTTCTACTAAAAAATTTTTAATAGATGTTTTTTTGTAATGTTTAACTTCTATTGAGTTTTTTTTTAAATCTAATAAAATTTTTTTATTATCTTTTAGCAATATTTCAATTTCTCTTTTTTCAAAAGGAGAGCAGAAATCTAAATGCATATTTAAATTAATTCTGTTGTTAATTATGAAAATTATATCAGCTGTATCCTCTGTATCGATCTCTAAACTTTTTGAATTCAAGCACCTTGCAAAAAGGGCCTTGGGTTTTCCAAATAAATATAGCATAAGATCAAGCTCATGGCTCAATTCATTAATTACACCTCCTCCATATTTCTTGTTTGCAGAAACTGACTTTGTGTAATCTCCTTTTCTCCACGATGGTAGATAAGTTCGGGTATTTATTTTAATATTAATTATTTTATTTAAGTTTTTGTTTAACATTTGTTTCAATTTTTTTACAGCAGGATTTAACCTCAAACAATAGCCAGATTTAATTTTAATTTTATTTTTCTTAATTGTGTTTAGGAATTTTTTTTTTTGAAAACTATTTAAAACATTTGACGATAAAGGTTTTTCGAAAATATAAGTCGCGTTTTTTTTTATGAAAGAATTAAAAAAATTTATTCTTTCAGTGGCTCTGTTACTTAAAATTATATATTTTAAATCTTTTATTTTATTAAATTTTTTTAGATTATTCGTTTTTAGATGCTTTGAAAAAATATGAATTTTTTTTTTCTTAAAGAATTTCGATGCTGATTGACTATATTTTTTACCTATAGAGCCAAAACCTACAATTAATAAATTATTGTCTGTTAACGGCTTCAAAATAATTATTCCAATTACCTGTATCAATCCATTCGTCTTCTTTAATTGGAAAAATACAAATTTTTTTTCTAAGTTTTAATAATCTTTTAATTAAATCATCCATCCCAAGAACTTTTGAAGTATTAATATATTTGTTTATTTCAGGGCTTAAAACATACATCCCTACATTTGCTAATAGCTTTTTAAAGGGTTTTTCTTCAATTTTTTTTAAAAAACCTTTTTTATTTACTTCAAATTCTCCATATGGAATTTGATATGACTTTACACAAACTACAACAGTTAAAATAGATTTGGACTCATTGTGAGAATGCAGAATTCTTTTTGGATTCACATTTACTAATGTATCGCAATTTACCATAAAAAAAGGTATCTTTTGTTTTTTAATTTTTTTGACACATCCCGCTGTCCCTAATTGATTGCCTTCAATAAAATAATTCATATTATATTTGTTTTCAAATTGACTTAAAAAACTTTGTAAAATTTTATCACGTTGGTTTAGTGAAATTAAGAAATTGTTAAAGTTGTTATTTTTAAATTTATCAAGAATATTAATAATCATCGGTTTGTTTTTAAATGGTATCAAAGGTTTAGGCAAAACATCTGTATATGGTTTTAATCTAGTACCCTTGCCACCAGCCATCAATAAGACTAAATTTTTAATTTTTTTTTGTTTTGTGTCAAAAATATTAGGAAAACACCCAACAGGTATTTTGTTCTTATTTAATATCGGTATTAACAGATGCTTATCTTTATTTAAAAAATTTTTTATTTTAATATCTTTTTTTCTATCTTTTTCAAAAACATAAAAGCTTTTCTTTTTATAAATACTATTTATGTTAGTGATAAAATTTTTATTTTTTACTATACTTCTTCGAATGTCACCATCTGTTAAAGTTCCTTTAAAAAAATTTTTTTTTCCTACGACAAATAAACACCTGGTTCCTGTATTATTTAGTTTTAAAATCGCATTTAGCAAAGAAGAGTTTTCGTTTATTAATATTTTTTTTATAGTGCTCATCTAATTTTTATATCTCTAAAATATTTATGACTTAAATCATTTAAATTCATATTTTTTAATTTGTTGTAAATTGTATTGGAAACATTTTTTCCATAATATGGGTTTTTTTGCAAATTTAATTTTTTCTTTTTTTTATTTAATATTTTTTTTATTAAAAGAAAAATTTTTTTACAATCAAATTTGCAGTCATAAGTATTTTCAGCTCTTAATCTGCCTTTTTGTCTATCTCCAATATTTATTGAGGGAGTTTTAAGTAATGGCGCTTCAATGATGCCGCTAGAAGAATTTCCAATGACTAAATCACATTTTTTAATGAGGTTTAAAAATAACTCATGCCCATATGAGGCTTTATAATAAGTATTTTTATTTTTTTTACAAAAAGACTTTATTTTTAAAATTATATCCTCTGAGTTTTCATCGGAATTTGGAGCGGAAAAAAAAAATTTACAATTATTTAATTTTGAAAATGATTTTAATATTTGATTTACTTCAATATTATTTTTTTTTTTAGATTCTGTATTTGGATGAATTGATACCAATATATTTTTTTTATAAAAATTAGTTTTTAGGATTTTCTCCAAGAATTTTTGATTAAGTAATTTGAGTCTTTTTATATTGTCATTACACAAAGCTCCGACTTTAAAAATATTTTTTTTATTTTCACCAATTTGAATTAATCTTTTTTTGTATACCTCAGTGGAAACAAAATGGTAGTTTGACATTTTAGTAATTGCATGTCTATAAAGATCATCTCTTGAACCATAAGTAAGTTCTCCTCCGTGGATATGGACAATTTTGATTTTTGATATCACGCCTGCCACAGCTGCAATAAATGTCTCATATCTATCACCTAAAAGAATGAGTCCTTCAGGTTTTTTATTTAGTAAATATTTATTTAAATTTAGGATTAAATTTGATGCATTCTTAGATAAATTTTTATAATTTATATTTCTACCTTTAAATTTAAAATTTATTTTTTTCGAAATCTTAATTTTGTCATTTTTTATTTCTTCAATAGTATTTCCAAATTTTTCTATTAAGTGAGATCCTGATACAATTAAGTCTAAATGAATTTTTTTTGAATTACTCAAATTTTTAAGAAGACTTTTTAACAATCCATACTCAGATCTAGAACCAGAAAATACCGCGAATTTTTTCATAATTTGACTAATTCGTTAATATTAAAGTCTTTTTTGGCAACTTTATTTAATACTCTAAACCAATTGCTTGCTGAAATTCCGTTATCCGGCCTTTTTGCCGTTATATTTTTTCTAGAAAACTTCTCTCCTTTTTTAATTTTAATTTTTGCCACAATCGATTTTCTGACTAATTTAGAATTTTTTAGCTCATCTGCATTAACTTTTTGATTTTTTGAAACTAGAATTTTTTCGGTGTTTCTAATTAATTTAACAAAATTAGTGAACTCTGTTGGATCAAGGCTCGATGAGTGATCTGGCCCTTTCATTTTTTTGTTTAAAGTTAAGTGTTTTTCAATTATAGACGCTCCTAATACTGTGGCTGAAATTGCTGCTTCAAAACTGTCGGTATGATCTGAAAAACCTACGCTTACATTAAATTTTTTCTTTATTTCAAGCATATTTTTTATTTGAACTTGATTTGGTTTTGTTGGATAAGAAGAAACACAATGTAGCACTGTCAGCTTTTTTTTTAATCTTTTTTTTAAATATTTTATTGATTTAGCCATTTCTTTAAATGAAGCCATACCTGATGAAATTATTAACTCTTTTTTTTCTCTAGATATTTGTTCCAAAAGCTCAAAATTATTTAGCTCGCCTGAGGGCAACTTAATTAATTTTAAACCCATTCTTTTAGTCAAGTTTAGTGACTTACAATCAAATACCGAAACAAGAAATTTTATACCTATTTTTTTACAGTAATTTTTTAAATATTGAAAATTTTTTTCAGATAATTCATATTTTTTTAACATTTGCTTTTGAGTTTCAGATTTATTGAATTTTTTTTGATATTTTGCTTTTTTTGCTTTTGAGGTAACAAGCTCATTAGTATTATAGCATTGAAATTTAACAAAATCAGCGCCAGCAAGTTTAGCATGTGCAACGAGTTTTTTTGCAAGCGAAATTTTGCCGTTGTGATTTACTCCTACTTCAGCAATAATCTTTAAATTTTTCAAATGTTTTTTTTTAGTAAAGTTCCTGCTTTTATAAAGCTGTTAGATTTAATTTGTACATCATTTACAATTATAGACCCTGAGCCAACAAAGACATTGTTACCTATTTTTACTCCACCGTTAACAATAGCTCCAGTAGAGATATGTGAATTATCACCAATTTCAACATCATGCTCAATTATTGCTCCAGTATTAATTATACAGTTGCTCCCTACTTTTACATCTTGATGAATTATTGCACGATCCATTACAATCGTTCCATCGCTAATCTTTGCGCTTTTTGAAATAATTGCGTTTTTAGATGTAATTTTAGGCACTTTAAACTTTAAACTTTTTAATTTTTTATATAATTTTTTTCTAGTTTCAAAATTTTTTATCTGGCCAATAGTAATAAATGCATAATTATATTTTTTTTTTAATTTTTTTAAATCTTCGTCTGAACCGATGTGTGGAATATTAAAAATACCTTTCTTATTTTTACAAATTACTCCAACAACTTTGAATTTTTTTGACTCTAAAATTACATCCATACAAACTTTAGTATGTCCACCGCAACCAATTAATAAAATTTCTTTTTCCATTATATTTAATCAAATATATCAATAATTCTTTTTATATCTTTAGAATTTAAGTTACTTGAAGATGGCATGCACAGACTATTTTTAAATAATTTTTTTGCGTTTTTAATTTTATAAGACTCAAAAGATTTAAAGGGTTTTTGCTCATGATTTAAATTCCAAACTGGCCTTAATTGAACTCTTTTTTTTTCAAACAAATCAATTATTTTTTTTAAGGGTTTTTTTTTCCGAAAGTCTAACTGGATTATATTCATCCAATTATTATTTTTTGAGTAATTAGGTCCATTAAAAAATTTTACCCATTTTTTTTTTTTAATATATTTTTTATAAAAATTTTTAATTTTTTCTTTTTTATTTAAAATCTTGCTTAAATTATTTACTTGTTCAATGCCTAATGCTGCGGAAATATTTGTCATTCTGTAATTGTACCCCACGTTATTGTGAACAAAATAAACATTGTCATCTTTAGCTTGTGCAGAAAAATATTTTGTTAGATTATAATATTTTTTATTATTAGTAAGTAGCATTCCACCACAACCGGTGGTTATTATTTTATTAGCATTAAAAGATAAAACTCCAATATCTCCGACTGTTCCGGTGTGTTTTTTATTTTTTTTATAAAAAGTTCCTAGGCTTTCACTGGCGTCCTCTATTACTTTTATATTTTTTTTTTTACAAATTTTTACTAGTTTCAATAAGTTAGCTGCGTTCCCCCATACATGAGTTACAATAATTGCATAAATTCTTTTTTTTGTTTTTTTGTTATATGTAAAATTTTTTCTAAATATTGTCTTTTTTTCTAGGAAGTTTAATACTTTATTTACATCAATATTATAATATTCATCGCAATCCATAAAAATAGGAGAACATCCATTATAGATGACAGAATTAATTGTTGCTACAAAAGTTAATGTAGGAACAATTACTTCATCTTGTTTTTCAATACCGACCACTTTCAAAGCTAAATGTAGTCCTGAGGTACCGCTATTGAGAGCTACTACATACTTAGAATGAGTATATTCTGAAATTTTTTTCTCAAATACTCTTACTAGTGAACCGCCGGTAGATACATAATTATCATTTACACATTTTTTTAAATAGTAAATGGACTTTTTGGGAATATTTGGTGGATAGAGGGGAATATAACTTTTCATATCAATGCTTTATAAATTAATTTTATTCATTAATTTACTACTTTAAAATTACCTAATAAAAAATTTTTTTTTAGTTTATTTTTTTTTTGTTTTTTTAAACTTTGCAGAATAGTTCTAATTCCGTAATCTAAGCCATAAATACATTTGAAACCTAGTTTTTTTTCTAATTTATTAAAATCAACCTTGTAATTCCTTTTAT
>Ga0209631_10008010_pt1 | contig 10407 bp, 7 predicted proteins | sample COG_08_FD_184752 | JGI IMG/M metagenome (GOLD analysis project Ga0209631, IMG submission 184752) | Pelagic Microbial community sample from North Sea - COGITO 998_met_08 (SPAdes) (version 2) | ecosystem: Environmental > Aquatic > Marine > Neritic zone/Coastal water | place: Helgoland, sampling...
TAAACCACCTGTAATATCTTTTGTTTTAGATGTTTCTTTTGGTAAACGAGCTAAAACATCTCCTGCAGAAATTTTCTGTCCATCTTTTACTGATAAAATAGTGTCTGGAACTAAATAATATCTTGCTTCATTTCCATCTGCTTTTTTAATAATTTCACCTTTAGAATCTCTTAAAGTAATACGTGGTTTTAATTCTGAATTTTTAGTTAAAGATTTCCAATCTGTAACTGATTTTGATGATAAACCGGTTGCATCATCAAGCGTTTCAGTTAATGATGTTCCTTCTGTTAAATCCATATAATTTACAATTCCACCTGTTTCAGCAATCACGGGCATTGTGTATGGATCCCATTCTGCAATTTTTTTCCCTTTTTCAATCATATCCCCATCTTTAAAAAATATTTTTGAACCATAATTAACTTTATAAATTGCTAATTGTCTTGAGCTTTCATCTTCAATACTTAATTGTGTATTTCTACCCATAACTATAATATTTTTTTTAGAGTCTTCGATAAGATTTTTATTGATAATATTTAATTTTCCTTTTGTTTGCGAAACTATTTGGGACTCTTCCTTTATTTGTGCTGTACCACCAACGTGAAAAGTTCTCATTGTTAATTGAGTTCCAGGTTCACCAATTGATTGAGCAGCTATCATACCAACGGCTTCACCAATACTAACAAGTTTTCCTCTAGCTAGATCTCTACCATAACAAACTTGGCAGACACCTTTAGTTGAAGCACAAGTAATTACTGAATAAACATTTACTGATTTTACACCTGCTGCATCAATTTTCTCACAATCAAATTCTTCAATTAATTTATTTTTTTTAATTATAATTTCCCCTGTAACTGGATTTTTTATATCTTCTGCTATTACTCTTCCTAAAACTCTTTCAGATAAACTAACTAAAATGTTCCCTCCTTCAATAATCTCAGATATTGTTACAGATGATCTTTTTTTAGGATCACATTCTGCTTTTGTAATTTGTACATCTTGTGCCACGTCACATAACCTTCTCGTCAAGTATCCTGAGTTAGCGGTTTTCAAAGCTGTATCGGCTAGACCTTTACGTGCGCCGTGAGTCGAGTTAAAATATTCTAATACAGACAATCCTTCTTTAAAATTAGAAATGATCGGAGTTTCTATTATTTCTCCTGATGGTTTTGCTATTAAACCTCTCATACCTGCTAATTGCTTCATTTGTGCTTGTGAACCTCTGGCACCAGAATCAGCCATCATATAAACAGAATTGGTTTCAATTCTATCGTCATCATATACTTTTTCAGCTGAAGAAATTTCTTTCATCATCTCATTTGCAACCGTATCTGTACATTTAGACCATATATCTACAACCTTGTTATATTTTTCACCTCTTGTTATTAATCCATCTGAATATTGATTTTCGTATTCTTCAATTTGTTTTTTTGTATTAGCAATTAAATTTTCTTTAGTTTTAGGAATTAATAGATCATCTTTACCAAATGAAATACCTGCTTTAAAAGCGTGTTTAAATCCAAGAGATTTTATTCTGTCACAAAAGATAACAGTTTCTTTTTGTCCACAAAATCTGAAAATAATATCAATTACTTCAGAAACATTTTTTTTTGTAAGCAGCCTGTTTACTAATGAAAATTTAATATCTTTATTTTTAGGTAAAATGTTAGCTAAAAGAAATCTACCAGCAGTACTAGTATATTTTTCTAATTTATTGGATCCATCTTCATTTATTGTCTTAAAAGTTGAGATAATTTTTGAATGTAAACTAATAGACTTATTCTCTAAAGCTTGTTCGATTTCATCTACACCAGAAAAAATACCACGAGGTTTTTTTTCATTTTCATCTGCTTGAGATAGATAGTAAATACCCAAAACAATATCTTGACTTGGTACAATAATTGGTTTGCCGTTTGATGGGCTTAAAATATTATTTGTAGACATCATTAAAACTCTAGCTTCTAATTGTGCTTCTAAACTTAATGGAATATGTACGGCCATCTGATCGCCATCAAAATCAGCGTTAAATGCTGCGCATACTAATGGATGTAGTTCTATAGCATTACCTTCGATCAATTTAGCTTCAAAAGCTTGAACACCTAATCTATGTAAAGTTGGTGCACGGTTTAATAAAATTGGATGCTCTCTAATAATAAATTCCAAACAATCCCACACTTCACTTTTTTCTTTTTCTACAAGTCTTTTTGCCTGTTTAATTGTTGTTGCTAATCCTAATTTATCTAATCTAGCATACAAAAAAGGTTTAAATAATTCTAAAGCCATTTTTTTAGGTAAACCACATTGATGAAGTTTTAGTTCAGGGCCGACTACGATTACTGATCTTCCAGAATAATCTACTCTTTTACCGAGTAAGTTTTGTCTAAATCTACCTTGTTTACCTTTAAGCATTTCAGCTAAAGATTTTAATGGTCTTTTTCCAGTGCCTGTAATAACTCTTCCTCTTCTTCCATTATCAAATAATGCATCAACTGATTCTTGAAGCATTCTTTTTTCATTTCTAACAATAATATCAGGAGCTTTTAGGTCTAATAGTCTTTTTAAACGATTGTTTCTGTTTATTACTCTTCTGTAAAGATCATTTAGATCTGAGGTTGCAAATCTACCCCCATCTAAAGGAACTAGAGGTCTTAATTCTGGCGGTATTACTGGCACTGAAGTCAAAATCATCCACTCAGGTTTATTTCCAGAAGTTATGAATGACTCTATAAGTTTTAATCTTTTGATAGTTCTTTCTTCAGTTACCTTTGACTTAATTTCAGGTAAAGAGTCTCTTAATTTTTTTTGTTCTTTCTTTAAGTCTAAATTAACTAAAATTTCTCTAACTGCTTCAGCTCCTATTCCTGCAGAAAAAGAGTCTTCTCCAAATTCATCTTGAGCTTTTAGTAATGATTCCTCAGATAAAAGTTGACCTTTTTTTAAATTTGTTAAGCCTGGCTCAACTACGATAAAACTTTCAAAATATAAAACTTTTTCCACTTCCTTGAGTTTCATATCTATTGCCAAAGATATTCGGCTTGGTAAAGATTTTAAAAACCATATATGGGCAACTGGACAAGCCAGATCTATGTGACCCATTCTTTCCCGTCTAACATTAGATTTAGTTACTTCAACACCACATTTTTCACATATTATTCCTCTAAATTTCATTCTTTTATATTTGCCGCACAAACATTCATAATCCTTTACAGGACCAAATATTCTTGAACAGAATAAACCATCTTTTTCAGGTCTAAATGTTCTGTAGTTGATTGTTTCGGGTTTTTTAATTTCACCATATGACCATGATTTAATTTTATCCGGGCTAGCCAAAGTAATTTTTATGCTGTCAAAATTGTTTTCAGGAACAATATTTTGGTTTTCAAAATTTTTAGTAATATTTTTTTCCATTTTAATTCAATTCAATATTCAAACCTAATGCTCTAATTTCTTTTATTAGCACGTTAAATGACTCGGGAACGCCTGACTCAAAATTATTATTACCTTTTACTATTGTTTCATAAACTTTTGTTCTACCAGCTACATCATCGGATTTGACAGTTAATATTTCTTGCAGTGTATAAGATGCTCCATAAGCTTCTAAAGCCCAAACTTCCATTTCCCCAAATCTTTGACCTCCCAATTGCGCTTTTCCACCTAAAGGTTGTTGAGTTACTAAACTATAAGGTCCAGTTGATCTGGCGTGAATTTTATCTTCAACTAGGTGGTTTAATTTTAACATATAGATAATTCCGACTGTAACTGGCCTGTCAAATTTTTCTCCTGTTTGCCCATTCCATAATTGTGTTTGACCAGAATTTGGAAGTTTAGCCAAATCCAGCATTTTTGAAATATCTATAGTGCTAGCCCCATCAAAAACTGGAGTTGAAATTGGAACACCATTTGAAAGATTTTGTACTAATTCAGCAATTTCTTTTTTTGATAGTTTAGATATAGTTTCATCATAATATTCTTTGCCATATATATTTTTTAATTTTTCTTTAATTTGATCTATCTTTTTATCAAAATCTTTTAAATAATCTTTGATTTGTTCACCGAGTTCTGAGCAAGACCAGCCTAAGTGCGTTTCCAGGATTTGCCCTACATTCATACGACTAGGAACACCAAGTGGATTTAAAACAATGTCTACAGCTTTACCATTTGCTTGGTAAGGCATATCTTCAACAGGAACAATTTTACTAACAACGCCTTTATTACCGTGTCTACCAGCCATTTTATCTCCTGGCATTAGTCTTCTTTTAACAGCTACAAAAACTTTGACTACTTTCATAACTGTTGGCAGCAAATCGTCACCTGCTTGTATTTTGGAAACTTTATCTTCAAATCTTAATCTTATATCGTCAGCTGCGTTTTCGAATTGTATTTTTAATTTTTCTAAATTATTATTAATTTCATTTTTTTCAAAAGAGATTTTCCATAAATCTTTTAATGTCAAATTTTCAAAATCATTTTTGTTGAGTGTTGTGCCAGGTTTAAGTTCTTTGTATTGTTTATCAATTTGTTGATTGTTTAATAAATCTATTGCTCTTAATTTAATATTTCTATTTAAAATTTCTTCCTCAACTTTTTTATCCTCTTGAACTACCTCTATTTCAGCTCTTTCAATTGCTATAGATCTTTCATCTTTTTCAATCCCATGTCTGTTAAAAACTCTAACATCGATAACTACCCCTGTGCTTCCCGTAGGTAGTTTTAATGAAGAATCTCTTACATCTGTAGCCTTTTCCCCAAATATTGATCTTAATAATTTCTCTTCTGGGCTTGAGGAAGTTTCACTTTTAGGTGTTACCTTTCCTACTAGGATATCGCTAGGTTTGACTTCTGCGCCAACATAAACAATTCCAGACTCATCAAGATTTCTTAAGCTTTCCTCACTTACATTAGGTATATCTCTAGTTATTTCTTCTGCTCCTAGTTTTGTATCACGAGCCATAGATTCATATTCTTCAATATGAACTGATGTAAATACATCATCAGTTACACATCTTTCTGAAATTAAAATGGAATCTTCAAAATTATAACCCTGCCAAGGCATAAACGCTACGGTGACATTTTTTCCAAGAGCTAATTCACCAAGTTTAGTGGCTGGACCATCAGCAATAATGTCTCCTTTTTTAATTAAATCTCCAACTTTAACTAATGGTTTTTGGTTAATACAAGTATTTTGATTAGATCTTTGAAATTTAGATAAATTGTATATATCTACAGCTGACTGAGAAAGATCTGTAACATCTACTGCTTTGACAACTATCCTTTTACCATCAATTTTATCAACTAAACCGCTTCTTTTAGCTACAATTGTAACACCTGAGTCAAGAGCGACATCGGATTCTATTCCAGTACCCACTAATGGTGATTCTGGTTTAAGCAAAGGTACGGCTTGTCTCATCATATTTGATCCCATTAAAGCTCTGTTTGCATCATCATTTTCCAAAAAAGGAATTAAGGCTGCAGCAACTGAAACTAATTGTTTAGGAGAAACATCAATAAAATCAATATTTTCTCTATTTGATAACTCAAAGTTAAGATTTTTCCTACATGCTACTAATTCTTCTTCGAAAGATCCTTCTTTATTTATTGCAGAATTGGCTTGAGCAATTGTAAATTTTTCTTCTTCAATTGCTGAAAGATATTTAATTTCAGAAGTAACTTTGCCGTTTACAACTTTTTTATAAGGACTTTCTATATAACCAAATTTATTTACTCTGCAATAAGTTGCCAAACTATTAATAAGACCAATATTTGGTCCTTCTGGTGTTTCTATCGGACAAATCCTTCCATAGTGTGTTGGATGAACGTCTCTTACTTCAAATCCAGCTCTTTCTCTTGTTAAACCACCAGGTCCTAATGCAGAAACTCTTCTTTTATGGGTTATTTCTGATAAGGGATTTGTTTGATCCATAAATTGAGACAGTTGAGATGTTGCAAAAAAATCTTTTAAAGATGTTGTTATTGGTTTGGCATTAATTAGGTCTTGAGGCATCGCTGACTCAATTTCTAAAAAAGTTGACATTTTTTCTTTAACAGTTCTTTCCATTCTGAGAAGTCCAATTCTAAATTGATTTTCAACTAACTCTCCAACAGACCTTACTCTTCTGTTACCCAAATGATCTATATCATCAACCTCTCCTTTACCATCTCTTAGATTTAGCATAAATTTAATTATCGAAACAATATCATCTGTGGTTAATACTGTTTTTTTATTACTTATATTTAAATTTAGTTTTGAATTTAATTTAACTCTACCAACCTCGGACAAATCATATCGTTCTTTCTTAAAATAAAGATTATTAAAAATTTCCTCTGCGACCTCTTGAGATGGTGCCTCCCCAGGTCTTAAAACTTTATAGATATCATTTAATGCTTCGGTTTTATTAGAATTTTTATCAATTTTAAGCGTCTCTAACAAATAAGGCCCTTTATTAATTGGATCAATGTTCACTATATCAAGTACTTTTTCCCCTTGATTAATAATTTTTTCTAATTGTTCTTCTGTTATGTCAAAGCCAGAATTTATTAAAATTTCACCATTTTGTTCTTTTACATCGTTAGCAATGTATTTGCCGATAATTTGTTCGTTTGAGGCTAAAATTGTTTTTAAACCCTTCTCATATAATTTTTTTGCTATAATTAAATTTAATTTTTCACCTTTTGATAAAACTTTTTTATTATTATTTGAGTCTATTAAATCATAAGATAGTTTTATTGGTCTTTTATAATTCTCTGGATTGAAATCTGTTATCCATTTTTTTTGTTCATCATTATATTTGTACTTACTAGTTGAGTAGAAAGTATTTATAATTCTGTCCCGTGTGAAACCAAGCGCAAAAAGTATTGAAGTTATTGGTAATTTTTTTTTCCTATCTATTCTAAAATATAAAATATCTTTTGGATCAAATTCAAAATCTAGCCATGAACCTCTTCCTGGAATTATTCTACAATTGAATAATAATTTACCACTAGCATGTGTTTTCCCTTTATCATGATCAAAAAATACACCGGGACTTCTATGCATTTGGTTTACTACAACCCTTTCTACCCCATTAGTTATAAAAGTAGCACTAGGAGTCATCAAAGGCAAATCTCCAATAAAAACCTCTTGTTCTTTAGCAGAAAGAATTTGTTTTGTGTTATTTTCAGGATCTATTTCATAAACTACTAAACGCAAAATTGCTTTTAAAGCTGCAGAATATGAAAGACTTCTTTGTTTGCACTCTATAACATCAAATTTTGGTTTCTCTAATTTGTAAGAAATATACTCAAGAGTAGATTTTTCCGATCCATCTTCAATAGGAAAAATACTTTTAAAAACTTTATCTATTCCTTTAGAAAATTCATTTAACTGCTCCTCTAAAGTTTTTGATTTTAAAAATTCGTTGTAAGAATTTTTTTGTACTTCTATAAGATTAGGAATGGATAATCCTTCAACAAGTTTGCCGAAGTTTTTTCTAATATGTTTCTTTTGAGTAAAAGATAATTGCATTAATAATAATAAATTTTACTGCAATTTTCATAATGCAGTAAAACTCAATCTTAAATTTTGTTTACTTTAATTCTACTTTAGCGCCAGCTGCTTCTAGCTTTTTCTTAAACTCTTCAGCATCTTTTTTGGCAACTCCACCTTTAATTTCTTTTGGTGCTGCTTCAACCAAATCTTTTGCTTCTTTTAAACCTAGCCCAGTTATGGCTCTTACTTCTTTAATAACATTAATTTTTTTATCACCTGCTGCTGCCAAGAAAAGCGAGAACTCAGATTTCTCTTCTCCTGCTGGAGCTGCTGCTCCGCCTGATGGCGCTGCTGCTACTGGTGCTGCTGCTGTTACACCCCATTTTTCTTCTAATTGTTTTGATAATTCTGCTGCTTCAACTACTGTTAAAGTTGATAATTCATCTATAATTTTATTTAAGTCTGCCATTTTTATTCCTATGATTTAATTTTTTAAACTCTTTGCGCGCGCTAAATTAGCAATTTTTGAGCCAGGTGCAAGTAAAATACTTATTAATTTTTGTGCTGGTGTAGCTAAAATACCAACAATTTTCGCTCTTGCCTCTTCTAAAGTAGGTAGTGTGGCGATTATAGCCACTTCGTTTTGATCTAAAACCTTACCATCCATAAAACCAGCTACAATTTTTAATTTATTATGAGATTTAGCAAATTTAGTTAAAATTTTAGCTGTAGTAATTGGATCTGATGAAATAGCTGCTGCAGTTGGACCTGTAAAATATTTCTCTAAATCCTTAACAGGTGTTTCTTTAATTGCTATTTTTGTAATTCGATTTTTAGTAATTTTAAAAAGAATACCTTTATCTCTAAGTTCTTTTCTCAGTTCATCAAGTTCAGTAACATTTAAACCTTGATATTGCGCAATCATCACAGACTCATTTGATGTAAAGTTCTTTTTCATTTCTTCTACATAATTTTTTTTTGCAGTTTTATTCATCATAGTTATTTAGTTCCAACTTTATAAGAAATTCCCATAGTAGATGTTAAGAAAATATTTTTAATAAATTCTCCTTTAATAGTGTCGGGTTTTTCTTTTTTAAGAGAGTCTATAAAATAATTGAAGTTTTCTAATAATTTTTCATTAACAAAACTTTTTCTACCTATTGTAGCTGCCAAATTTCCATCTTTATCATTTTTAATTTCTATTAGTCCTGTTTTGATATCTTTAACTGCTTTTACAATATCTGTTGCAACAGTTCCAAGTTTTGGATTAGGCATTAGACCTTTTGGACCAAGAATTTTACCGTGTTTTCCAATTTTACCCATCATTGCTGGAGTGCAAACTAGTTTTGTAAAATTTAATTTTCCTGCAGCGATTTTTTCTATTAAATCATCTGAGCCAATAACTTCTGCACCACTTTTTTTAGCTTCTTCAATTTTATCTGCTTCACATAAAACAGCGACTTTACTTTTTTTGCCTGATCCATTTGGAAGATTAACAGTTGTTCTTAAATTGAAGTCACCTCCTTTAGATTGTTTTAAATTAATTCTTAAAGAAATATCAATCGACTCATCAAATTTAGTATTAGAGTTTATTTTAACTAAATCAAAAATTTCTTTTACAGTTAATTTTTTATTTTTTACTGCATCTTTTAAAATTTTTATATATCTTTTAGATCTTTTCTTCATAATTATTCTTTAACCTCAATACCCATAGAACGCGCTGAACCACAAATAATTTTAGTAGCTTCTTTTATATCAAATGCATTTAAATCTTTCATTTTTTCTTTTGCTATCGCTTCAGCTTGTTTCATTGTTATAGATCCCGCGACTACTCTTCCTGGCTCTTTAGAACCACTTTTTAATTTAGCTGCCTCTCTTATAAAATGTGAGGCTGGAGGTGATTTAATAATAAAGTCAAATTTTTTATCTTTATAAACAGTAATTACAACTGGAACAGGTTTACCCATAAATGCTTTTGTTTTTTCATTAAATGCTTTACAAAATTCCATAATATTAATGCCTCTTTGTCCTAATGCAGGACCTACAGGTGGAGCAGGATTAGCCTGACCTCCTTTAATTTGTAACTTAACATAACCTGTTATTTCTTTTGCCATTTAATTTTTCTCTACTTGGTTAAATTCTAAATCTACCGGTGTTGCTCTACCAAATATAGAAACTGACACTTTAAGTCTAGATTTTTCTTCATCAATTTCTTCAATTAAACCATTAAAAGAAGCAAAAGGTCCATCACAAACTTTGACTTTTTCACCTATTTCAAAGCTAATACCACTTTTTTGGTTTACGGCACTTTCTGAAACTTGACCAAGTATACGCTGTATTTCATTATCTGAAATTGGTGTTGGCTTATCAGAAGAACCTAAAAAACCACTTACCTTTTGAAGGTTTTTAATTAAATGATAAATTTGTTTGGTTAATTCTACTTTAAGTAAAACATATCCTGGAAAATATTTCTTTTCTTTTTTAGTTCTTTTGCCTTTTTTAACCTCAGTAACTTGATGTGTAGGAACTAAAATTTCACCAATATTTTCATCTAATTTATGTTTTTTTAACTCCTCTTTAATTGAAACGACTACTTTTTTTTCAAATCCAGAGTATGCTTGAACAATATACCAATTCATAATTTAAAAGTTAATTGTTAATGCTAAGTTTAATAAAAATCTTAAAATTTGGTCTAATATTAGAAAGAAAACAGCTGCGATTGAAGCTAATGCAAAAACCATTAAAGCACCCATCATAGTGTCTTTTTTCGTAGGCCACGTAATTCTAAAAGTTTCTTGCTTAACTTCTTGAATAAATTTTAAAGGATTTTTCATAATTTTATCAGGGTTTGGCAGGAGCGGAGGGACTCGAACCCACAACCTCCGGTTTTGGAGACCGGCGCTCTACCAATTGAACTACGCTCCTAAGCGTTATTTAATTATTTT
>Ga0209631_10008011_pt1 | contig 10406 bp, 6 predicted proteins | sample COG_08_FD_184752 | JGI IMG/M metagenome (GOLD analysis project Ga0209631, IMG submission 184752) | Pelagic Microbial community sample from North Sea - COGITO 998_met_08 (SPAdes) (version 2) | ecosystem: Environmental > Aquatic > Marine > Neritic zone/Coastal water | place: Helgoland, sampling...
TGATACACAAAACCCACCTCCTGATTGCGTAGCATGGACAGTTCTGAGTCTCTCATTTTAGCTAAATCTTGTCCTCCAAACATCACCTTTCCACTAGTGGGAAGAGCCAAGCCTGCGAGTAACTGAAGCAGACTGCTTTTTCCGGATCCGGAGGAGCCCATTATCGCCACTGTACTTCCTTGGGAGATGTCTAGATCTATACCAGAAAGAACCTCAAGCGTGCTCGACCCTTCATCATAAGATTTGCATAGTCTTACCGCTGACATCGCTACCTCTTCTTCCATGGAAATTCTAGCTCCTAACCGTTCTAACGGCCCTAGACGCCGCTAACGAAGGATAAACCGTACCCAATACAGCCACAAGGCTGGCGATACCTGTAAATAACAGCACATCTTCGATAAGCACTACAGAAGGGACTCGACTAGCATAATAAATCTCTGGTGAGAATATATGAAAATGGAAAATCATTTCAACAAAGGACACGATGTCTCCTATATGGCTAGCGAATAAACAACCCACAACTATTCCTAAAAATATGCCGATTAAACTAGTAAGTGCGCCTTGAATTAAGAAGATCGATACAATCCCGCTCGTCCTTAGCCCCATGGCATGAAGAATAGATATGTCTTTTTTCTTTTGCTCAATACCTAAAGATAGGATCGCAAAAACACTAAACATAGCAACTGAAGCTGCTAAAGCAAGAATAAAAGACATTAGGAATTTCTCAGTTTTCAAGGCCCTAAAAAGCACAGAATGGGTCTCACCCCAGCTAGCCGCTTCTCTTCCCGATGAGTTGCGAATTTGAGTCGCCGCGGCGGTGGACTCCTCGACACGCTCCATCCGGATATGCAACTCATCTCTCGTCTGGCCTAGCCTAAATAATTTCGACACGTCCTCTACATGTGCAAAAATTTGTTGACTATAGGTATCACTCTCACTTTCATAAATTTCAGACACAGTAAATTTTTTTAAGCGAGGAATAGGGCCCAGTGCAGTAAACCTCTCTTGAGGTACCAAGACGATAATTTTGTCTCCTACCGATAAGCTAAAATATACCGCAAGCGTATTATTAATGACGAGATTAAAATCTCCACTGATAAGAGTCTTGAGGTTATCCTTATTCAGCCCTATATTTTTCTCACCTAGGCCTGATAAGAAATCATCATCAATGCCCATTAGTCCGGCGGTCGTTACCCGTTTCTTGTGTTCCAGCAGAACATCCTTTTTAATCACCGGCCACACCGAAACTTCGGCCTGGCTGTCTTGGATGCTCAAGCTAAGTGACGTCAACTCTTGGTACTTTAGACCACTCACATCCACCACCACATGACCCTCTACACCCAACACTCTGTCTCGCAATTCATCCTCAAATCCATTCATTATCGAAGCAATAGTAATTAGTACGATTAATCCAATGGCAATACTTGTTATAGCTGCCAGAGAAACAAATGCGGTAAAATGATTCCCACGGCTAGCGTAGATGTAGCGAATTCCGATAATTAGCGATGCGATCTGGATCATGATTTCGTCATTATAACTGAAAGATGCCGTTTTCAAGCCATAAGGAAAGACAAACGTAACTATTATGAATATTCTTGCAGTTGAAACGTCCACCGAAAGATGCTCAGTTAGTCTGGCTACCTTAACCACTGAAATAGAAAACCATGTAATTGCGCCTAGAGGTCAAGCCACGCTGGTCATAAAAATGGCTGAAGAAATGCTTAAACAATGCGACTTAAAAAAAAGTGATCTCAATGCCGTTGCTTTTGGTTCCGGTCCTGGATCTTTCAACGGAATTAGAGTGGCAGCGTCTTTTGCACATGGAGTAGCTATGGCTCAAAATATCAACATCGTCCCTTGTTCTACTCTTCATGCGTTAGCTATGACCCCAAACTTCACTACTAGTCGAAATGTGTTGGTGATCTCCGATGCCCGACAAAGTGAAGTCTATTGGAGTTGCGTAAGACTCTCAGCTGAAGGACAAATTGACGAGATCGTTGTTGAAAACAAAGTCACAAAACCCTCCGATGTGTCAGTCCCTAAGGAAGCTAAATGGTGCGTTGTTTCAAGCAAATGGACTTACTATGAAGAGTTTCTTCCCTCTTACATCAAGATACTACCGCGGATTACTTGCGACTATCCCAGCGCACTTCCAATTGCAAAGTTTGCGAGACACTCCCTTCAACGCAAAAAGGAATTTTCACCTATAGAAGCAATGCCAGTTTATCTGCGCAGTCCTATAAGATAGGAATGCTAAAATCATCCGATGGTTTTAATCTGACGAGGTGATGAGAGAATGTCCCGTCGTCTTGAGTCTCTATTATTCGAAAGCCCGGTTGGAGTCGCTCTATCTGATAAACTCGGCTATGACGCTTGAATTGGACACAGGTAGATGGTGTGGTTATCACTGGCACACTGTTCTGAGATAACTCATTATCCTGGTGAACGTGACCGCAAAACACGGCCTTTATATTCGAGCTCTGGCTCACTATGTGCCAAAAATCACCAGAGTTTTCTAGTTTCATATCGTCAAGCCAAGCACAACCGATATCCAAAGGTGGATGGTGCATAAAGATTATTTGCGGCTTCCTGCCGGCGGAAAAAATGTTTTGAGAGAGATCTGCTAAGTCTTTAGGGTCAATCTCACCTAACTCATGACCGACTTTCTTCGTATTCAAAAAATGGAAGCGCCAGCTGCCAAAATCTCTGTTCGCTGTGCTTGTCAAAAAATAAAAATTGGACGACTGAGAAGCTACACTCGGCACATCATGATTCCCTGGCACAGCTAAGATAGGGATATCACATACGGAGAAAAGAGAATTTAAAAAACGGTACGATATAAACCCGCCGTCCATACTCATATCTCCAGTGGCAACAATTAAGTCAATATTACCCAGGGACTGAATTTCAGCTAAAACAGCCTCAAAGCTAGCGCGCGTATCGCAGCCTTCGAAGCTTGCATCCGGATCATCGAAGATATGAGCGTCGGTTATTTGAGCTATTCTCATCTGCGTATTCTCACTTTAGGTCCCATGTAAAATTATTTTTCGCTGAAACGATGGGGTTTTTCTGTTTCATACATTCGACCCGCAAACATTTGTTTTATAGCGATAAATTAGACTTATCAACAGCTTATTATCAAGTTAAGCGTCCAAAAGCAGTCATTCATCAACACTATACACACATTATGTAGTGGTTACATATTCACTTGACCACAACCAGTGGTGGTGATATACCATGACTTACAGATTTTTATACGAAACCTAGGAACAGGAACGGTTCAAACCTAGGATTTTTTGGAGACAATATGAGTTCAGAGACGACCACCAAAGCAGAAACCCTAAACGAGAGCCCTAATAAGCTACCTGCATTAGAGACTCATGTGGACAACAACATGGAGATAGCAGCCACGGCACCTGGGGAATACCGTGTAATAAGAAGAAATGGCAAAGTCACATCCTTTGATGGCGGGAAAATAAAAGTCGCTATCACAAAGGCATTTCTAGCAGTAGAAGGAAACCATGCAGCGGCTTCTAATCGCGTCCACAGCTTAGTCGATCAAATTGGGAATGAAATAGTATCTGCTGTTACTCGTCGTATGCCGTCTGGTGGAGCGATGCATATCGAAGATATTCAAGATCACGTCGAGCTTTCGTTAATGAGAGCAGGCGAACACAAAGTAGCTCGCTCATACGTGCTCTACCGAGAGGAAAGAAAGAAAGAGAGGGCATTATCTTTAGAGTCGCAAACTGAACCTGAACTAAGTACCAGTGCATTACAAGTGACTATGACAGATGGCACAAAAAAGTCATTAGATACAAAACGTCTTCAGAAAATTTTGAAAGAAGCATGCACCCAGATATCTGGGACAGATCACAAAGCACTCTTCGAAGAAACGAAAAGAGCTCTTTTCGACGGGGTAGCCGAGGCGGACGTTTCTAACGCTGCAACAATGGCCGCAAGGACATTTATCGAACGCGAACCTAATTATACTTATGTTGCTGCTCGAGTGCTGCTGGACTCTCTTAGGCAAGAAGCTCTGACTTTTGTAGGTGGAAATAGGGAAGAGGCAACACAGGAGGAGATGTCTGAACAATACCCTAGTTACTTTGAAAGTTATATTAAAAAAGCAATTAGCTTAGAGCTCGTCGACTCAAGGCTAGGAAACTACGACCTAAAAAAAATAGGGGAAGCTCTGAAACCCGAAAGAGATTTTAATTTCAACTATCTAGGCCTGCAAACTTTATATGACCGATATTTCATACAAAGCGAAGACGTGCGATTTGAACTACCTCAGGCATTCTTTATGAGAGTAGCGATGGGTCTAGCAATAAATGAAATAGAAACTGAAAAATGGACTATAAAATTTTACGACCTCCTCTCGTCATTTGACTTTATGAGTTCAACTCCAACGTTGTTTAATTCGGGAACACTAAGACCGCAACTGTCATCTTGCTATCTCACCTCAATACCTGACGACCTTGATGGTATCTTCGGAGCAATAAAAGATGACGCTCTACTCTCTAAATTCGCGGGTGGACTAGGTAATGACTGGACCGCTGTTAGAGGCATGGGAGCGCATATAAAAGGGACTAATGGAAAATCTCAAGGTGTAGTCCCCTTCCTTAAAGTTGCAAATGATACAGCGGTAGCCGTTAACCAGGGCGGAAAAAGGAAAGGGGCTATGTGCGCCTACCTAGAGTCGTGGCATATCGATATAGAGGAATTCACTGAGCTAAGAAAAAATACCGGTGATGACCGCCGACGAACACACGATATGAATACAGCAAACTGGATCCCAGACCTTTTCATGCAACGTGTATGCGAAGATGAGCAATGGACGCTGTTTTCACCGGATGAAACCCCAGATCTCCATGATGCATTTGGTAAGGAATTTGAAGTTCTTTATTGTGATTACGAACGGAAAGCTGATCTCGGGGAGATTCGTAACTTCAAACGAGTTCGGGCAGTAGAGCTGTGGAGAAAGATGCTAGCAATGGTTTACGAAACTGGACATCCATGGTTCACTTTCAAAGATGCTTGTAACCTAAGATCACCGCAGCAGCATACGGGAGTAGTGCATAGCTCCAACCTCTGTACTGAAATTACCCTCAACACCTCTCCTGATAAAGAGATCGCTGTTTGTAATCTGGGCTCGGTAAACCTTACGCAACACATCTTGGATGGTGCACTGGATTCTAACAAACTAGAAAAAACGATTAACACAGCAATGCGCATGTTAGACAACGTCATAGACTATAACTATTACAGTGTTGCAACGGCTAAAGCATCAAACCTCAAACACCGTCCTGTTGGTCTCGGCATAATGGGATTTCAAGATGCGCTATATAAGTTAAATCTTCCATATAGCTCAGAGGAAGCTGTCAGCTTTGCTGACAAATCGATGGAAGCCGTCAGTTATTACGCAATAACTGCGTCATCCAATCTAGCCCAAGAAAGAGGAACATATCAGAGTTTTCAAGGATCGTTATGGAGCCAAGGGATACTACCTATTGACTCAATTAAGCTTCTTGAACAGGGAAGGAACGGCTATTTAGAAATGGACCGTGAGCAAACGCTTGATTGGGACTCTCTAAGAGAGAAGGTTCGAACAATAGGTATGAGAAACTCCAACTGTATGGCAATAGCGCCGACAGCTACTATTTCAAACATCTGTGGCGTCAGCCAATCGATAGAGCCTACTTATCAAAACTTGTTTGTCAAATCTAACTTGTCTGGAGACTTTACTGTCGTAAATATGTACCTCGTTGAAGACCTGAAGAAGGCTAACCTATGGGATGAGGTCATGGTAAATGATCTGAAATATTATGATGGTAGCGTTTCACAAATTGATAGAATCCCCTCTTCCCTAAAAGCACTTTATGCGACAGCTTTTGAACTAGATACAAGATGGTTAATTGAAGCAGGTTCTCGAAGACAGAAATGGCTTGATCAAGCTCAATCATTAAACCTATACATGTCTGAGCCTAGCGGTACAAAGATGGATAACCTCTATAAGCTGGCCTGGATAAAAGGATTGAAAACGACTTATTACTTGAGAACTATGGGCGCCACTCATGTAGAAAAAAGCACTCTCGCTGACGGCAAACTAAACGCTGTGGCGCAAAACGACACACCAGATCTAGCTGCAGCGCCTCAAGCATGTTCAATCCTAGATCCTGAATGTGAAGCCTGCCAGTAATTAACATGAACATAAAAAAAAGAAAATTAGGAGAAAAACATGCTGAATTGGGATGACCCTGTAGCACAGTTTAAACAAACCCCAACATTACCCGGCGTCGAAGTAAAAACGGAAATAGAACCATTGGAGAAAAATCAACCAGCGGGGGAAGTTGTAGAAAAAGATAATGTTCTTGGTGTACAGACCAACGAAAAAGCGATAACTGGCCTCGAAGAAGTCGAGTTTGGGGCTGGTAGGCTAGCCGTAGATGACAAAGCAATGATCAACTGTAGATCTGACGTCAACCAACTGGTGCCGTTCAAATATCAATGGGCATGGCAGAAATATCTTGACGGCTGCGCGAATCATTGGATGCCGCAAGAAGTCAACATGACAGCAGATATAGCGCTATGGAAAGATCCTAATGGTTTGACTGAAGATGAAAGAGTTTTAATAAAAAGAAACCTAGGCTTTTTCTCTACAGCAGATTCCTTAGTAGCTAATAATCTAGTACTAGCTGTATACAGGCACATCACGAACCCAGAATGTAGGCAATATCTACTGCGACAGGCATTTGAAGAAGCATTACACACGCACGCATACCAGTACTGTATAGAAAGTCTAGGGCTTGATGAAGCAGAAGTTTTCAATATGTATAGAGAGGTTGAGTCCATACATGCTAAAGCTGCCTGGGCAACACAATTCACTGATAGCTTAGGTGACCGAAACTTCCAAACAGGAACACATGAAGATGACCAGAGACTGCTAAGAGACCTTATTGCTTTCTACGTCATTTTTGAAGGTATATTTTTCTACGTGGGGTTCGTTCAAGTTCTGTCAATGGGACGCAGAAATAAAATGACCGGAGTTGCGGAACAATTTCAATACATACTTAGAGATGAATCTATGCATCTTAATTTCGGAATCGATGTCATTAATCAAATAAAAGTAGAGAATCCCGGCCTCTGGACGTCCGATTTTCAAGATCAAATGGTCGCTTTAATCCGTGAAGCAGTCGAATTAGAAACAGCTTATGCGCACGACACTATGCCTAGAGGAGTCCTTGGTCTTAATGCAAAAATGTTTGAAGAATACTTGGGTTTCATAGCAAATAGACGTTGCGCGCAAATAGGTCTTCCAGAACAATATCCTAATGCTTCAAACCCGTTTCCTTGGATGAGTGAAGCGATTGATTTAAAGAAAGAGAAAAATTTCTTCGAGACTAGAGTGACTGAATATCAAACCGGAGGCGCACTCAACTGGGATTAGAGAGATGGAATCTAAGCAATAAACCTTGCATTCGAAGAGAATAGAGGTCAGAGAGTCTCAGAGTTAAATTGATAAAAACTGTAATTGTCGCCAGCAAAAGAGGTGCTAATTCTGTTTATTAAACGATCATTAAGTGCCTCTAGTTCTTCCTGACGGAAAGCGCACCCATTCATGATGAATTTTTTTTGAGGTGGAACGTTGGCAGCTACTATAATGTCATAGAACGTTACCTGCTATAGAGTTTGCCGAATAGGCATCATTTCAGTTCGGGCCAAGGAACTCACGCTCTCGAGAATTCGACCTATAATTTCCTCGCACAATAGAGAAATAGGGTCAAAATCGTCTTTGCAGCTTTGTTGGATAGTCACAAAAGTAAATTATCCTCTTCCTTCATTTATTCGCAGATTATACTCCTGTATCCTGCATGAAAACTCTCGTGACTGATTCCAATACCACTATTCCACAACACTTTATAGGTATATGATGCCTACGAGTATTAACCAAATTTAGCCTGGTGAAGGGAGATCCTGGAAAAGTGTTGCTCACTAAAGATTCTTACCTGTTCCAACGCAACCAACCGGGACAAAGTTAACTATGAAGCCGAAAAGAAACCAGATTCGTGGCCTTGCTATCACACCCAGCGTATTGGCCGACATCAAAATAATACTGGGCTCTCCGCCTTTTAGGCGTGATTTGCTGATCGAATATCTCCATCTCATTCAAGATAACTATAATCATATATCGAAAGCTCATCTTGTAGCTTTAGCCGACTGCCTGAAAATATCACTTGCCGAAGTTCACGAGGTTGCTAGTTTCTATCACCATTTCAATCTCATACAAGATAGCAAACAAACAACTCCAAATTTAACTATCCGTGTCTGCGAGTCAATGACTTGTAAGATGTTTGGTTCTGAAGAATTGAGCATGAACCTTAAAACGAATATCTCAAACAACATAAAGCTTGAAACAGTACCTTGTGTTGGTCAATGTTCAAATGCGCCCATCGCAGTAGTCGGACAGAGAGTAATTGAGGAGGCAACAGTCGAAAATGTCCTAGGCTGTAAGTCGTATACCCCTCAGATACCGAGCTATGAAAAGCTTGCCCCGTACATCGCATCCGGAGGCTATGGTGCACTCAAGAAATGTACCGACGGAATTCTTACTCGGTCGGCGGCCGTCAAACTCCTCTCGGACAGTGGACTTAGAGGTTTAGGTGGCGCAGGTTTCCCAGCAGGGAAAAAATGGGAGATCGTTCGACAACAACCAAGTCCTCGCTATCTCGCGGTAAACATTGATGAAGGCGAACCTGGTACCTTTAAAGATAGAACATACCTAGAAAGTAAACCTCATCAGTTCTTAGAAGGCATGCTAATTGCTGCATGGGCAGTAGAGGCTCACAAATGTATAATCTATTTGCGAGATGAATATGCTGCATGTCGTCAAATTTTAATCCAGGAAATAAAAGCTATCAGTGTGGCTTTTCCTAATGGTCTCCCCTCTATAGAGCTAAGACGTGGTGCCGGCTCTTATGTATGCGGGGAGGAGTCTGCCATGATTGAATCTATCGAAGGTAAGCGAGGTATTCCACGGCTTCGACCACCTTATATTGCAGCTAATGGCATCTTCGGAAAGCCAACTCTTGAACACAATTTAGAGACACTATACCGAGTCACAGATGTCATCAACCATGGAAGTAATTTCCATGCTTCTCACGGCCGTCACGGTCGAACGGGGCTTATTTCTTTCTCAGTGAGTGGTAGAATAATGACTCCCGGAATGTATCTTGCTCCAGCGGGAATCACCTTGCGGGAATTAATAGACGAATATTGTAACGGGATGAGTCCTGGGCATGAGCTTAAAGCTTACTTCCCTGGCGGAGCATCTGGTGGAATATTACCTGCTTCTCTAGCCGACGTTCCTTTGGATTTTGATACACTACAAGAGCACGATTGCTTCATAGGCTCAGCTGCAATAATTGTCTTATCGGATCACGATAACGTGGCGAGTTATGCAAAAAACGCGATGAACTTTTTTGCAAAAGAAAGTTGTGGAAAATGTACTCCATGTAGAGTCGGAACAAAGCAAGCTTCTGCTTTAATGTCAGCTCGATCATGGGACATAAATAAATTAAAGAATCTCGCGACAGTAATGACTGATGCATCAATCTGCGGGCTAGGACAGGCGGCTCCTAACCCTATGAAATCAGTCATAGAATATTTTAAAGAAGAAATATCTTGAATTCGGAATTTACTTTTCAATTAGACGGACACAATGTTATAGCCCAGAAAGGTGAAACGATACTTGTGGCAGCAGAAAATGCAGGAGTCTCGATTCCGCGTTTATGTTATCAAGATAACTGTCGGCCGGATGGAAATTGCCGTGCGTGTGTCGTGGAAATTGAAGGAGAAAGAACTCTAGCCCCTTCATGTTCTCGCCTAGCTGAGAAAAGTATGGTGGTCCACTCGAACAACGCAAGAGCTCAGTTTAGCCAAAAGATGGTGATAACGATGCTTAGTAGCGATCTTACAGAAAATTACAGTGCGGGTAGTATTCAGAGCAATAGTACAGAACTTTCTAAATGGGTGACGCATTTTGACATTCGTCATGAAGACGCTCCACACCAGTCGCAGGTTATAGATATAACTAATCCTGCGATAACCGTAGATTTAGGCCAATGCATACAATGTACGCGCTGTGTTCGAGCATGCAGAGAAACTCAAGTTAACGATGTGATAGGAATATCAAATCGCGGATCAAATCTGAAAATCACCTTCGACTTAGATGCGACATTAGGAGAAAGTTCCTGCGTAAGTTGCGGCGAATGTGTTCAAGCTTGTCCAACAAATGCCCTGACTTCCACTGGCGCGGCTGCAGACTTACCTGATAATAAAAAAATTGACACTGTTTGTCCTTATTGTGGGGTCGGTTGCTTGCTAACTTTTAATGTAAGTGATGG
>Ga0209631_10008013_pt1 | contig 10405 bp, 7 predicted proteins | sample COG_08_FD_184752 | JGI IMG/M metagenome (GOLD analysis project Ga0209631, IMG submission 184752) | Pelagic Microbial community sample from North Sea - COGITO 998_met_08 (SPAdes) (version 2) | ecosystem: Environmental > Aquatic > Marine > Neritic zone/Coastal water | place: Helgoland, sampling...
GTTATGGCGGTTTATTTTCTGTGGCACTATCCCTAGGGTCGCCCCCGCCAGGTATTATCTGGCACTGTATCCTTGTAGAGTCCGGACTTTCCTCTTTAAATTTAATTAAAGCGATAAATCGTTCATCTGGCTGACACAATCTATAATTTAATAATTAAATTTCAAGCCTAATAATTCAAGATTTTACTAGATTTTTACTTATTAAAAAACATTCTTTATCAGTTTTACCATTTACTAAATTTTGTCTAAATTTTCTTTGAAATGCTCTAATTAGATTAATTTCATAATCTTTACGTTTTTTTCCAATTATCTTTTTGTAGCCAATATTGTACAAATTATTGAAGAAAATTTTTTCTTCATAATTATCTAATTTTAAGTTTCTATATCTTTTTATTTTATTTTCATTTAAATCATGCCAACTACATAAATTTTTACTTGCTAATTTTTTCCACGGGAATTTTTCTCCAGGATCTTTTTTGCGGTCAGGAGATATATCTGAGTGCCCTAATACATTTTGTTTTTTAACGTTATATTTTTTCATTAAATATCCCAATAGTTTACTAAGTGAATATATTTGTTTTGAAGAAAAATTTTTGTAATCGTGTTCGTGTCCTGGATTATTAATTTCAATGCCGACAGAATATTTATTTAATGACCTTAATTTTTTCCAATGAGACACTCCTGCGTGCCATGCATTATATAAATCAGGTACCAAATTTAAAACTTCTCCATTATTCTTGATAAAATAATGAGAACTTACTTTTGATTTAGGGTCACACAATTTTTTAATTGCAGTCGATTCTTTTTTCATTCCGGTATAGTGAATAATGATGAATTTAATCAATTCTTTTCCTCTTTTTGGAAGATCAAAATTAATAGAATAACTTTTTATCAAATTTTGGCCTATTTTTAAGCTCATTTTCATCAATTACTTAATTTACTTTAGGGATTTATATATTATAAGAACACTAATGTTTAAAAAAATTGGAATTTTGTTAATTACAACCCTTGCGTTAACCCTAAATGTTAACGCCTCGTCGGATGGAAGTTTGGTACTCAAAAAAAATGAGCCAAAAGATATTAAAGATTGCTCAGAGACTTTTAATAGGGCAACTTTCGCTTTCAACCAGGCTTTAGATGGTATTGTTTTCAAACCTATGGCAAAAGTTTATAGGGTTTTACCATCGCCAGTTAGATCTGGTGTTAATAACTCTTTGGATAACCTTTCAAATTTAGTAACGATTCCAAATAATTTACTTCAAGGAGATTTTAAAGAAGCTGGAGTAAATACTGGTAGACTATTATTAAACTCAACTGTTGGTATTCTAGGATTTGTAGATGTTGCTCAACATGTTGGTTTTCCAGAATATGAAAAAGAAGATTTTGGCCAATCATTTGCCAAGCATGGCGTTGGTCCAGGGTGTTATTTAGTTTTGCCAGTTTTAGGACCAAGTACAGCAAGAGATACTATTTCTTCTGGTTTTAATTGGATTGGTGGAGATGCTTGGTACAACATGACAGTTAAAAATGATACTCAATACTTTTCTGATGTAGATTATTACAGCTCAAAAATTACTGAGGGAGTTAATTTTAGAGCTAAAAATTATGATGACATAGAGTCTTTGAAAGACAATTCATTAGATTTTTATGCTTCAGTAAAAAGTTTATACCTACAAGATAGGCAACAAAAAATTTTAAACACAAAAAAAATTATTGAAACCCAAAATGATAGTGATTGGGAACAAATCGATAATCAATAATCTAAAACTTAAAATCATGAAAATAAAAAAGACAATATTAATCACACTTATATATATTTTAAGTTTTAGTAGTTCATATTCACTAGAAGCAGATGTTTTTGTTCAATCAACAATCAATAGGGCTTCAGAAGTATTATCAAAAAATTTAACCAAAGATCAAAAGATAGATGAATTAAAAAAAATTGCTAAAGATACTGTGGACATTAAACGTATTGGACTTTACACTCTTGGACCAGCAAGGAAAAGTCTGTCTGAAGATCAAAAAAAAAAATATAGCGTATTGTTTGAGCAGTATTTTCTGACAAGTTTCTCAAACAGGTTGGTAGTCTACACAAATCCAGATATCGATGTCTATAACAAAGAGGTTCTGAACGAAAAATTTGTAATAGTAAATAGTTTATTAAAAGGCACAGACGAAAGACCAGAAGTTAAAATTGATTGGAGAATTTTTACAAAAGATCCAAAAAAACCTTTGATCCTTGATTTGATTATTGAAGGTTTAAGTTTAGCAAGAACGCAAAAAGAAGAATTCTCATCTATTTTAAATTCAAATGAAGGTGATATAAACGCTCTTTTTACAACCTTAGAGAATTATTCTAAAAATAATTAATTTATTTGGTGGGCGATCCAGGACTCGAACCTGGGACCAATACATTATGAGTGTACTGCTCTAACCAACTGAGCTAATCGCCCGTAGCAAATAATTAATTATACTATTTTTAAAAAGTTATCAATTTAAAGATATTTTAAATGGTGGGCCTTGTTGGGATCGAACCAACTACCCCTGCAATGTCAATGCAGTACTCTACCAATGAGCTAAAGGCCCATTTAAATAAACTTAATTAGCTCTCTAAGAAACTTTTTAATTGTTTGGATCTACTTGGATGCTTTAATTTCCTCAGAGCTTTAGCTTCAATTTGTCTAATTCTTTCCCTAGTAACTGAAAACTGTAAACCAACTTCCTCAAGAGTATGATCAGTATTCATTCCAACTCCAAATCTCATTCTTAAAACTCTTTCCTCTCTTGGTGTTAATGTTGATAGAATTTTAGTAGTAGCTTCCCCTAAATTTGATTTAATAGCCTGTTCCAACGGAGCTAAAGCTTTAGTGTCTTCAATAAAATCTCCTAGGCTACTATCCTCCTCATCTCCAACAGGTTTTTCTAAAGAAACAGGCTCTTTAGAAATTTTTAAAACTTTCCTTACTTTATCAAGTGGCATCCGAAGTTTTTTGGCTAATTCTTCAGGTGTAGCTTCTCTTCCAAATTCACTTAAAATTAATCTTTGAGTTCGAACAATTTTATTAATAGTTTCGATCATATGTACAGGAATTCTAATTGTTCTAGCCTGATCAGCAATTGATCTAGTGATAGCTTGTCTAATCCACCATGTTGCATAAGTAGAAAATTTGTATCCTCTACGGTATTCAAATTTGTCAACAGCTTTCATTAAGCCAATATTACCTTCTTGAATTAAATCTAAAAATTGTAAGCCTCTATTCGTATATTTTTTTGCTATAGAAATAACTAATCTTAAATTAGCTTCCACCATTTCTTTCTTAGCTATTCTTGACTCTTTTTCTCCTTTTTGAATTCTACTTACTAATTTTTTAAAATCTGTGACAGAAATTCCAAGTTTATTGCTTATTTCAATTAATCTTTCTCGTATATTCTTAAATTGTTCTTTATTTTTAGCAAAAAATTGTTTCCAAACAGAGTTGGTATCTAAAAATTTTTTTAAATTTGGATTAATTTCATTGCCAATATAAAATTTAATGAATTCGGTTCTTGGTATTTTTTGATCCATGGCTAATCTTAAAAGATTTCCTTCCAAAGATATTATCTTTTTATTTTCAACATAATGTTTTTGAACTAGCTCTTCTAAAACTGATGGTGATAATTGAAGAGATTTAATATTTTCCAAAATTTGTTTCACTGTTTTTTCATAACTATTTTCTTTTGAAGTTGAAAAAAGTTCAGATTTCAAAACACAATCTAATTTTTCTTTTTGATATTTTATTAATTTATTGTATTCTTTAGTTAATGTTGTCACTGTTTTTAAAACTTTTGGCTTAATTTCTGTTTCCATTGCCGCAAGGGTAGGATTAAAATCATCATCATCATCGCTTGATCCATCTTCATTTTTTTCAGTCTCGCCAGAATTTTTTTGCTTTGCACTTGGACCTGTTGACTCATCTTCCATATAATTTGTATCTATATCTATAATTTCTCTAACTAAGATTTCATCTTTTTGTAAACTTTCATTCCACTCAAAAAATTGTTGAGCAGTTATGGGACTTTGCGCCAATGCTATTAACATAACATCTTTTCCAGCCTCTATTCTTTTTGCTATTGCAATCTCTCCCTCTCTAGATAGAAGTTCAACTCCTCCCATTTCTCTAAGATACATTCTTATAGGGTCATCACTTTTCTCAATAGTCTTGCCTTCTTCTTTAGATGAGTTTTCTTTTTTTCTTAAAACTTTGAAATCAGATTTTTTTTCTACAAGTGCTATTTTTTCGTCAAGTATATGAATAAAAGCTTGGGCTAAATTATCATCAGAAAGATTTCTTTTGCCTAATGATTTATTTAATTCTTCATGTGTAATAAAACCTCTATGGGTTCCACGGCCCATTAATCTTGCAAATGATTTTGTAATTATTCTTTCCACAGCTAATAAATTTGAAGTATCTTATATAATATCAAATTTGCAAAAATCCATTGTTAATTTATAACGATTAGTTGATATTTTGCTTCTTTTTAAGCTCTTTTAGCTCATTAAATGTTGCTTCACTTAAATCCTTAGAAAACTTCGATTCTAATTCTTGAATTCTAAATTCCAGGTCATAATTCATCAAATCCCTAGAAATATCTTCGAGCAATTCCATAATTTCATGATCATCATTAATTTTTTTATTTAGAATATGTTTAATGGGTGCAAATTTATTTATTTTATCTAACAACTGTTTATCTAGATCTAAGCTGTGGATTGTGATTTGCTCCCCTGTTTTTAATTTTTCAATAATCAAGCTCAAGATCTGCTTATTTACTTCTGTAAATAATCTAATATTTTCAATCAAATGAATATTTGCTTGAAGCAATGCTAGATTATTCATAACTAAATATAATAAAGAAAACTCTTTTAGCTCAACACCAGTCAACGATTGGCTTTCATTAAAATGTTTCTTAGTAGATTCTAGCGTCTTTACTTTTTTAACATAAAACTTTTTCTTATTTTGATTTGAGTGAGGGGTTAGTTCTTCAATTTTTTCTAAAAAGTACTCCAGAACATACTTTTTTATAAAATTATCTTTAATAGTGTGAGCTATTTCTCTCAACCTTTTTTCAAAAATAGCCATTGATGATGGATTATTTTCTGTCTGTTTTTTGTAATGACTGAAGATAAACTGATGGATGGATAATTTACTTTGTTTAGTAAAATCTAAAAAATTATTTTTACCATTTTTATTTACATAACTGTCAGGGTCTTCTTTATCTGGTAAAAATAAAAATGAAATTTGTTTTTCTGGCCTTAATTCCTTAATTGAATTTTCTGCAGCTCTTAAAGCAGCTTTATAACCACTTTCATCACCATCAAAACAAATAATGATATCATCAAAAAACTGATTTAAAGTTAAAATTTGTCTATCAGTTAATGATGTGCCTAAATTTGCAACAGCATTTTCAATTCCATTTTTACTTAGACCAACAACATCCATATAACCTTCAACTAAATAAATATGATCTAATTTGTTTGATAATTTTCTTGCTAAATCTAAATTATATAGATTCGAACCTTTTTTAAAAAAATTAGTCTCTGGAGAATTAATATATTTTGCTAAATAGTCTAATTTTTCTATTATTCTTCCACCCAATGCAATTGGTTGACCTGAAATATTATTAATTGGAAAGATTAATCGACCTTTAAATCTCTCTACATAAATTTTCTTTTTTTCATCAAGATAAAACAAACCACTTTCAACTAATGTTTGTTCACTAAATTCATTTTTTAATTTATCAAAAAAATTAGGATTTTTTTCTATATAACCAATTTTAAATTTCTTAACTTCTTCTTTTCCTAAAGATCTATTTTTTAAATATTCTCTTGCATTGGAACAATCTTCATTTTTCAACAGTTTGTTATGATAAAAGTCAACATACTGACTATAGATAGCTAAATACTCCTTCCATTTTTTTTCTCTTTCTTCGTCTTGTTTTGAAAATATATAAGGCTGCATACCAGCTAATTGGGCCAAGTGTTTAACGGCCTCCCCAAATTTAAAGTTTTGAGTTTTCATTACAAAATCAAAAATATTTCCATGTTCAGATGTTGCAAAACAATGATAAAATTCTTTTTCATCGTTTACGGTAAATGATGGGGTTTTTTCTGTTTTAAATGGAGACAAACCAACATACTCTTTGCCTCTTTTTTTTAATGCAACAGATTTTGATACAACTGTTGAAACTTTTAATCTTGTTTTAATTTCATCAAGATATTCTTTTGGGTACTTCATTAGTTATTCAATAATTCTTTTATAAGAGGGCCAGCTTTAGCAAAATCAATTTCATCTGAATGTAATTTTTTTAATTCTCCTATAACTTTACCCATATCTTTCACTGAACTTGCTCCCAGCTTAGAAATTAATTCAGCACATATTTTTTTTGTTTCTTCATCGCCAAGTTGCTTGGGTAAAAAACTTGCTAAAATATCATATTCATTCTGTTCGACTTCTAAAAGATCTGTTCTATTGTTTTTTTTATAAATATCGATCGATTCGGTTCTTTGTTTAACCATTTTTTTTATAAGCTTTTTAATATCATCATCGTCTGTTTCTTTTTTATTTGGGCCAGATCTATTTGATATATCTAAATCCTTAATTGATGATAAAATTAACCTATAAGTTGATATTTTTGATTTATTTTTGGCTTTTAGAGCATTTTTATATTCGGTTTCGATTGTTTGTTTTAAAGACATAATTTTTTAATCTACTGCAAAGAAAAAAATCTTCAAAAGAAAAATTGTTTTTTTACAATTTTATAATACATCTCTGTTGCGATTATAAATCAATTATTGTATTAACCTTTAACTTATGAGTTGTAATTGACAAAAAAAGTAAAAAAAACTAACTCAAAAAATTCACAAATTAACACAGGCATTTTAGTTCTTGAAAACAAGAAGGTTTTTAGAGGAATTGGAATTGGTTATCAAGGAGAGGCAACTGGGGAAGTTTGTTTTAATACAGCTTTAACGGGATACCAGGAAATCATATCAGATCCTTCTTATGCTGGACAAATTATAAACTTTACTTTTCCACACATAGGAAATGTTGGAACTAATAAAGAAGATTACGAGTCTGACAAAATATGGACCAAAGGGGTAATATTTAATTCAGAAATAACATCACCATCAAATTACAGGTCATTTCTTCATTTAGACTTATGGCTAAAGAAAAATAAAATTGTTGGAATTACAGGATTAGACACTAGGAGTTTAACTAATTTTATTCGAGATAAAGGCGCTCCAAAAGGAACCATTTCTTATGATAAAAATAGTAAATTTAATATAAATAAATTAATTAACTCAACAACTAAATGGAATGGATTAAAAAATCTTGATCTTGCAAAAAAAGTTACAACACCAAAAAACTACGTTTGGAAAGGCCTTAAAACTTGGAAAAAAGAAAATGGTTACCAAAGAAATGATAAAAATTCTTTTCACGTAGTCGCAATTGATTATGGAATAAAGAAAAATATTTTAAGATATTTTTCTGAATTTAATTGTAAAGTAACTGTTGTTTCTTGTAAAACTACAGCTGAAAAAATTTTAGCTCTTAAACCAAATGGTATTTTTTTATCAAATGGCCCTGGAGATCCAGCAGCGACTGGTAAATATGCAATCAATATAATTAAAGATTTAATAAAAAAAAATTTACCAATATTTGGAATTTGTTTAGGCCATCAAATACTTGCACTAACATTAGGTGCTAAGACCAAAAAAATGAAATTAGGTCATAGAGGGGCAAACCATCCAGTTAAAAATTTAATTCATGATAATGTTGAAATCACTAGTCAAAATCATGGCTTTGAGGTTATCAAAGAAAATTTACCAAAAAATATTGTGGTCACTCATAAGTCTTTATTTGATAACAGTATTGAGGGTATCAAATTAAAAAACAAACCTGTGTTTTCAGTTCAATATCATCCTGAATCAAATCCTGGACCACAAGACAGTGTTTATTTATTTCAAGAATTTATTAACAACATGAAAAAAAATGCCAAAAAGAAAAGATCTTAAAAAAATATTAGTTGTTGGAGCGGGTCCAATTATCATTGGACAAGCTTGTGAATTTGATTATTCGGGAACACAAGCATGTAAAGCTTTAAGGGATGAAGGTTATAAAGTCGTTCTAATTAACTCAAATCCTGCAACTATAATGACCGACCCGGATGTTGCAGACAAAACTTATATTGAACCTATTACTTTAGAGGTTTTAGAAAAAATTCTTAAAAAAGAAAAACTAGATGCAATTCTTCCAACGATGGGTGGTCAGACTGCTCTGAACCTTGCAATGGAAGCTGAGAAAAAAGGAATTCTTAAAAAGTATAAAATAGAACTTATTGGTGCAAATTCTAAAGCCATTGAAAACGCTGAGGATAGAAAGAAATTTAGAAAAAACATGATCGATATTGGTTTAGATTTACCTAAATCAGAAATCGTCAATAACATCAGTCAAGCTTCAAAAGTTTTAAAGAAAATTGGCTTACCAGCAATTATAAGACCTGCATTTACTCTTGGGGGTCTTGGAGGTGGAATTGCTAAAAATGAAAAAGAATATCAAAAAATTATTAAAAGTGGACTACACGAATCCCCTGTCAGTCAAGTATTAGTTGAAGAGTGCTTAGAGGGTTGGAAAGAATTTGAGATGGAAGTTGTAAGAGATAAAAAAGATAACTGCATTATTATTTGTTCAATTGAAAATATTGATCCAATGGGAATTCATACAGGAGACTCGGTCACTGTCGCTCCTGCTCTTACCTTGACTGATAAAGAATACCAAGTAATGAGAAATGCTTCAATTGCATGCCTGAGAAAAATTGGAGTTGAGACAGGAGGATCAAATGTTCAATTCGCAATCAATCCAAAAAATGGAAGAATGGTTGTAATTGAAATGAACCCAAGGGTTTCACGTTCATCAGCACTTGCATCAAAAGCAACTGGTTTTCCTATTGCAAAAGTTGCAGCAAAACTTGCCGTTGGCTACACATTAGATGAATTAAAAAATGAAATCACAAAAGTAACTCCTGCATCATTTGAACCTAGTATTGATTATGTAGTAACAAAAATTCCAAGGTTTACATTTGAGAAATTTTCAACGTCTCCTGCAACATTAGGCACTTCCATGAAGTCAGTTGGAGAAGCAATGGCAATTGGTAGAAATTTTAAGGAGTCACTTCAAAAGTCTTTGGTGTCCCTTGAAACAGGATTTTCAGGATTAGATAGAATATTTGATCTAAATAAAAAACAAATAGAAAAAAAACTTAAAGAAAGTATTCCAAATAAAATTCTACTTGTTGCAGAAGCGATTAGAAAAAAGATAGATCTCAAAAGAATATTTACTTTATCAAAGATTGATCCATGGTTCTTAGAACAAATTAAAGAAATTGTAGATAATGAAACTAAGATTAAAAACAAAGGTCTTCCAAAAGACTATAACGAATTTAACCGAATAAAATCCATTGGTTTTTCTGATAAAAAACTATCAGAACTGACAAAAACATCTGAAGACGCTGTTAGAAAAAAAAGAACTGCTCTTAAAATATTGCCTGTATTTAAAAAAGTTGATACCTGTGCGGCTGAATTTAAATCATTCACTCCTTATATGTATTCAACATACCAAAGAAATTTTTCAATTAATTCAGAATGTGAGGCTGATCCATCAGCAAATAAAAAAATCATAATATTAGGTGGTGGACCAAATAGAATAGGACAAGGAATTGAGTTTGATTATTGTTGTTGTCAGGCTAGTTTTGCACTTAAAGACGTTGGTTTTGAAACCATTATGATTAACTGTAACCCAGAAACAGTTTCAACTGATTATGATACAAGTGATCGTTTATACTTTGAGCCTTTAAAAGAAGAGTACATATTTAATATAATTAAAAAAGAAAAAGAAAAAGGAAACTTAGTTGGTATTATTGCTCAATTTGGTGGCCAAACTCCAATTAAACTTGCTAAATTTTTACATGATAACAAACTTCCAATTTTAGGAACGCAGTACACATCTATTGATTTAGCAGAAGATAGAGATCGATTTAGAAATCTTCTTAATAAATTAAAATTAAAGCAAGCTCAAAGTGGAATTGCTAAAACATTCAAGCAAGCTATTCAAATAGCAGAGAAAATTGGTTTACCATTAATGGTTAGACCCTCTTATGTATTGGGTGGAAGAGCAATGGAAATTGTTCATGAAAAAAGCCAACTTAAAAACTTTGTTGAAGAAGCATTTAAAGCTGCTGAAGAAAATCCAATTTTAATTGATAAATTTATTGATCATGCAATGGAAGTTGACGTTGATGCAATATCTGATGGAAAACAAGTTCATGTGGCAGGTATCATGCAACACATTGAAGAAGCTGGAATTCACTC
>Ga0209631_10008016_pt1 | contig 10405 bp, 9 predicted proteins | sample COG_08_FD_184752 | JGI IMG/M metagenome (GOLD analysis project Ga0209631, IMG submission 184752) | Pelagic Microbial community sample from North Sea - COGITO 998_met_08 (SPAdes) (version 2) | ecosystem: Environmental > Aquatic > Marine > Neritic zone/Coastal water | place: Helgoland, sampling...
AAGCTAGGATACAAATTAGTTGATCATAAATTAGAACTATACGGTTCAAAAATAAAAAAATAAATTGCAAAAAAAAATATTTATTAAAACTCTTGGCTGCCAAATGAATGAATATGACAGTAATCGTATTTTAGATTTAACAAAACAAATTAATTATGTATCTACAAATAATTTAAGAGAAGCTGATTGCTATATATTAAATACCTGTCACATAAGAGAAAAAGCAACAGATAAAGTTTATCATGACATAGGAAGATTAAAGAAAGAGTTTCGAAACAAACTTAAGCCAATCGTATTAATTGCAGGGTGCGTCGCACAAGCAGAAGGAGAGATTTTATTAAAAAGAGAAAAATATATTGATGCTGTAATTGGTCCTCAATCATATCATCAAATAAAAGATATGATCTTGAAACTGGAAAAAAAAATAAAACCAATAAATTTTACAGAATTTGATGTAATTGAAAAATTCGATAGTTTAAATTCTATTAAAAACTCTGATAATAAAATATCATCATTTTTAACTATTCAAGAGGGATGTGATAAATTTTGTAAATTTTGTGTTGTGCCATATACGCGTGGAGCAGAATTTTCTAGATCAATTAAAGAAATATTATTAGAGGCAAATCAACTAGTAAAAAACGGAGCTAAAGAAATTACTCTGCTTGGGCAAAATGTTAATGCTTACAATTATAAAACAAAGAAACTTTCTGATTTAATTTTAGAGATATCTAAAATTAGCAATCTAAAAAGAATAAGATATACGACTTCACATCCTCGAGATTTTACAGATGATTTAATCGAAGCACACAAAAATTGTAAAAAATTAATGCCTTTAATTCATTTACCCGTTCAGAGTGGATCAAATATAATATTAGATGCAATGAATAGAAAGCATACCATAGAAGAATATTTAAACATTTTAGAAAAATTAAAAAAAGCAAAACCTAATATTGAATTTTCAAGTGATTTCATAATTGGATACCCGGGAGAAACAAATAGTTATTTTGAAGCAACTATGAAATTAATGAATGAAATAAAATTTATCAACTCGTATTCCTTTATTTATAGCGCAAGACCAGGTACACCTGCTTTTGATCTAAAAAAAATTGATCAAAAAGTTGCAAAAAATAGACTTTTACAATTTCAAAACCTAGCAGAAGAAATAAAGATTAGGTACAGAAAAAATTTAATCAACAAATCTGTATTAACATTGTTTGAAAACAAAATTAAAAATGAAAATAAGTATTTTGGGAGAGATGAACACGCTAATTCGGTAATTGTTGAAAGTGATGAAGATTTAGTTGGAAAAATAAAAAATGTAAAAATTTTAAAAGTAAATCACAATACTTTATTTGGTGAGACTATTTTTGATAATAATCTAACAAATTATGCAGCTTAAATAATTAAATAAAATGTCTGAAATCAGTAAATTAGAAAAAAATCTTAATATAAAAAAGGTAGACGATGAAACTGTTAATATTTCGATACTGAATAATGAGATGCTTATGGCTATAGTGGGTCAATTCGACCAAAACTTAAAAAGTTTATCAAAATTAACAATTACAGAAATTTATTTTAGAGGCAATTCTATTACATGCAAAGGTTCTAAAGAAAATCTAGCTATATTTTGTGAGGCAATAAAGTTTTTAATTAACAAATATTTAATAACGAATATTATAGAAAAAGAAGATATAGTTTTAGCAGTGAAAAAAAATATAGAAATAAAAGAGTCTAATATTAAAAGTTTTAAACAATTAATAAAAACACCAAAAAAATCTATTATTGCAAGATCGGAAAAGCAATCAGAATATATTAAAGCTTTAAAAGAAAATGACATTGTTTTATCTCTAGGCCCAGCGGGGACTGGAAAAAGCTTTTTAGCTGTATCTGTAGCGGTAATACTCTTAATGGAAAAAAAAATAGATAGAGTAATTCTCTCTAGGCCAGCTGTAGAGGCTGGAGAAAAACTGGGATTTTTACCAGGCGATATGAAAGAAAAAGTTGATCCATATTTAAGACCTTTGTATGACGCACTATATGAGCTCTTTGGAGCAGATAAAATTGATAAAAAAATAGAAACAGGAGAAATTGAAATTGCGCCTTTGGCTTTCATGAGAGGAAGAACACTAAAAAATTGTTTCGCAATATTAGATGAAGCTCAAAATGCTACAGAAACACAAATTAAAATGTTCTTAACGAGAATAGGGGAAAATTCTAAATTAGTTGTTAATGGAGATCCCAGTCAAGTAGATTTAATAAACAAATCTCATTCAGGATTAGTTAAATCTAAAAATATTTTAAAGCATTTAAAAGAAATAAAAATAATAGAGTTCGACCAGAATGACGTTGTGAGACATCCACTTGTCTCAAAAATTATTAGGGCTTATCAAAACAAAAGCACTGATGATAAAAATTAATGTAATTACCAACAATAATAACTGGTATAAAATAATTAAAAATCCAGCTATCTACATCACAAGAAAAATTGATAAAATAAACGCATTTGATAAGATTTTTTTTAAAAAAGATATTTATTGCACATTATTACTTTCAGATAATAAAGAAATTAAAAATCTTAATAAAAAATTTAGACAAAAAAATAAATCAACAGATGTTTTGTCTTTCCCTTTTCAAACAAAAAAAGAATTAAATAATTTATTTAAAAAAGAAAATGAGATTTATTTAGGAGATATAATTATAAATATTAATAAAATCAAAAGTAAAAGCTTAAATAGCTTTAAATCTAAATTTGATCATCTATGGGTTCATGGACTAGTACACCTTCTTGGTTATGATCATAAAAAAGAAAAAGAATTTTTAAAAATGAATCAAATGGAGAAAAAATACTTAAATTTAATTAATGCTTAAAAATATTTTAAGTAATAGATTTGTAGTACTGTACATTATACCATTTACTATTGGCTCAATATCAGTCCTATCTTTTCAACCTTTTAACTTAACAATTGTTAATTTTATAATATTACCACTCTTTTTTTATTTTATGGTTTATATTAATAAAAAAACAAAAGGTTTTTATAGAAAAAAACCATATAAAAAAAATTTCTTTATTTTTGGATTATTGTTTGGATTCAGTTTTTATCTAAGTGGCGTATCATGGATCACAAATTCACTTACATTTGATGATAGCTTTAAAGTTTTAATACCATTCGCTTTAATTTTAATACCGCTTTTTTTAGGTTTATTTACAGCTTTCACAGCTTTACTTATCGGCCCTTATTTAAAATTTAATTTGACTTCAGTTATAATTTTTTCGGGAAGTATAGCTTTCTCAGATTATGTAAGAGCAAAATTATTTACTGGATTTCCTTGGAATTTATGGGCTTATAGCACAAGCTGGTCAAACGAGATTCTACAAATTTTAAACCCAATAGGATTATATTCGTATAATTTAGTCGTAATAACTTTTTTTACATTACCCGTAATTATTTTTTTAAGAATTAATATAATTAAAAAGATGCTTATTTTTTTATTGTTTTTTCTATTAATCTTAGTTTTTTATATTTATGGAAATTACGAGATCAATATGAACAAAAAGTTATTAAACAACAATAGCCAATCAATATTTGTTAAAGTTATATCACCTAATTTTGATTTACAATATGGTCTTAATAGCAAACAAATTGAAGAAAGGTTTAAAAAACTAATTAAGTATAGCGATCCAAACAAAGATCAAAAAACTTTGTTTATATGGCCCGAGGGTGTTTTTAGCGGCTATAGTTTTGATGAAATCTCTGTTTTTAAGAAAATGATTATAAATAATTTTTCTAAAGAGCACATTATAGTTTTTGGGGCAAATAAGTTAGACAAAAAAACTGGAAAATTTTTTAATAGTATGCTTGTAATAAATAATAATTTTGAACTAATTGAAAGTTACAATAAATTAAAACTCGTACCATTTGGTGAATTCCTGCCGTTTGAAAAAGTATTAAATAACCTAGGGTTAAAAAAAATTACAGAAGGACATGGTTCATTTTTAAAAGGAGATAAAAATAATATTCTAGTAATTGACGAAACAAATATTTTACCTTTGATATGCTATGAAATCATTTTTACTGATTTAGTGCAAAAATCAGATTATAACACCAATCTTATAATAAATATTTCTGAAGATGGGTGGTTTGGAAAATCAATAGGTCCAGACCAACACTTTTCTAAATCAATTTTTAGAGCAGTTGAAAACAATACTTTTCTCCTTAGATCTGCTAATAAAGGAATTAGTGCTATTATTGATAATAAAGGCAATATAATTAAACAATTAAAGCGAAATGAAACAGGAAGTATAGAGTTTGAAGTTCCGTTGATAAAATCAAATAAAGTTAAAAATGATTTGATCTTTTTTTTACTTTTAATTACATATCTTTCTATCTTTCTTATTTACAGAAAAAAAAATGCAAAATAAATATTTATTTACTAGTGAGTCAGTTTCAGAGGGTCACCCAGATAAAGTTTGTGACAGAATTTCAGATATGGTGGTTGACTCTTATTTATCTAAAGATCCAGTTTCAAGAGTTGCTTGTGAAACTTTAACAACGACCAACAAAGTAATTCTAGCAGGAGAAATAAGAGGTCCAAAAATAGAAAAAGAAGAAATAATTTCTAAAGTTAGAGAGTGCATAAAAGATATCGGTTATGATCAAGACGGCTTTAGTTGGAAAACTGCAAATATTGAAACACATCTTCATGAACAATCAGCTGATATAGCAATGGGTGTTGACTCAAAAGATAATAAAGATGAAGGTGCCGGCGACCAAGGAATAATGTTTGGTTATGCTTGCAATGAAACAGATGAATTAATGCCTGCTCCTATATATTATTCTCATAAAATTTTACGATTAATTGCAGAAGATAGAAAGAATGGAATTCTAAAAGGGATTGAACCAGACTCTAAAAGTCAAGTTACAATGCTATATAACAATGAAAAACCTATAAAAGTTACTTCTGTAGTAATTTCAACTCAACACTCAAAAGATCTTAATCAAGAAAAAGTTAGAGAGGCCATTATGCCTTATATTAAAAAATCGATACCAGAAAACTTCTTAACAAATCTTGACCCTAAAGAAATTTATATTAATCCAACCGGACAATTTATAATTGGTGGGCCAGATGGTGATACAGGGTTAACAGGTAGAAAAATAATTGTTGATACATACGGTGGAGCAGCCCCGCACGGTGGTGGAGCATTTTCAGGTAAAGATCCAACAAAGGTAGACAGATCAGCAGCATATGCTTCACGATATTTAGCAAAAAATATAGTTGCAGCAGGCGTATCAAAAAAATGTTTAATACAATTAGCATACGCTATTGGAGTATCAAAACCTTTATCAATTTTTGTTAAATTAGCTGATGAAGATTCAACAAAAGTTGAAAAAGTAAAAAAAATAATTGAGGATAATTTTAATTTGTCACCGAGAGGCATAAGAGAAATGTTAAAATTAAATAACCCAATATATGAAATTACCTCTGCTTATGGCCACTTTGGTAGAAAGCCAACAAGTAAAGGCGAATTTACGTGGGAAAATACTGATAAAATTGATTTATTTAAATTGTAATCTTGAAAAAACCATAATTTTCTTCTAAATAACTGTAGACAATTAAACTTTCAAAATGGGCACTAGCCCATTTTTTTTTAGGAGAGATAGAATGTTAAATAGAGGCTTAGATAAATTAGAACTTTTGAGAATAGTAGAAGCAGTTGCTAATGAAAAGTCTATTGATAAAGAACTTGTGCTAGGATCAATGGAAAGCGCTATTCAAAAAGCTGCACTAACGAAATTTGGAAATGACAACAACATAGAGGTAACAATAAATAGAGAAAGTGGAGATATAAAAATTCAAAAAGTTCTAGATATTGTTGAAAAAGTTGAAGATTTTGCAAGAGAAATAACTTTAGAAGAAGCTCAAAAAAATGATCCTAATAATAAAAAAATAAAAATTGGAGAAAAAGTGTTTGAGGAACTACCTCAAATTGATTTTGGACGTATAGCTGCTCAAAGTGCCAAACAAGTTATAAGCAGCAGAGTGAGGGAGGCAGAAAAAAATAGACAGTATGAAGACTTCATCGATAAACAAGGCGAAATATTAAGTGGTATTATAAAAAGATTAGAGTATGGAAATGTAATAGTAGATCTAGGTAAAGCAGAAGGGGTTATTAAAAAAGACGAGCTGATACCAAGAGAAATTCTAAAGACAGGGGATAGAGTTAAAGCTTATTGTTATGAGGTAAAAAAAGAATTGAAAGGACATCAAATATTTCTGTCTAGAGCACATCCTCAATTTTTAGCAAAATTATTTTTTCAAGAAGTCCCTGAAATCTATGAGGGAACAATTGAAATAAAATCTGTAGCTAGAGACCCGGGCAGCAGAGCCAAAATTTGTGTTTATTCACAAGACTCATCAATAGATCCTGTGGGAGCTTGCGTTGGTATGAGAGGTAGTAGAGTTCAAACTATTGTCAATGAACTACATGGAGAAAAAATAGATATTATAAAATGGACAGAGGACCTGCCCACATTAATCTCAGAGTCTTTATCACCAGCGGAGATACAAAGAGTTCTAATAGACCAAGAAAATAAAAGAATTGATATTATTCTAACAGAGGAAAATTTAAGCAAAGCAATTGGTAGAAGGGGACAAAATGTTAGATTAGCATCTAAATTAACTAACTTTGAGATAGATATACTTACAGATAAAGAAGACTCAGAAAGAAGACAAACAGAATTTAAAGAAAGAACCGATACTTTAATTAAAAATTTGGAGGTCGATGAGACATTGGGCCAGCTTTTAGTCTCAGAAGGCTTTGTGTCGATTGATGAAATTGCTCAATCGAACTCTGAAGATATTTCAAAAATAGATGCAATAGATGAGGAAACGGCTAAAGAATTAATCACAAGATCAAAAGAAACGCTCGTAAAAGAAAAAGAAGCAGTTGCTTTAAAATTAAAAGAATTAGGAGTCGATGATAAATTAATTAGTCTTAAAGGAATGACACAAGGAATGCTTGTAATATTAGGACAGAAAAATATAAAAAAACTTATTGATTTTGCTGACCTCTCTTCGGATGAATTAATTGGTGGATACGATGAAGTTAAAGGAAAAAAAATAAGAGTCGAAGGTTATCTGGAAGAATTTTCATTATCAAGAAAAGAAGCTGACGATTTAATAATGGCAGCTAGAGAGATTGCGTACAAGTAATGTTATGGATAAAAATAAAAAAACACTCACAATTTCATCTGATCTAAAAAAGAAAATCGATACTACATCTATAAAAACTTCTGGTAAAAAATCTTTTTCAGTAGAAAAAAAAAAGCCCTTTAGAACCAACAAATCACTCAACAAATCAATTGCACCAACCACCGCAAATACACAATCAGATATCAAGAAAAAAAATTTTACAAGAAAATTTATTGAACAACAGGCAACAAAAGATTTTATTAAAAAAGACAACCAACCTGCAGGTAAAAGTAAATTAAAACTTAAAGGACCTGTAGATAAGCGTGATTTTAAACTAACTGTTTCTAGAGCTTTAAATGTTGAAGAAATAGAAATTAAACAAAGAAGTTTGGCATCAGTTAAACGAGCTAGGCTAAAAGAGAAAAAAAAGCCAGACAGTGATGAAAAGAAAGAATTTAAGAAAGTTATAAGAGAAGTTAAAATTCCAGAACAAATTTCAATTCAAGATCTATCAAACCGAATGGCTGAAAAATCAAGTGATATAATTAAGTTTTTATTTAATATGAAAGTAGTTGCTACAATCAATCACAACATTGACAAAGATACCGCTGAATATATTGTAAAGGAGTTTGGTCACAAACCCATTTTGGAGGAAAAACCTTCTATAGAAAAAACTAAATCTAAAGAAAAATTTGAAGGTGAAGTTAAAAACAGACCTCCCATAGTTACAATAATGGGTCACGTAGATCATGGTAAAACTTCTTTACTTGACTCATTAAGAGACTCGAATGTTGTTTTAGGTGAACATGGGGGGATAACCCAGCACATAGGAGCATATCAAGTTACAACGGAGAATAAAAAATTAATTACATTTATCGACACACCCGGTCATGCTGCTTTTACTGAAATGAGAGCTAGAGGTTCTAAAATTACTGATATTGTTGTCTTGGTTGTTGCTGCAGACGATGGCATCAAACCTCAAACAATTGAAGCTATCAAACATGCGAAGGCTGCTAAAGTGCCGATAATCGTAGCGATTAACAAATGCGATTTGCCTGAAAAAAATATAAGCAAAATTAAAAATGAAATGATGCAATATGAATTAATAGCAGAAGACCTAAGTGGAGATACTTTGTTCGTAGAAGTTTCAGCGCTTAAAAAAATAAACTTAGATAAACTAAAAGAGAATATTTTACTACAGTCGGAAATTTTGGATTTAAAAGCTTCGTATAGTGATAAAGCAAGTGGCGTAGTCATAGAGTCTAAAATTGACAAAGGAAAAGGACCTGTTTCAACAATATTAATAAGTAACGGTAAGTTGAAGAAGGGTGATTATTTCATTTGTGGTGATACTTGGGGAAAAATTAGAGCTATGATTAATTATGAAGGCAAGATGCTCAATGAGGCGCTACCTTCAATGCCGGTGGAAATTCTTGGAATGAACAATTCAGCTTATGCTGGTGCTGAATTTTTTGTAACAAAAGACGAAGAAGAAGCTAAAGAACTGTCAGAATTTAGAATAAATAACTCAAATGAAAATAAAAAAACATTAGCAAAGGATAAAGCAACTTTGTTTGAAGTCGATAAAGATAAAGATGAGTTAAATATTATTATTAAATCTGATGTACAGGGTTCTAGCGAAGCTTTAAAAACGGCAATAACAAAAATAGAGCATAAAGAAGTAGAGGCAAAAATAATTTTATCTGATATTGGAATGATAAATGAAACAGATGTTTCCTTGGCAAAAGCCTCTAATGCAATCCTTATTGGTTTCAATGTAAAACCTAATAGAGAGGCAAAAAAATTAGCTGAAGAGCAAAAAATTGATATAAAATATTTTAATATTATTTATGAAGCAATTGACTATGTTCAAAAATCTTTATCGGGACTTTTGGAACCGGATTTAAAAGAAAAGATTATTGGAAGTGCAGAAATTCAAAAAGTTTTTAAAGTATCTAACGCTGGAAAGATAGCTGGATCTAAAGTTATAAATGGAGAAATAAAAAGCAAATCCAAAGCAAGAATTATAAGAGACGGTGTTGTTGTGTATACCGGTGAGATTCTGTCAATATTTAGAGAAAAAAACCAAGTAAAAGAAGTAGGAACTGGTTTAGAATGCGGTATAAGTATAAAAGATTTTATAGATTTTAAAGAAAAAGATTTAATTGAATCTTATTTAACAGAAGAAATAAAAAGATCAATTTAAATGACGGATAATCAATCTACACATAGACCATTCAGTCAGAGACAACTTAGAGTTGGCGAGCTTGTAAAACAAAATCTTGGAGAACTTTTTATAAGAAATGAAGCTAAAATACCTGCAGTTAATTCAAAGCTAATTACTGTAACAGAGGTCAGAATGACACCAGATTTAAAAACAGCAAGAGTATATGTTATTCCATTGGGGGGGATAAACACTAAAGAAACTGTTAGGATCTTGACGGAGTACGCGCATCTTGTTAGAAGAGCTTTATCTAAGAGGCTAGATATTAAGTTTCTTCCTAAATTAACTTTCGTTGAAGATAACTCATTTGAATATGCCGAAAAGATTGAAAAAATTATAAAGAAAAATAATGAAAATGATAAAGAAAAAAAAAGATATAATTAAACTACTTGCAACACACGAAAAAGATGTTGGTTCTACAGAAGTACAAATAGGACTGTTAACAGATAAAATTACTAACTTATCAGAACATTTTAAGAATTTTAAAAAAGATAAACACTCAACTATAGGTTTGACTAAATCAGTAAATAAAAGAAAAAAACTTCTTGCTTACCTTAAAAAGAAAAATGTTGAGTCCTATCAAAAGGTCATCAAACAATTAAATTTAAGGAAATAATGTTTAAAATACATAAAGAAGAATTAGAAGTTAATGGTAAAAAGTTAACTTTGGAGACAGGTAAAGTAGCTCGTCAAGCTGATGGAGCGATTATAGCAAGTTTAGGAGAAACTGTTGTAATAGCAACTGTAGTTGGCGCAAAAAAATTGAAAGACGGGCAAGATTATTTTCCTTTGTCTGTTAATTATCAAGAAAAATTTTATGCAGCTGGAAAAATACCAGGTGGGTATTTTAAAAGAGAAGCTAGACCTACAGAAGCTGAAACATTAATTTCTAGATTGATAGATAGACCTATAAGACCTTTGTTTCCATCAAGCTTTATGAACGAAGTGCAGTTGCTTCCGACAGTTTTGTCTTATGATGGAGAAAACCAA
>Ga0209631_10008018_pt1 | contig 10403 bp, 11 predicted proteins | sample COG_08_FD_184752 | JGI IMG/M metagenome (GOLD analysis project Ga0209631, IMG submission 184752) | Pelagic Microbial community sample from North Sea - COGITO 998_met_08 (SPAdes) (version 2) | ecosystem: Environmental > Aquatic > Marine > Neritic zone/Coastal water | place: Helgoland, sampling...
AGAATATTTAATCGCAGATCCACCATATGGTCTTCGTTAAAATATTGAAAACAATCGTAAACAGCCATTTTAATATTATTTTTTTGTGAAAGTTGTTAAACCTATTTTTTTTCCATCAATTATAGATGATGAACAATGCAGTCTCGTTCTATCAAAAATTAGCATTGAACCTAATTCCCACTCATAAACTAAATCAATTTCTAACCCTGCAAGATTTTCAATTTTTTCATGTTTTAAATATTTTTCATGTTCATCTTTATTAAAAGGTTTTTTTTCATACATTTTAAGATGCTCAGAAGATCGAATATTTTGGCCGTATTTTAGATTTTTAATTTTTAATTCATCTTCATCGATTGTAAAACTTGTAGAATTTCCGTAGAATTTATTTTTAAAAATGATTGTACTACCTTTGGCTGTAAGGGGAATTAAAGTTTGTTTGAAAATAATTTCTTCAATATTAAATCCAGCATCTACATGTAATCCTATCGGATTGTAACTTTCTTGAAAAAGACCATAAACATCTTCATTTTTTTCGTCTTTTAGATTGTCCATTTTAAAATCACCAATCTCATTCTCTAATTTTTTGTAAAAAAAGGACTCAAGCTCTTCACTATAATTTTTAAGCCATCTTTTTTTTATTACATTTTGTTTTTTATTGTGAACAGTTGTAGGCAAATCTTGGTATAATCTTAAAAATTTATTTATTTCTTCTTTAGTAAAAATATTTTTTATTATTTGAGGCGAGCTCTCTAATTTTTTTATTTTATCTATGTTTTTATGCATATTTTATTCACCCATATTTATTAAGGTGCCTCTATTTTTAGCTCCATCATACGACAGATAAAAAATAATTATCCCAATTACAAAATATATAAAGGCTATGAAAACAGCCTTTAAAATTTGAGAATAATTTACAATATCATAAATTAATATATTTCTCATCTCTTCAAAAATATGAACTAAAGGAAGCACTTTTGCTATGATTTGAAGCCAATCAGGAAGTATTTCAATTGGATAATAAATACATCCTAATGGCGCCAAGAAAAATAGGCTTGCCCATGCAATATTTTCAAAAGATGGACCAAACCTAATCAATCCTGAAGTGACTAATAGACCCAAAGTAACTCCAAATATATAAAGAGTGGTCAACAAGAAAATTAATGGAAGTCCTATTTTATAAATTGAGACTCCAAAAAAAGGTATTGCTAATAACGATGCAGGAATTAAACCAATCAAAGTTCTAAAAATTGCAGTAAATGTAAGTGCAGCAATTATTTCATTGAGTTTAATAGGCGCTATAAATAAATTAGTAAAATTTCTACTCCAGATTTCTTCTAAAAACATCATATTATAACTAATGCTTGATCTAAAAAGAAAATCGTAAAGTATGGCCGCACTTAAAATTATACCAACGGTATTCTCATAGAATGAAGAATTTAATGTGAAAAATTTTGATATAAATCCCCAGAGAAATATTTGAATTGTAGGCCAGTAGATCAGGTCTAGGATTCTTGGGAAGGATCCTTTTATTAAATAAATATGTCTTAAACTTAAAGCAAATATTTTATTCCAATTCATCTTTACTCCTAACTATTTTTAAAAAAGTATCTTCTAAGTTTTCTCTACCATGTTTTTTGATTAGTTCATCACAAGTTCCACTATCTATAATTTTTCCTTGTTTCATCATTATTACTTTATTGCATAACCGTTCTACTTCTTTCATGTTGTGCGATGCCAGCAACATCGTTAATTCATTTTTACTCTTATATTTTTCCAAATATTCTCTAACAAAATCTCCAACATCTGGATCTAAACTTGCAGTCGGCTCATCAAGGAAAAGTAATTTAGGTTTATTTATCAAAGATTTGGCTAATGAAACTCTGTTTTTTTGTCCAGATGATAGCTCTCCAGTATTTTTATCTAAAAATCTTATTAAATTTAAATCTTTAATTAATTCTTCTATTCTTTCAGCCTTATTACTAACGCCATATAGTCTTGCATAAACTTCCAAATTTTGCCTTACAGTTAATTTTTTTGGTAATTCAACATATGGTGAAGCAAAATTCATTGAGCTTAATAATTTAATTCTATTTTTTGAATTTAATTTAATTTCATCTATAAATATTTCACCACTAGTTGGAGTTATTAAACCTAACATCATTCCGATGGATGTTGTTTTTCCACATCCGTTAGGACCAAGAAGACCTAAAGTATTATTTTTTTCAATCTTAAAGCTAATATCATCTACGGCGGTTGTGGATTTAAATTTTTTTACAAGTTTTGTGACTTCTAGTTTCATTTAGGAATATGACGCTCGTTTAATTCTATCATTAATTGCTATTCCAGAACCTATATTTGGAATATTTCTTATTTGTATTTTTTTGAAACCCTTTTTTTTTATTAATCTAAAAACTTTGTATAAATTTGATGCTGCTTCATCAAGACTAGAGTTTTTACTCAAGCTAAAAAATTTTTTATTATTTATATTTTTCTTGCCAAGATATATATATGCGCTTTTTCCATCATGTTTTTTTTGATTAATTATAATGGGTATTCCAGGCGAGTAATGTTTTTTCATCATTCCTGGTGATTTTATCTTTTTATTATCACTTTTTTTATTCATTTTTAATTTAAGAATTTTTTGAATTTCATTTTTATTTATTATTCCTGGTCTTAAAATTTTAGGAAAACCAGTTAAATCAATTACAGTAGACTCAATTCCAACAGTACATTTTCCACCATTTATAATTAAATTAACTTTTGTTTTAAATTCATCAAATACATCTTTTGCATTGGTAGGACTTACATTTGAAGATTTATTTGCACTTGGCATAGCCAGAGGGTAATTAATTTCTTTTAAAATAGATCTTATAATTCTATGTTTAGGAAATCTTATAGCAATAGTTTTTAATTTGGCACAAGCTATAGGATTAATTTTAGAATTATATTTCCTGTTCAAGATGAAAGTAATTGGGCCAGGACAAAAATGTTTATATAGCTTTATAAAATTGTCATTTATAACAATATCATTCATAGCTAATTTTAAATCATAATAATGTATAATAAGAGGATTAAAATTAGGTCTTTTTTTTAGATTAAATATTTTTTCAATAGATTTTTTTTTATAAGCGTTTCCACCAAGACCATAAACTGTTTCAGTGGGTAGTCCAGCAACGTGATCATTATCCAAATTATTAATCACTTTTTTTAGAGTTTTTTTGTTAAATATAAATATATTTGAATAGTTATTTTTCATAATGTAAATATTATTAAATAGATGAAAAATGAAAATATTCTAGCTGAAATTAAAAGTAAATCATTAAAAGAGACACGCGCTGAAATTGATGCAATTTTAAGTAAATTGGAAAAACAAGAGACAAATTTACAAGAGTCTATGCAAGATTATCAAAGGTTAATTCAACTTAATAAACATATAGATGAACTATTTAAAAAAAAACATAAAGAAATTTCTGAAAAAAAATAAACAATGATTCACAAAAAACTATTAAAAAATGCAAAAAAAATTGATAAATTTTTAATAAAATTCCTAAATAAACAAAGTCAATCTTTGTTAGTGAGTCCAATGAAATACGGAATTATATCTGGAGGAAAAAAAATTAGATCAACTATAATTCTTGATACTGGAAAAATATTTAATATAAAAGAAAAAAAACTATTTAATATTTGTGCAGCAGTTGAATGCATACATTCTTACTCTTTAATTCATGATGATTTGCCATGCATGGATAATGACGCAATGAGAAGAGGCAAACCCTCAACCCATATTAAATTTGGAGAGGCTTCGGCTGTATTAGCAGGAAGTTCTTTACTTACATTAGCTTTTGAAATCATTGCAGAAAAAAAATACTTATTAGGCGTTGAAAAGAAAAGTGAAATTATTAAATTCTTAGCAAGCTGCTCCGGACACACGGGTATTGCCGGAGGCCAAGAACTTGACTTAAAGTTTGAAAATAAAAAAAAAAATATTAAACAAATTATAAATATGCAAAAAAAAAAAACAGGAAAATTATTTAGCTTTTGCTTGTATGCAGTCGGGGCTATAGCAAATAAAGATGACAAGAAAAAAAAATACCTAGCTACTTTAGGAGAAGAAATTGGTTTGCTTTTTCAAATAACTGATGATTTTATAGATAGTAAAAGTTCAGAAAGATTAGCGGGTAAACCAGTAAAAAAAGACGATAAAAAAGGAAAATCAACTTTATTAAATTTAATGGGTGAAGAAAAAGCTTACTTGTACGCGAATAATCTTAAGAAAAAAATATTGCAGAAGTTAGAAAAACATGGAAAAAAAGCAAAAGAATTAATTAGTACTATAGAATTTATACTAGATAGAAAATTTTAATGGGTAGACTTATAAAACAAATCAATTTTCCAGCCGATTTAAGAAAATTTAAAAAAGATGATCTTAAACAAATTTCAGATGAACTAAGGGATGAATTAATAGATGTGGTCTCTGAAACAGGAGGACATCTTGGTGCGGGACTAGGAGTGGTAGAGCTAACAGTAGCTTTACATTATGTATTTGACACCCCTAAAGATAAATTAGTTTGGGACGTAAGTCATCAATGTTATCCGCATAAAATTATAACTGGTCGAAGAGATAAAATTAAAACCCTTCGTAAGGGTGGAGGACTGTCCGGGTTTACTAAACGAACTGAAAGTGAATATGATCCTTTTGGAGCAGCACATAGCTCAACTTCTATTTCTTCAACACTAGGAATGGCTGTAGCAAAAAAACTATCTAATAATAATAATAATGTGATAGCAGTAATTGGCGATGGTGCAATGAGCGCTGGAATGGCCTATGAAGCAATGAACAACGCCGGTGCGTTAAAATCAAAACTTATAGTTATTCTAAATGATAACGATATGTCAATCGCAAGGCCTGTAGGTGCAATGAGTAAATATTTAGCTAAACTTTTATCTGGCAAAATATATTTTAGTTTAAGAGAAACAATAAAAATGGTTATTTCATCTTTTTCAAAAAGATTTAGCCAAAAAGCAGGTAAAGCAGAGGATCTACTAAGAAATATTGTTACCGGCGGTACATTGTTCAATGAACTTGGTTTTTATTATGTTGGACCAATTGATGGACATGATGTGGAAAATTTAGCTCAAATATTTGAAAATGTTAAAAATTCAAATTATCAAGGCCCAGTTTTAATACATGTTAGAACACAAAAAGGAAAAGGGTACAAACCTGCCGAAAGCTCTGGAGACAAATATCACGGTGTATCTAAATTTAATGTTTCAACTGGCGAACAAACAAAATCAAAATCTAACACCCCGTCATATACAAAAGTTTTTGCTGAAACTTTGATAAAACATGCTGAGCAAGATACAAAAATTATTGGTATTACAGGTGCTATGCCTTCTGGAACGGGGTTAAATTTATTTGAAAAAAAATTTCCAGATCGTACTTTTGATGTTGGTATAGCAGAACAACACGCAGTTACTTTTGCTGCTGGATTAGCAACCGAAGGCTATAAACCTTATGCAGCAATTTACTCTACATTTTTACAAAGAGCATATGATCAAGTAGTTCACGATGTAGCCTTACAATCTTTACCTGTTAGATTTGCTATAGACAGAGCAGGTTTGGTTGGTGCCGATGGCCCAACTCACGCAGGTTCTTTTGATATTACGTATCTTTCAACCTTACCTAATTTTGTTGTTATGGCCGCAAGTGATGAAGCAGAGCTTGTAAAGATGATTAATACTTCTGTAAATATTAATGACCGACCTTCAGCCTTTAGATACCCTAGAGGGAATGGTATTGGAATTGAGTTACCTGCGATTAATGAAACCTTAGAAATTGGTAAAGGAAGAATAATTAAAGATGGAAAAAAAGTAGCGCTACTTAATTTTGGAACCAGATTAGAAGAATGCAAGATAGCATCGGAGCAACTTTCTAAAAAGGGAATAGATTGTACAATTATAGACGCAAGATTTGTAAAACCATTAGATGAAAAATTAATTATGGAAGTAGCTACAAATCACGAAGTTTTAATCACAATTGAAGAAGGAGCGATTGGCGGTTTTGGATCTCATGTAATGCAATTTTTGTCAGATAGAGGTGTATTTGATAAAGGTTTGAAATTTAGATCTATGATTTTACCAGATCTCTTTATAGATCAAGATACTCCAGAAAAAATGTATCAGACTGCAGGTTTAGACAGTACATCTATAGCAAATAAAGTTGAGGATACGCTTAACTCCAATATAATTTTAGCTAAAAATAAAAGATCTAATTAGCCGCACTGCGCTCTGTGCATTAGTAAGTGGTCAAGCAAAACACAATTTATCATTGCTTCACCGATTGGAACGGCTCTAATTCCAACGCAGGGGTCGTGACGTCCTTTAACAGATATTTTTGTATTCTTACCCTTCTTATCAATAGTCTCTCGACTAGTTAAAATTGAAGACGTCGGTTTAACGGCAAATGACGCAACAATGTCTTGCCCAGAGGAAATTCCTCCAAGAATTCCTCCAGCATGATTAGTCTTAAATTTTATTTTTCCTGACTTTTTTCTGATTTCGTCAGAGTTCTCTTCTCCACTTAAAAATGCAGCATTCATGCCCGAACCAATGTTAACACCTTTGACTGCGTTAATACTCATTAATGCAGCTGCAATATCTGTATCAAGTTTTGAATAAATAGGAGCACCCAAACCAGCTGGAATTCCAGAAGCTCTTAATTCAATAACGGCACCACATGAGGATCCTGACTTTCTTACAGCTAAAAGATATTTTTCCCAAAGTTTTACTGAACTTTTATCAGGACAGAAAAATGAATTTTTTCTTATTTCTACATCTTTCCAATTTGATTTATCACAAGACATTAGTCCTAGTTGGGTTACAGCACCTATAACATTAAATCTTTTACCAATGATTTTTTTTAAAACAATACGAGCTACTGCTCCTGCTGCAACTCTACTTGCTGTTTCTCTAGCAGATTGACGTCCACCACCTCTAAAATCTCGTATGCCATATTTTTTAAAATATGTATAATCAGCGTGTCCTGGTCTAAACTTATTTTTAATAGATTCGTAATCTCTAGACTTTTTGTCTTCATTATAGACAATTATTGAAATTGGAGTTCCAGTTGTTTTACCTTCAAAAACCCCTGAAAGAATAATCGCTTTATCTGGTTCTTTTCTTTGAGTAGTAAACTTTGATTGACCGGGCCTTCTTCGATCCATATCAACTTGAATATCTTTTTCCGATAGAGGAATATTAGGAGGGCAGCCATCAACTACACATCCTATGGCCGGACCATGAGATTCTCCCCAAGTCGTAAATCTAAATATTTTTCCAAAAGTATTAAAAGACATAGATATTTAATGTATAGATTATTTTAATAAATATATGAATCAAAATAATGGCAAAAATTCACTGGGTCTAGATAGTTGTTTTGAGGATCTAGATAATCCAGTAGATTTATTCAAAAAATGGTTCGCCAAGGCAGAAGAGACTGAAATTAACGACCCAAATGCAGTAGCAGTTGGAACTTCTAATAAAAACAACCAACCAAATGTAAGAATGGTTTTGTTGAAAGGCTTAAGTAACAAAGGATTTGTTTTCTATACAAACTTTAACAGCAAGAAAGGCGGTGAACTTAAAGAAAACCAAAAAGCATCAATGTGTTTCCATTGGAAAAGTTTAAGACGCCAAGTTAGAATAATTGGAAAAGTAGAACAGGTATCTGAAAAAGAGGCTGACGATTATTATAATTCAAGACCTTATAAAAATCGTATAAGCGCATGGGCATCCTCACAATCTGCAATTTTAGATAGAAGAGAAACTTTTTTAGAAAAAATTAAAGAATTCGAAAAAAAATACCCTGATCAAAATAAAGTTCCAAGACCTCCTCATTGGTCTGGATGGAGAATTTTACCAGATGAAATAGAATTTTGGGTTGATGGTGAAGGTAGAATTCATGAGAGATTAAATTACAAAAACAATAATGGAAAATGGGAAAAGGAACTCCTTTATCCTTAAAAAGATCTATTGAGACTAAAGCTTGTTAAATTTTGCAGTATGCTTTTATCTTCATTATCTGGGAATATTGCCAAAGCATCATAAGATACATTAACAAAATATTCTGCTTTTTTTAAACTCACTTCAACAGCTTTATATTTATATATTAAAGCAAGTGTTTCACTAAAATCATCTTCATTTCTTTTTTCTTTTTTCATTATTTCTCTTAAAAATTCTTTTTCTTCTTCATTTCCTTTTTGAAATATTGTTATTAATGGAAGAGTTGCTTTCCCCTCATAAAAATCTTTCCCTATTTCTTTGCCAAAGAATTTTTCTTTTGCATAATAATCAAGCGCATCATCAGCGATTTGAAAAGCTAAACCTAAGTTTTTTCCATAAGACTCTAAAGCTTTCTTTTCTTTTTCATTACTTCCTGAAATACAAGCACCAGTTTTAGTTGCTGCTGAAAAAAGAGATGCAGTTTTTAAATTAATGATATCAATATATGTTTCCTCTAAAAGATCAGCTTCACCTCTGTGTTGCAGCTGCAAAACCTCTCCTTGAGCAATTTTTGCTGAAGTCGATGAAAGTAATTGTAGCACTTCTAAATCTCCATCTTGAACCATAATTTCGAAACACCTACTTAAAAGATAATCACCAACCAAAATTGATGATTGGTTCCCCCAGATTGAATTAGAAGTTTTTACTCCTCGTCTTAACGAACTTTCATCAATTACATCATCATGTAACAATGTTGCTGAGTGAATTAATTCTACACAAGCTGCAAGATTGATATCTCTTAAATCTTCTTTGTAGCCAGTAAGTTTTGCTGCTTCTAAAGTTAATAAAGCTCTTAATCTTTTGCCGCCAGACTTTAAATGATGTTCACTCATTTTTTCAATTAAGTCGACCTCACTTTTAAGCTTTTGATCAATTAAGCCTTCCACTTTTTTAAGCTTATCTCCAAGCAGGTTTTTAAGTTCCAAGTAAGCAGAGTTTGCTGATTTTTTTAATGGTATTACTGATCCCATAAACGTTATTTATAATTGATTTTTTAAATAATAAATTTTTAAATGCAAACTTGGTGACGCACCTATAATTCAACTATAAGTAGCGTAATTTAATATTAAATTTTAAATTATTACTGCTATAAGGATAAAGTTAATCATCTGAATTATGTTTTCAATTTTTAAAAAAAAAAAAGTAGTGCCTCATGTAAGATTGACAGGAGTTATCGGCTCCGCTGGCCGGTTTAATAAAGGAATGGATCTTGCTGGTCAGAGAGATATTTTAAAAAAAGCTTTTTCTTTAAAAAAGATAACTCATGTTGCTATATCCATAAATTCTCCTGGAGGATCTCCAGTACAATCTCATTTAATTTATAGTTATATCAGGCAGCTTGCTGAAAAAAGTAAAGTGCAAGTAATCATATTTGCTGAAGATGTTGCTGCGTCCGGGGGTTATTTAATTTCATGCGCAGGAGATGAAATTTATGCCAATTCAAGTTCAATTATTGGATCGATTGGTGTTATTTCAGCTTCATTTGGATTTAAAGATTTAATAAAAAAAATAGGAGTTGAGCGAAGAGTTTATACAGCAGGAAAAAATAAAAGTACCTTAGATCCTTTTGTAGATGAAAAAGAAGAAGACATTAAGAGATTAAAAAGTATTCAATTAGAATTACACGCTGATTTTATTAAAGTTGTTGAAACAAGTAGAGGTTCAAAACTTAAAGAACCTGAAAAAAATAATATTTTTACTGGTGAATTTTGGACAGGCAAAATAGCATTAACACTTGGATTAATTGATGGCATTGGAAACGCTGATCAAATTTTAAAAGAAAAATTTGGAGATAAAGTTATTATAAAAAACTTTGAAAAACCAAAAGGATTTATTGCAAGAAAGCTATCTTCTTCAATTCAAAATCCAGTTGATAGGCTGGCGAATATTGTGGAAGAAAAATCGATGTGGCAAAAATTTGGTTTGTAAATGCCAACAAAAAAAAAAATTAAAACAAAAGCCTCAAAGAAATTAAACTTTTTATCATTCCAAGATATTATAATGAATTTACAAAAGTTTTGGGGAAAGAATGGATGTGTAATATTACAACCTTATGACTTAGAGGTTGGAGCAGGAACTTTTCATCCCGCTACAACTTTAAGATCTCTTGGCTCTAAACCCTGGAAAGCTGCATATGTTCAACCTTCGAGAAGACCAACCGATGGAAGATATGGGGAAAATCCAAATCGTTTACAACATTATTATCAATTTCAAGTTATAATAAAACCATCACCAAAAAACATAAAACAACTCTATTTAAAAAGTTTAGCAACGATTGGGATTGATGTAAAAAATCATGATATCCGATTTGTCGAAGATGACTGGGAGAGTCCAACATTAGG
>Ga0209631_10008021_pt1 | contig 10401 bp, 6 predicted proteins | sample COG_08_FD_184752 | JGI IMG/M metagenome (GOLD analysis project Ga0209631, IMG submission 184752) | Pelagic Microbial community sample from North Sea - COGITO 998_met_08 (SPAdes) (version 2) | ecosystem: Environmental > Aquatic > Marine > Neritic zone/Coastal water | place: Helgoland, sampling...
TGGTAATTTTGGAATTGATTCTGGGGATATGGCTGGGATGCTTATTGATGAAAATGATGGAGTGAGTTCGTTTCAGGGTGCTTGGTTAGGCGCTCCCGGTCTAAGAATTGCTGGCGGTACAGATGAGATTCTAAGAAATGTTATAGCTGAAAGAGTTCTCGGCTTACCTCAAGATCCAAGAGCTGACAAAGGCTTAGCCTTCAAGGATATTCCAACTAAGGCCTAAACGCTGTTAGGAGTTTTAGGAACTGCACATCCTTATCTACAATAAGGTTGCCATTAGCAATTTCTAAGATTGGATTTTTAACACCTGCTAAAACTTGTTTTAAAGTCTGCTCATTGGTTTTAATATTAACCGAGCAATCTTGAGGAAGAATTGCTTTTATTTGAGCAATTTGGTTGCGTAAAATCATAGCTTTAGACAAGCCAGATGAAAACTCAAAACAAGCAGTGACAATTTCATTTGGATCAACTTTTTCTGGATTAAGATTAACCCTCAAAACATCAAAAAACATATCCATTGGAATCTGTTCGAGCATAGATGCTTCAGGTGGAATTATATTTATCGATTCTTGATCTCCAGAAAGTCTATGAGCTTCGCTTAAAAAATAATTCCTTTTATTTGGATTGGAGGCCATGGTTCCGATATAAAGAGCTGCCTTAGCTCTATATCTTGTAACTTCTGATGTTCGATGATCCATTGCTAACAAAAGATCAGATAACTCCAAAGCCCATTGCATTTCTTCATCAATAATTGCTTTTTCAAGCTCAGCAAATAATGCATCAGGGCCGCCAACCATTTGAGATATAAATTTTGCCCTCTTAAAAGTTGAGGTGGGATCAAGCTCTGCAATATTTCCAGAGAACCAACCTAGATAACCATTGAATATGCTTTTTACTGACCAGCGAACTGTGCCATAAAACTCTTGTAAGTAGGGAGAAGAGGCAACTGCTTCAGGTAAGTCTATGTTTTCAATAATTTCTTCGGGATGCATTCCTTGGTTCATTAATCTAATGGTTTGATCATGTATAAATTGAATGCCATCTCTATAAATCGTCAATGTATTAAGTGCAGACTCACCAGAAAAAGGTAGTGTATGACTTGGAAATATATGCTTTGGTTCAAGTGCTAGCATCATATCTAGGCTATTGATCCACGCATTAACATCTCTATGAGACGTTCCTCTAATGGTGTAAAGGTTTGGAAAAGTCTTATAAATATTATCACCTGGAAATAAGGCTTGATATTCTGGCAACCAAACAAAAATTTGATCATCGGTTTCTCCGGGCGCATGAAAGAATTCAAATGCAATTCCAGCGATGTTTAATTTTAATTCATTGTCAAAGGTTACATTTGGCTTAACGTATCCTGGAGCACTTTTACCAACACTCAAGTAAGGTCCGATACCTACATTAACAACCTCCTCCTCGGGAAGAGCAGTTCCAAACATTCTAGAGGAACGCAATGAAATAATTGGATTTAATATCCCAAAGATTTTCTCAACGGATTTTGCAGTTGAGTCATGAGCTATTACTAGAGGGGTCTCATCTTGCTGATCAACAAAATATTTTGCTCCTAGAGTGTGGTCTCCATGATTGTGAGTATAAATAATTGCAGCTATAGGATTAGCGTTAATTGCTTGAAATTCTGTGTAAACTTTCTTAGCCTGAAAAGTGCTATCTGTAGCATCGATAATAATATTAAGGCCATTTCCTTCGATTAAATAAGAGTTGGCTATTCCATAACCAACTGCGGCATGAATCCCGTTTTCATACGAGTAAATTGCTTGAGTAAACTCTTCTGAATGTTTGAAAAGTTTTTCTACCTCTGAAGTTTTTTCAATCACAGGGTTTGAGACTGAATCAGTTTTAGAGCAACTCAATGAAAGAATGCATATAATAGATATCTGAATAAAAGTACTAATTTTGATCATAAGCCGCTCCTAAATGCCAACTCATCATAGCTGTTTTGAAAATCCATTTGAAGAGAAGTGCCAAGAAGTTGTATGGAAAGATGGCCTTCCCTACTCAAATGCATATCAAGATAGATTTTTTCAAGATGATGCGGTCGCAGAAATTACAAATATTTTTATTGAGCCCAATCAACTTCTTGCAAGAATTAAAAATGATTCCCCAATCCATATCGGTGAATTAGGGTTTGGATTTGGTCTGAATTTTTTAGCAACTGCAAAATTTTGGTTTGAAAATAATAAAAATTTAAATTCTCATATATTGGAATATCTTGCAATTGATGAAGCGCTGCCAACTAAAGCGCAGATAATAAAGATCGTAGATAATTTTCCTGAGCTTCAGGAAATATGTAATATTTTTCTACAAAGCTACGATATTTATCATAATGATAGTCACAGAATTTTTTTTCCGTCTCTAAAAATTAGACTAACACTCATTCAAAACGATGTTGAATTAGGTTTGAAAAATCTTCTAGGGTTTAAGAATAATCAGATTAACGCTTGGTATCTTGATGGGTTTGATCCGCGTAAAAACAAATCTATGTGGAGTAATTCAGTTTTTCAATATATAAAATTTTTATCTACAAAAGATGCAACCTTTGGAACTTTTACTTCGGCAGGTTTTGTTAGAAGAGGGCTAAAAAAATTTGGTTTTGAAGTTGAGAAAGTTAAAGGCTATGGAAGAAAGCGTCACAAGCTTATTGGATCAAGCTCTTCAGATAATTCAGATACAAATAATGAAAGCAGTAAAAAGAAAAAAATAGGTATTATTGGGAGCGGCATTGCTGCAAGCTCAGTAGCTTTTGCAGCTGCACAAAATGGGGCGAATGTAGAAATATTTGAGTCTGCAGATGATATTGCTGCTGGAGCTTCTGGGAATCCTGTTGCTGCATTGTATCCAAGATTTTCAAGTAACAAATCACCATATTCATTTCTAACTGCACAAAGTTATTTTTTTGCTGAGAAATTATATTCTCAAATGCCTAATGCCTTCAAACAAACTGGTCTTTTGTTCTCTCATTCAAATGATTATCAAGCTAAGTGGATAGATGAGATGAAGCATTTAAATCGAAATGATCTATTTGAAATTATCGATACAAAAAAAATGAAAAAATTATACGGATTTGAGTCTCATGGTCTGTTGGTAAAAAAAGGTGGTTACTTATTTCCAAAATTAATTTGCAAAGAATTAATTGCTCATCCAAATATTAAAATTTTCTACAATCATCGCTTTGATAATTGGCTTAAAGATAAATCTAAGATAGATATTCATTTTTCTAATCAAGAAAAAAGATCTGATTTTGATGAATTGGTTATCGCGAATGGTCCAGGTTTAGAACAATATTTGTTTGGTACAAAAATTTCAAAAGGGCAATTAGTTGGTTTAAAAGGTAGTCAGCAAATTAATTTGGATCTTCCAATCAACTCGGCTGGTTATATTTTGCCCGAGGTTAATGGGGTAACTTGGATTGGTTCTACGCATGAGCGAGAATTTGAAAATATTGATATTTGTTATGAAGCTGGGTATGGATTAATTGAGAGAACGAATAAAAACTTTAATATCGAGCTTGCAGGTGCAGGAAATATACTAATGACGGCGAATCTTAGAGTTGGAAGCAAGGATAGATTACCCCTAGCAGGAAAGGTAGAAGAAAATATATATGCCATTGGAAGTTTAGGCTCAAGAGGCTTTAGCTTAGGACCTTTGCTGGGAGATTATATTGCATCTCTGATAAACAACTCTCCAAGCCCAATATCTTCTGGGATAGCCTTAGCTATAGACCCGCTAAGATTTATAGATTAACTAGTAGATTTTCTACCAACATTTCTGCAGAGGACATGTCGGTTGGAGCATAGCTTGATCCCTTTCGCCATTTAGTTAGCCCAGTCCAAAGAGTTTTATCTAAATCTTCATCCCTAACAGATATTCGTAAAAAGAACTCTTGGACAGAGTTGATTCTTTCTGGCTCATACAGATAATTTCTATACATTGGATAGCCGTAAAAACGAAAATCATCATATTTAATTTTATCTTTTGTTGTAACGCTAACATCTACGACAATGGAAGCGTCTTGAGAGGATTGATGCCCCACTCCTTCTAAATATTCTTGAGCTGCATCGCCAAGATTTTCAATTAAAATTGGATCCATCTCAACCGGCAACGATTCTTTGTTCAATTGAATTTTAAAACTTGTTTTTTCTTCCAACTGGAAATTATCTCGACTATTTAACTCTGTAAATGGTGTGGATGTACAAGCTGAAATAAAGCTAATAATGGTGAATATTAAAAAGTTTCTTTTAAGTGTCATAGGTAATAGTAATCTTGCAATAATATGACTAATATAATGCATTTATTTTATTTATAAACCATGTTTCAACTAAAAGAATCTAAAAAAATTAAATTATTGGATGTTAATGCTCAAGTTTATCAACATTCCAAATTTAACACTCAACACATTCATCTAGATGCTGATAATGATGAAAAAGTTTTTATGGTTGCCTTTCGCACCATTCCGGAAGATTCTACGGGAGTGGCTCACATCCTAGAACATACATCCTTGTGCGGCTCTAAAAAATACCCAGTCCGGGATCCGTTTTTTATGATGATTAGACGATCACTTAACTCGTTTATGAATGCATTTACATCGAGTGATTGGACCGCATATCCATTTGCAACTCAAAATAACAAAGATTTTAATAATTTATTAGATGTTTATGTTGATTCAGCTTTTTTTCCTAGATTAGATCCACTTGATTTTTCTCAAGAAGGTCATCGACTAGAAATTGATAGTGAGAATAATTTAGAAATAAAAGGAGTAGTCTTTAATGAGATGAAAGGGGCTATGAGCTCTCCAACAGATCAGCTGTGGCATGGAATGTCTAAATATCTTTTTGAAGAAACTACTTATCACCATAATAGCGGTGGAGATCCTGAAAAAATTATTGATTTAACACATGCTGATTTGGTTGCCTTCCATCAAAAACACTATCATCCGAGTAACGCAACTTTTTTTACTTTTGGTAATGTATCTATAGATGAGGTTCACAATCATCTAGAAGAGAATGTTTTCCAAAAATTTTCGCCTGCTCCAGAGCAACTAACGATCAAGCCGGCAAAAATATTTACAAATCCAGTAAGAGCCAGCGGCACATATCAACCACTTCCTGGTGACGAATCAAATCATCACGTTGTGATCAGCTGGTTACTTGGCGATAGTCATGACCCACTAAATTTATTAGAAAAATATTTTCTATCAAACATTTTACTTGATAATTCTGCATCACCTCTTAGAAAAGCTTTAGAGCTTTCAAAAATTGGAAAGTCGCCTTCTCCGTTCTTGGGTATTGAGCCCAGCAATAAAGAGATAGTATTTATGGCTGGCTTAGAGGGAGTCGAAAAGGATAAGGCTGATGAGGTTGAAGAATTAATTCTAAACACTCTAAAGAATCTTGTGATCGATGGTGTGCCTGAAAGCTTAATCAATTCCTCGCTTCACCAATTAGAAATTGGTCAAAGAGAAGTATCTGGTGGTGGTATGCCTTATGGATTGCAATTAATGCTGGGATGTATGAATGCCTGTATACACCATGATGACCCTATCTCAATGTTAGATCTGGATGCAAACTTTACAAAACTGAAAAAGTTAATATCTAAAAAAGGATACATAGAAGAGTTGATATCATCTAGCTTGATAAACAACCAACACAGACTTAATTATGAATTAAAGCCAGATCCAAAATTTAACGAAAAATTAGAAAATTACTTTGCATCAACATTAAAAAGTAAAGAAGAGGCCCTCACTAATCAAGATATAGAACAAATTAATAATCTTGCGAAAGAATTGAAGGAGCGCCAAGAAGCTATTGATGATGTAGAAATTCTACCGAAGGTTACAAAACAAGATATTCCATTAAAACGTGATTACGCAGAGATATCCTTTTTTGAAAATAACAGATCAGTTTATGAAGTGGGAACTAATGGCTTGATCTACTCTGATTTTTTATTTCCATGCAAGAATCTCACTTCTAAAGAATTGCTATTCTCCTCTTTGTACACATTTATATTGACTGAAGTTGGTCTTAAAGAAAATTCCTATGAAGAGATTCAAGGATTGCAATCAAGCATTACAGGAGGCATAAATGCTTCCTTCAAACTTCAAACAAATGGTGAGGAAGCACCAGGAAAACTCTTCCTCAGCATTTCATCTAAATCCCTTGAAGAAAACTTTGAAGCAATGGAAAAGCTTGTATTTAACACTCTAAAAAATGCTAGGTTTGATGAACAAAACAGGATGTTAGATTTATTTAATATTTTTGTTGCTAGAAACGAAGAATCATTAAATCAAAATGGTCACATTCTAGCCATGAATTCTGCTTCCAGCAGCCTCAATGCACTCTCAGCAACAGCATTTCAAATGTCTGGATTGCAGATGCTGAACCAATCTAAAGCAGCTATATCAAATATAAAAGAAGTTACTGATACTGCAGAATTAGTTAATATCTTGAAGAGTATTCATTTAAAAGTTTCGCATAATCCATTCGAGATTTTTACTGCTTGTTCTCCGAAAGCTCTAAAAGAGAAATCTTTGAAATTTGAAAAGATTGAATATGAGCCGGAACAGTCTTTAGTAAACCCAAAAAATGAGCAAATTGCGTGGATCACGGGATCGCAAGTATGCTACTGCTCTGAAGCATTTCAAGGTGTTCCAAGAGAGCATAATGATGCACCAGCTCTATCTGTATTGGCCGCTGTGCTAAGGAATGGATTTTTGCATACCGCGATTCGTGAGAAGGGAGGAGCTTATGGCGCGGGCGCAACAAATGATACTTCAACCAATACCTTTAAATTCTTTTCTTACCGAGATCCTAAATGCTCAGAAACGTTTGCTGCATTCAAAGAAGCAATAGAATGGTCAAAAATATCAATTACTGATCAACATCTTGAAGAAGCAATTTTGGGAGTTGTATCATCTATTGATAAACCTCTTTCACCGGTTGGTGAAGCAAAAAATGATTTTAATTTTAATCTTGAGGGTATCTCGACCAAAGAACGACTTGAGATGAGACAACGAGTTATTAATTGCACGATTGAAGACCTAATTAAGGTAAGCGAGAAATACCTTACTAAAGATTCTAAGAAATCTATTCTTGCTGGGGAAGCCTATAGAGAGGAAGCAGTATCTCTGGGACTATCCTTAAAAGAAGTGTAAGCCTAAAAAAAGAAAAATCTTTTTTTCTTAAGTTCTTTTGCGCATCCCCAGTATTGCTTTTGGTACATAGTGGATCTTGCCTGGACTCTATCAGCAACCCTTATCAGCCATTGTTTTTTTCTGTAGGTTTTCTTTTTAAATCCGGTATAACCCTCATGATATGCAAGATAAAGTGATCGAGCATCAGTTGGTGAAAAGCCTTGATAAAAACCTTTGCTTGCATACCACCCTACAAAATCTGCTGAATCACCGAAGTCAGTTCTACTGGCTCTGGAATTTCCTGTTTCATTCTTATAGTCTTGCCATGTATTTTTTAAGGCTTGTGAATAGCCAACAGATGATGATGGTCTAAGCCAAGGGATAACTCCTAATAGCTTTTTTCTCTCTGGCTTAATCTTAGCTTGAAAACTTGATTCTTGATGAATAAAAGCCATAAGAACATAGGGAGGCAATTTCCATCTTTTTTCTGATCTTATAGCTGCTTTATACCAGCTTCTTTTTTCTTGAAAAATTTCGCAAATATTATCAGGTTTTTCTGGAGGCGAGCTTACGCATGCAGAAAGAGTCAGCGCGAGCACTATTAGAAGGCTAAAAGAATTTTTTTGGATCATCTACAAAAGTATTTATGTTATCTGCATCCACAATTCTAACACCTAGGGTTTTTGCTTTTTCAAGTTTTGAGCCAGCATTTTCACCAGCAATCAAATAATCTGTATTTTTGGAAATTGAGCTTGTTACTTTTGCACCCTCTGACATTAATAAGTTTTTAAGTTCATCGCGAGACATTAAAGAAATTTTCCCAGTAATAGCAATCTGTAAACCAGAAAATTTAATGCCCTCTTTCATAGTGTTGATATCTGGATTTATGATGGTTAGATATGGAAGCAGCTTTTCTAGTGATGCTGTATTTTCTGCATCACAAAAATAATCTGTAATTTTTGCAGCTACTCTTGGCCCTATATCTTGAACAGTAATCAAATCATCAAAAGAGGATTTTTGTATAGCCTCCATACTCCCAAAGGTGTTGGCTAAATTTCGTGCAGTGGTTTCACCGACTTCTTCAATGCCAAGGGAAAAAACTAACTTGTATAGCTCAACTGATGCTGACTTAGCTATTGACTGAACTAAATTATCAACAGACTTTTTCCCAAACCTCTCCATTTGCTCAAGCTCTTCTCGATGCTCGTGAAGGACATATATATCAGCAAAATCTTTTATATAATCTTTATTTATCAAGGCTGATAATATTTCTTGGCCGAGGCCATCAATATCCATTGCCTTTCTTGAAACGAAATGTGTAAATTTGCCTTGAAAAATTTCAGGGCATCTATTTCCACCTGAGCACTTGATAAAGGGAGTCTCTAATCGATCTTCCATTATATTGAAATAAGGTGAATGATTTTTTTCTAAGTATTTTTGTGCTTCGTAGATGCTTGCAAACTTCTTAACAGGCTTTGATTTGTCCGTATCCATGATCGTCCATTCGGATTGATAGTTAAAGACAACATCTGAAAAGCAAGATGGGCATTTTTGAGGTGCCTCCACTGCATTTGCTCGATTTTTCTTTTTTGGAATAACACGTACCATTTTAGGTATGACATCCCCTGCTCGTTTAATTACAGCTCCATCTCCAACCCTAGGATCCAATCTTTTAAGCTCATCAAGATTATGCAAAGTGCAATTACTAACATTTACCCCACCTACATTAACTGTCTTAAGTTTTGCAACAGGCGTCAAAATTCCAGTTCTTCCAACTTGAAAATCTATATTTTCAATCTCTGTATGAGCTTCTTCGGCTGGGAATTTGTGAGCAATAGCCCATCGAGGTGATCGTGCTATTTCACCAAGCTGCTTTTGTATAGACAGCTCATTTACCTTGAAGACAACTCCATCAATTTCAAAAGATATAGCGCTTCTGGAAGACGCTATATCTTTAAAATACTGAAAACACTCGTCAATAGAGGTTGCTAGTTTATTTAAATTATTTACGGGTAGTCCCCATGATGAAAAGACTGAAAATATTTCCTGCAAATTAACAAATTCTTTTCCCTTACATAATCCAATGCCATGAGCATAAAAAGCTAATGGTCTTGAGCTAGTAACAGCTGGATCTAATTGCCTTAGACTTCCAGCAGCTGCGTTTCTCGGATTGGCAAATACTTTCTCATCATTTTTTTGTGCTTTAAGATTTAAAGTATCGAAATCAGGTTTCTTGATAAATATCTCGCCTCTTACTTCTAACAAATCTGGAAAAGGAATGTCTGAGTCCTTTAGAATAAGTGGTATCGATCTAACAGTTCTTATATTTGAAGTGATGTCTTCCCCAATAGTTCCATCGCCCCTTGTTACTCCTTTTGTAAGAATGCCCTTTTCATAAATCAATGAAACTGCTGCACCATCCATTTTGGGCTCACAAAAATATTTTATCTGCTCATTAGTACCTAGATTTTTTAAAATTCGATCGTGAAAATTTTTTAAGTCCTCTTCATTAAACGCATTTGCCAAGGAAAGCATTTGTTGAAAGTGTTTAAAAGTTGCAAAATCTTGTTCAGGTTTTATCCCTACTCTCTGGGATGGGGATTCAGAAGTGATCCAATCTGGATATTCTGACTCAATCTGATTTAACTCTTTTAATAACTCATCGTATTCATGATCAGTTATGGATGGATCATCAAGGATATAGTACTTGTAGTCATGCGAGCGAATGATTTGTTGAATTTGAATATATCTTTCATTTAACTTATTCATTTTAAAGAAATATTTTTCATAGATTTCAAATGATTTATTTCTTGTGCCCTTGAATTTAAATGTTCAATCATTTGCTTGGTTAATGGGGCTCTAGCTGAATCACAAATACTGGCATGCAATTTTTCTGAAATACTTGAGGCAGTTTCAAGCATTAACTCAAATGCTTTCAGGGGATCGCTAACTTGGTGTAAATCTAGCGCCATTAAAAGAACATGTGTTTTTGTGTCTGACTCAAGAAAACCTGGGTTGATTCCACTGGCAACCCTGAAGACCTCCCTTCCATCTAAATCTATGTGACTAAAAAAACCATTCATATATTTCGTATCTAAGTTTTTTAATAAGGTTAGAACTTGATACATATCAAAGTTTGATTTGTCCATAGATACTAAATTTAAAATAATCAATTCTTGTTCCTGAAATGCTTCATCCTCATCCTCAAACCCTAAGGTTCCTTGTTCAACACCTTCTTGAAA
>Ga0209631_10008024_pt1 | contig 10399 bp, 9 predicted proteins | sample COG_08_FD_184752 | JGI IMG/M metagenome (GOLD analysis project Ga0209631, IMG submission 184752) | Pelagic Microbial community sample from North Sea - COGITO 998_met_08 (SPAdes) (version 2) | ecosystem: Environmental > Aquatic > Marine > Neritic zone/Coastal water | place: Helgoland, sampling...
ATCAAACCCGCACAATTAGAGATTAAACCAGGAAACGATCCGGCGCGCGTGGCCACAGTGGTTGCAGAACCATTGGAACGCGGTTTTGGATTGACATTGGGCAACGCGTTGCGCCGTGTTTTAATGAGCTCGCTGCAAGGTGCTGCGATTTCAAGCGTACAAATCGATAACGTGCTGCATGAGTTTTCTTCGGTTGCCGGTGTGCGCGAAGACGTAACCGATATCGTGTTGAACCTCAAAGGCGTGGCCTTGAAGATGGAAGTTGAAGGGCCCAAGCGCCTGTCGATCAGTGCAAAAGGCCCCGGTGTAGTCACCGCTGCCGATATTTCTGACAGCGCAGGTATCGAAATTTTGAACAAGTCGCATGTGATCTGTCATTTAGATGATGGGGCAGACTTGTTTATGGAGCTGACGGTGAACACCGGCAAAGGCTATGTCTCTGCGGATAAAAATAAAATGGAAGATGCGCCGATCGGCCTTATCCCTATCGATGCGATTTATTCGCCGATCAAAAAAGTATCATATGATGTGCAGCCAACCCGTGAGGGCCAAGTGCTTGATTATGACAAATTGACCTTAAAAGTTGAAACAGATGGCTCTTTGACGCCGGATGATGCGGTGGCCTATGCTGCGCGTATTATGCAGGATCAATTGTCGATCTTCGTGAATTTTGATGAACCAGAATCCGCAGGTCGCAATGAAGATGAAGACAGTCTCGAGTTTAACCCGCTGCTGTTGAAGAAAGTGGATGAGCTTGAATTGTCGGTGCGCTCGGCAAATTGCTTGAAAAATGATAACATCGTTTACATCGGTGATCTGATCCAGAAGACGGAAGCCGAGATGTTGCGGACGCCTAATTTCGGCCGCAAATCGCTGAACGAGATCAAAGAAGTTCTGTCTGGTATGGGCTTGCATCTTGGGATGGATGTCGAAGATTGGCCACCGGATAATATCGAAGATCTGGCAAAGAAATTCGAAGATAATTTTTAAGAATAGGGCGGGTGTCGCGCCCGCCTTTTTAAATGCCCGCTTTGTGCGGGGAAAACAGGGCATCTGCCCCAAGGAGAGTGGCTGACACGCATCGGCTGCCAGACAAAGCAAAAATATAGGAGATGAAACATGCGTCATGCAAAAGGTTACCGCCGGTTAAACCGGACTCACGAACACCGTAAAGCGCTTTGGGCGAATATGGCAGGATCGCTTATTGAACATGAGCAGATCAAAACCACGGTTCCAAAAGCTAAAGAACTGCGTCCGATCGTTGAAAAATTGATCACATTGGGCAAACGGGGTGATCTGCACGCGCGCCGTCAAGCTGCCGCGCAATTGAAAGAAGACCAATATGTCACCAAGCTTTTTGATATTTTAGGCCCGCGCTACAAAGAGCGCCAAGGCGGCTATGTTCGGATTATGAAAGCTGGCTTTCGCTATGGCGATATGGCCCCAATGGCAATTATCGAATTTGTAGATCGTGATGTCGATGCAAAAGGCGCGGCGGACAAAGCCCGCGTTGCCGCCGAGGAAGCCGCTCAGGACTAAACGTCGCGCGATTGAGAACATGAATTGCCCCCGGTCTCTTGGCCGGGGGTTTTTGTTTTTCAGAAGATATCTTGTAAATTCCTTGGCGCTTGCGCATATCTTCAGGGCCGGCTGTTTAAAAGGTTCAAAAATGCGTTTTGCGATTTTACTTTGGCTCTTTGCGATCGGGGTGGCGCTGCCCCTGACTGCGGGTGACAGGGTGCCTCAATCGCGCGCAGACATGACCTTTAGCTTTGTGCCATTGGTGAAATCTGCCGCGCCGGCTGTGGTGAATATTTATGCGCAGCGTCAGGTGGATAGGCGCGCGCACAGCCCGTTTGCAGATGATCCCTTTTTTGGCAATTTTTTTCAAAACTTTGGTGCGCAGCGGCCTCGAATTGAAAACTCCTTGGGATCTGGTGTGTTGGTGTCGAGCGATGGTTTGATCGTATCGAATTATCACGTTGTGGCCCAAGCAACTTCAATCCGCGTGGTTTTGCAGGACCGGCGTGAATATCAGGCGCAGGTTTTGTTAAGCGACGAAGGCGCGGATTTGGCCGTTTTGCAATTGCTTGCAGCGCCAGTTTTGCCGTTTTTGACGCTGCGAGAAAGTGAAACGGTTGAGGTTGGTGAATTGGCGCTGGCGATTGGAAATCCGTTCGGCGTGGGCCAAACAGTCAGCAGCGGGATTATTTCTGGATTGGCACGCTCGGGCGCAGCCATTGGCAATCAGCGCGGTTATTTTATTCAAACAGATGCGCCCATTAATCCAGGAAACTCTGGTGGAGCCTTGGTTGATATGCAGGGGCGGCTCATCGGCATTAACACCTCGATACTAACGCGCTCAGGTGGTTCAAACGGTATCGGCTTTGCAATCCCGGCCAGTTTGGTTGAACAATTTGTGGCGCAAGCACGAGCTGGCGCGTCATCGTTTCAGCGGCCTTGGGCGGGATTAAAGGCCCAAACACTCACCTCGGATATCAGCGACACGCTTGGCTTGCGCCCCTATGAAGGTATTTTGCTGACCGAGTTACATCCGCAAAGTCCATTTCGCGCAGCAGGGTTTCAGATTGGTGATATTGTCAAGGATGTGAATGGTGCTGCAGTGACCACACCAGAAGAGATGCTTTATCGATTGTCCGTAACAGGCTTGGGCGCATTTGCTGAAATAACGCGCCTACGCGACGGTCGTGCCCGTGTGATCACGGTTGAATTATCCGCCGCGCCAAATATCCCGCCAGCGATTGAAACTGTGTTGTCTGGAAACAGTATTTTATCAGGGCTTAGAATCAGCACGATAAATCCTGCTATTCAAGAGCGTTATAAATTAAGCTGGACCAGCTTTGGCTTTGTTATTTTAGACACTGGGCCATTGGGCGCGCGGATTGGATTGCGGGTTGGTGATGTGATCCTTGCGGTGAACGGAGAGCCGCTGGAACAACTTCAAGATATTGACCGAAGATTAAGAGCGGCCAATGGCCGAGGTGAAATCGTTGTTCTGCGCGGAGCGCGGCGCTTGGCGTTGCGGTTTCGGTTATGAGCGACCTTTTTTCCAGCGATGCAGATGCGGCGCAGGGGCCGGTTCCTTTGGCTGAGCGCTTACGCCCAAAAACCGTTGAGGAGGTGATTGGGCAGGCGCAGTTATTGGCGCCGGATGCACCCTTGGGGGCGATGATTGCCTCCGGACAGTTGACGTCGTTAATTTTCTGGGGGCCGCCTGGCGTGGGAAAAACCACATTAGCCCGGTTGTTGGCCGATCATACGGATCTTTTCTTTGAACAAATCAGCGCGATTTTTTCGGGCGTTGCAGATTTGAAAAAATGTTTTGAAGCGGCGCGTTTGCGGCATAAAAATGGACGCGGAACATTATTATTTGTGGATGAGATACATCGGTTTAACCGCGCGCAGCAAGATGGGTTTTTACCCTATATTGAAGATGGCTCAATTTTATTGGTGGGGGCCAGTACCGAGAACCCTTCGTTTGAGCTGAACGCAGCGCTTTTATCGCGCGCGCAAGTGTTGGTGCTGACGCGCTTGGCGGATTCTGATCTGATGCAATTGATGGTGCGGGCTGAGGCGGTTTTGAACCGTGACTTGCCTTTAACCTTTGAGGCGAAAGAGTTGTTGATTACGATGGCCGATGGGGATGGCCGGATGTTGTTAAACTTGGTCGAACAAACGTTGTCATGGCCGGATGCGGCGCAGGTCAGCGCAGAAGGTTTGGCAAAGCGTCTTAGCCGCCGCGCTTCGCAATATGATAAATCGGGCGATGGCCATTATAATTTGATTTCGGCTTTGCACAAATCCGTGCGCGGCTCTGATCCGGATGCGGCGTTATATTGGCTGGCACGCATGCTCGAGGGGGGCGAGGACCCACGTTATCTGGGGCGGCGCATATTGCGAATGGCGATCGAAGATATTGGTTTGGCAGATCCGGATGCGCAACGGATCTGCCTTGAGGCCTGGCAAAGTTACGAGCGATTGGGCAGCCCGGAAGGTGAGCTGGCGCTTGCGCAAGCGGTGGCTTATCTGGCTTTGGCGCCTAAATCGAACGCGATTTATAGCGCTTATAAAGCCGCCCGCCGCGCCGCCTCGCGCGGCGGATCGCTGCCCCCTCCAAAGCATATTTTGAACGCCCCGACGGGGTTGATGAAAGATCAAGGCTATGGCGCCGAGTATGCTTATGATCATGACGCTCCTGATGGGTTCTCTGGGCAGGATTATTTTCCAGAAGGATTTGGACGGCTGCGGTTTTATGAACCGGTTGAGCGGGGGTTTGAACGCGATCTGATAAAGCGTATTGCTTATTTTGATAAATTAAGAGCGCGTCGGCGTGATGATCGGTGATCCGGCTTTGGCTTGACATTGGCGCGAGCAGAGCGGATGAGCACGACTATGGTTTATCTTCTTGTGGCTTGTGGCGGCGGCATTGGCGCGCTTTTGCGTTTTTGTTTGGTGCAGATGGTGGCGTTTCCCTATGGCACGCTGAGCGTGAACGTGATCGGATCGTTCTTGATGGGGCTGGCCTTTGCCTATTTCGCCGGTCGGTTGAGTGAGATCGCACCCCTGTTTTTGATGGCGGGCATTTTTGGAGGCTTCACCACGTTTTCCGCGTTTTCGTTGGATTTGCTGAAGCTTTTGGATATGGAGCGGTTCGGATTTGCGCTTGCCTATCTATGTGGCAGCGTTTTAGGCGCTTTGGCGGCGGTTTTTCTTGGGTTTATAGCAATGCGAGCGGTATCGGCATGAGCGGAGTACAAAAACTAACGGTTGAGGAAGGCAGCGTTGATCAAAGGTTAGATCGCTGGTTGCGCCATTGCTTTCCGCAATTGGGGCAAGCACGCATCGAACAGATGTGCCGAAAAGGGGAGCTGCGCGTTGATGGCAAGCGCTGCAAAGCCTCGACACGTATCGCGGCCGGCCAAGAGATCCGCATCCCTCCCCTAACCGATAGTGATTTGAAGCCGAGGGCCGTGGTTGCGCGCAGCGTGAGCCCGCAAGATGCTCGGATGATACAAAATGCTGTTCTGTATAAAGATGATCATATCATCGTGTTGAACAAACCGCCGGGGCTGGCCACGCAAGGGGGAAGCAAACAAACTCGCCACGTGGATGGGTTGGCCGATGCGTTGCGCTTTGGCCATGATGAGAAGCCACGCTTGGTGCATCGCTTAGATAAGGATACCTCGGGCATTTTGGTTCTGGCGCGTCATCGCGCGGCTGCCAGCGCGTTAACGGAAGCGTTTCGACATCGTGAGACGCGTAAAATTTACTGGGCGGCAGTGGCCGGAGTGCCTGCCCCCAAATCGGGCACTATCAAATATGGATTGGTGAAATCTGTGGGTCATGGCGCCAAAGGTGCGGGCGAAAAAATGCACTGCGTTCATCCACGTGATGTGGCTTCTGTTGAGGGCGCGAAACGCGCTTTAACCGATTATCGTGTCCTCAGTGCTTTGGCCAAACGCGGCGCATGGGTGGCTTTGGCACCGATCACCGGCCGCACGCATCAATTGCGCGCGCATATGGCGGAAATCGGCCATCCCATTATTGGCGATGGAAAATATGGAGGATCTAGCCAGGATAATTTAGGCGATGGCTGGGGAGCTCAATTGGGCGGCGATATCAGCCGTAAGCTGCATCTGCACGCGCGCTTTTTGCGAATTGAACACCCTGTTCATAAAAAACCAATCAGTTTTACGGCTGAGTTAAGCGAACATATGCAGCGCACGTGGGATACGTTTCAATGGGACACGCATGATATCGAAGATGATCCGTTTGAAGATTTTGTGGGGTAGGGTTTGGCGCCGTTTTTGATTGTTTTGGATGTCGATGGCACGCTTGTGGATAGCCAAGCGCATATTATCGGTGCGATGGCCCACGCCTTTTCCACGCTCAGGCGCCCAATGCCGCCGCGCCAAGATGTTTTGTCTTGCGTCGGGCTTTCGCTGCCAGAGGTGTTTTATCGCTTGGTGCCGCAGGTCGATCATGGGGAACGTGATTTGGCAGAAAAAGCGTTTAAAGAGTATTTTGCCGGGCATCGCGCAGACCAACCAGATCCGGGCTTTTATGAGGGGATCCTACCCCTTTTGCGGCAGTTTCATCAGGATCCGCGGTTTATCTTGGGGGTTGCAACGGGAAATTCGCGCCGTGGCTTGAACACCTTGCAAGAGGCAGGCGGATTGAACTCTTATTTCCTCACCACGCAAACTGCAGATGAGCACCCCTCAAAACCGCATCCGAGCATGTTGCATCAGGCTCTATTGGAGACCGGAATTGAGGCGCGCCGTGCCGTGATGATTGGGGATACCAGTTATGATAGAGATATGGCGCGCGCAGCGGGTATGCACACGATTGGTGTGACATGGGGATATCACGAGGCGCATCAGCTTTCTGGTTGCACGCATATTGCCCAAACGGTGTCTGAGTTGCCGGGCCTCATTTCTCGAATAATGAAAGCATAGGTCATGGCTGATTGGCAGCAAAAACGATTCTGGACGCAGGTTGAAATTGCGCAACAAGAGCTTGGCTATACGGTCTTGCTCGATGGCCGCTTGGTAAAAACTCCGGCAAAAACGCTTTTGGCGTTGCCCACGCAGGCTTTGGCCGAGGCGGTTGCCGCAGAGTGGCGCGCGCAGGTTGAAACTGTTCGCCCTGAAACCATGCCCTATACCCGCCGCGCCAATGCCGCTTTGGATAAGGTGACGCGCCAATTCCAAGATGTTTTGAACATGTTGGCGGCTTATGGTGAAACCGATTTACTCTGCTATCGCGCGGCGCAGCCGGCCGAGCTAAACGCGCGGCAAGCGGAGGCATGGGATCCATTGCTAGAGTGGGCAGCGCAAACATATGGTGCGATTTTACACAGCACATCGGGGGTGACCTATCTGGCGCAAGCGGCAGAGTCCGTTTTGAACTTGGCAGCGCCGATGCAGCGCCTTTCAGCGTTTCAGTTAACCGCTTTTCATGATCTGGTTACATTTCCCGGCAGTTTGGTTGCGGCTTTGGCGGTTATAGAAGGTCATCTTAAGCCTGAACAAGCGTGGGAATTATGCCGGCTTGATGAAATTTGGCAGGAAGAACAATGGGGAATCGATGAGGAGGCTGCGGCGCATGCCGCGCTGAAAAAGTCAGATTTTCTCGCTGCATATGATTTTTTTACACGCTGTGGTTGAAAAATAGGTTACACCAATGGGTGATAGAGCTTTGAGCCAATTCAAATCATGGTTTTGGTGATAGATTGCTTGACGATAACGTAAAAAATTGGCCACACTGCGGAATCACCTGAGCAATTGGCGCAGGTTAGTTTGTGAGGTTGGACAGACCGTTCTAATCAGAAGTCCCAGTTTGGGACAATCATCAGAAAGAGGTAAAGATGAAAAAATCCTTAGTTTTAGGCGCAGTTACCCTAGCAGCAATGTCTGCTGGCAGCGTATTTGCGGGCACAGCGGATGACGTGAAAGCACGTGGCACATTAAATTGCGGCGTTTCAACTGGTGTTCCCGGGTTTGCACAACCCGATGCCAATGGTGTTTGGCAGGGTTTTGATGTAGCAGTTTGCCGCGCAGTTGCCGCGGCTGTTTTGGGTGATGGCAATGCCGTTGAGTTTGTTCCAACAACGGGTAAAACACGTTTTACAGCCTTAGCCTCTGGCGAGATCGATATGCTGGCGCGGAATACAACGTGGACATTCAGCCGCGATGTGGATCTGAAGTTCGAATTTACAGGCGTTAACTACTATGATGGTCAAGGCTTTATGGTTCCAAAAGCGCTGGGCGTTGCTTCTGCAACCGAGCTTGATGGAGCGACAGTCTGCATTCAAACCGGCACAACCACTGAATTGAACTTGGCAGATTTCTTCCGTTCAAACAGCATGAGCTATGAGCCAGTGCCGATTGAAACAGGTTCAGAAGCGATTGCTCAGTACCTTGCCGGTGCATGCGACGTTTACACAACAGATGCGTCTGCTTTGGCGGCCAACCGGGCTAATTTTGAAACACCTGGCGACCACATGGTTCTACCAGAAATCATCTCAAAAGAGCCATTGGGCCCGCTTGTTCGCCACGGCGACAACAACTGGGGTGATATCGTACGCTGGACTTTAAATGCGCTGATCACAGCCGAGGAGTTGGGAGTAACAACTGCCAACATGTCAGAAATGGCTGCCGGAACAAATAACCCTGAGATAAATCGTCTTTTGGGTACAGAAGGCAATCTGGGCGAAATGTTGGGTCTAGATGCTGAGTGGGCTCACCGGGCGATCATGGTAGGCGGCAATTATGGTGAAGTGTTTGAAAACAACATCGGTGCTGCAACTATCATCGGCTTAGCACGTGGACTTAACAGCAAATGGACAGATGGTGGTTTGATCTACTCACCACCGTTCCGTTAAGTTAAAGATAAAAAAGGGCGCTCTTGCAGCGCCCTTTTTTTATTGATTTATTTCCAAAATTGCGCGAGATAGGCGCCGTTATTTTAGAAAAAGTCTGGAACCTCCTTTATGTCACTTTCTGCCCAAGCGGACGTGTCCGAATTTCGTCTATCAATGCTGATAAACGATAAGCGTTATCGGTCATATACTTTTCAATTTCTAGCGTTGATGGTTCTGATTTGCTTGATGGCGTTTCTCGGATGGAACTTGATGCAGAACTTGGCTGCGGCTGGGTTGAATATTTCCTATAGTTTCTTGGGCGAGCCGGCGGGCTACGACATTAACCAGCGTTTGATCGAATATAATAGTCAATCGACGCATTGGCGGGCATCCGTCGTTGGTGTTTTGAATACTTTACTGGTCGCATTTCTTGGATGTTTAATGGCTACTATTTTCGGTGTGTTTGCCGGTATTTTTCGCCTTTCTAATAATTGGATCGTGGCTAAAATTATGGCGGTCTATGTTGAGATCTTTCGGAATGTTCCTGTACTAATCTGGATTTTGATTATTAATGCGGTTTTTCTGGCAGCATTACCGCAGCCGCGTGCGTTCCGCGGCGAAAATCCAGAAGCGACAATGCTATTTGACGCATTTGCCTTCACGGGTCGCGGTATCTACATGCCTAAGCCCGTTTTGTATGAAGGTGGTTTACTTGTAGTTATTACGTTTGTTTTATCGCTTATTGCCATTTTCTTTTACCGCCGCTACGCGCGCAAAACCTTGTTTGATCATGGTGTGGTTTTACCCGTTCTCTGGCCAAGCTTGGCTATTTTATTTGTGCCAACGCTGGCGATGTTTTTTCTGTTAGGAAATCCGATTGGCTTGGAATACCCGGCTTTGAAAGGATTTAATTTCAAAGGCGGTATCTGGGCGCGCGGCTCCTTATTATCACTTTGGTTCGCGTTATCGATTTATACCGGCGCGTTTATTGCCGAAAACGTAAGGGCGGGCATTCAAGCGGTTTCAAAAGGCCAAAGCGAAGCAGCCGCTTCGCTTGGTTTGCGACCGGGGCGGATTATGAACCTGGTGATCTTGCCGCAAGCTCTGCGCGTGATCATTCCACCGTTGATTTCAAACTATTTGAACCTAACCAAAAACTCTTCGCTGGCGATTGCGGTAGGGTATATGGATGTCACGGGAACACTGGGTGGTATTACGCTGAACCAAACAGGGCGCGCCATAGAAACAATTTTACTATTAATGGCGTTTTATTTGACGATCTCGCTGGGTATTTCAGCGATTATGAATGTCTATAACAATTCGATTAAGTTGAAGGGGCGATAAGATGACCAAGCAAGTCACAGCCTTTGTCCGCCACACGCCTCTGTCACCATCACCGCCACCCGCAAGCCAAACGGGTTTGGTGAAGTGGTTGCGGGAGAACCTGTTTTCATCCGTGTTTAATGCAATACTCACCGTGCTGGCTCTGTATTTCATTTACAAAATTGCCTCTGGTTTTATTCCTTGGATGGTGAATGGCGTTTGGAACACCTCTTCTATTGCAGAATGTTATGCGGTGCTGGATGGAAAGCGGGGGGGCTGCTTTTCGGTGTTGACTGAGCGGTGGCATCAGCTGATATTTGGGTTCAAATACCCAAGCGAACAATATTGGCGCCCTGGTCTAAGCTTTATCTTGCTATTGATTTCGATCGCGCCTGTGCTGTTTTCAAAACTTCCACGTAGGATGTTGCTATTAACCGCAATTTATCCGTTTTTGGCCTATTGGTTGATCTGGGGGGGGACAGTGATTGTACCCCTAATTGGGTTGCTCGGATTTGTGGGTGGCTTTAAGGCTTTTCAAGCTCTGACCAAACAAAAATTTTCTGTGGGGTTTTTCGCAGCAACATTCGCCGCGCTGCTTATTTGGTATTTGGGCGGTTATTTGAGCGCCCCGCTCAGCAATTTCATAGCGCTTGAAGAGGTACCTAGTCGCGATATGGGCGGCTTTATGTT
>Ga0209631_10008028_pt1 | contig 10397 bp, 10 predicted proteins | sample COG_08_FD_184752 | JGI IMG/M metagenome (GOLD analysis project Ga0209631, IMG submission 184752) | Pelagic Microbial community sample from North Sea - COGITO 998_met_08 (SPAdes) (version 2) | ecosystem: Environmental > Aquatic > Marine > Neritic zone/Coastal water | place: Helgoland, sampling...
CTTAGCGCTTCGAGCCTGCGCGGAGCTGCCCGACTCGAGCCTGCGGAATGACCATGACTCCCGACTCGTCGTCGCTGCACTGATCCGGGCCTTCCGGCCGCGTGTTGTGATTACGCACTGGAAGCACGGGCGCCATCGCGACCACAGGGTCACTTCGGAGCTCGTCCGCGACGCGTGCTTCCTCTCGGCATTACGGAAGCTGGAGGTGCCGGGCGAGCCATTCCGCCCACATAAGCTGGTCTATGCGACGGCCTTCCGTGAGGACGCCGGCCCACCGGACTTCGTCGTCGATGTCACCGATCAGATGGACCGGAAGTTGGATGCGATCGCGGCCTACCAGTCACAGTTCGATGGCGCGACACAGGCCGGTGAGGTCTACCCGGGAGGTGGCCGAGAACTGATCGCTCAGATCAGGGCTAAAATGGCTCATTACGGCTCACTAATTCGGGTACGCTATGGCGAGCCATACCGTATCGATGAGGCGATGGAGGTCGACGAGATCTCGGAGCTGGGTGTCTCCACGTTCTGACGTCGCTATGGGGTCATGCAGGAGACCTCGAGCAGCAGCCGGCGCCATGACGGTACGTCTGCGCCACGAACCTGCAGCAAGACCGCTGACGCAATTCCACCACTCGTCATCCATGGCCACAGCCACCAACAGACTTCTGGTGGAAGGTGCCCGATCGGCTCTCCTGTCGACATGTGAACCCATACCTCGGGTTCATTCTGGCCTGGTGGATCAGCAATCAGTCGAACGAGCTCGCCGTCGTGAAGCCGCTCAATGTGTCGGTCGCGCCCCGCGAATACAGTCCCATGGACGGTGGCCCTGAAGCTCTTGGGCTTTCCGGGTGGAAACGGCGGGGTCAATCGCGGCATTCAGACTTCGCGCGAGTCGCGTGGTGGGCGCTCAGCCCTACCCGATTAACTTAGGGGTCGCTCCATCCTAGGCAAATCAGCGCTTCATCCATGTCCAACGTCTATCTCGACCACGCCGCGACGACTCCTCTACGGGAGGACGTGCTCGCCGCCATGGAGCCGTATCTGTCGGCGACGTTCGGCAATCCCTCGAGTTCTCACCGATGGGGCCAGGCAGCCGCTGCTGCGCTCGAAGACGCGAGAGCAAGACTTGCGACCGCGATCGGAGCCAGTCCCTCCGAGGTCCGATTCGTCCGAGGTGGAACGGAGTCCGACAACCTCGCGTTGATCGGGGGTGTGAGAGCCATGGCCAAGACGAATCCCCCCAGAACGCCGATCGTCCTCGTCTCCGCAATCGAGCACAGCGCGGTCCTCGAGCCTGCGGAGTGGCTGCACAAACGTGCAGAAGCCGAGATGCGCGTCATTCCGGTGGCTATAGACGGCACCCTCGATCTGCTCAGCGTGTCCATGGATCTCGCCGCACGCCCGTTCCTCGCTTCCGTCATGTGGGCCAATAACGAAACGGGCCTCCTCCTCCCCATCGACCACGTCGTCTCCTGGGCGAAAGAGCTGGGCGGCATCGTGCATACGGATGCCTCTCAAGCCGTTGGGAAGGTCCGCATCGATGTGGCAGAAAGCGGAGTGGACCTGCTTACCGCGACAGGGCACAAGCTCGGCGGTCCGCGTGGGTGCGGTGTCCTATACGTCCAAGCCGGCGTCGAGGTGGAGCCCCTGATCTTTGGTGGAGGGCAGGAACGATCGCTCCGGCCGGGCACGGAAGACGTCGCAGGGGCCGTAGGCCTGGCGGAGGCCATCCATCTGGCGGTCGCTGACCTCGCCGTGGCGGGTGCCCGAATGGCCGCCGTGCGCGACCGTCTGCAGGCCAGACTTGTTGCTCAGATTCCTGGCCTCCGCGTGAACTGCGCAGATGGGCAGCTGGCCCCGCACGTGCTCAGCCTGGGAATCCCTGAGGTCATCGATGGTGCCGCATTCCTCATGGCACTGGACCTGGAGGGTGTCGCCGCTTCCGGTGGATCTGCGTGCCACAGCGGGGCAATGGCTGGGAGCCACGTGATCGCCGCGCTCTACGGGACGGACGACCCGCTCGCCACGGTGCGACTCTCGGTCTGTCGTGGGACTACAGAAGCCGACGTCGACCGCGGTGCCGAAGTTGTGACCGCAGTCTGGCACCGCCTCCGGAGCAACGCATGAGCCGCGTGCTGGTCGCGATGTCGGGCGGCGTCGATTCATCAGTGGCCGCTGCGATCCTTGTCGACGAGGGGCACGAGGTCATCGGCGTGACGATGAAGACCTTCTGCTACTCCGACATTCCGACACACGGCAAGACGTGCTGCGGGCTCGACGGGATCATGGATGCGAAGCGAGTGGCCTCCTCCCTCGGGATCGCACACTACGTCTTCGACGTCGAAGAGGACTTCACCAGGGACGTCATCGACGACTTCGTCTCGGAATACGCCCGGGGACGGACCCCGAACCCCTGCGTCCGATGCAACTCGAACACGAAGTTCCGGGACCTGCTCGCTCGCGGAAAGGCACTCGGCTGCGATCGCATCGCCACGGGCCACTACGTACGCATAGCGCATACGGCCGGCGAGACCTCCCTGCTCCGCGGTCTGGATGACGCCAAGGACCAGTCATACTTCCTGTGGGGGCTCCCCCCGGAGATCCTCCCTCGCCTTCTCTTCCCCGTGGGTGATCTGACGAAGGCCGAGGTCCGCGAACAGGCACGCACGCTGGAACTCGCAACTGCGGAGAAGCCCGAGAGTCAGGAAATCTGCTTCGTTCCGACCGGGGATTACCGGGACCTGCTGCGCAAGCGGCTGGGACCCGTACACCCCGCCCTCGAGCCAGGCCAGATCGTCCGCTCCGATGGCACCGTCATGGGGCAGCATAGGGGCTTCGCAGGCTTCACCGTGGGCCAGCGACGCGGACTCGGCGGGGGCTTTCCAGAGCCAATGTTCGTTCTCGCCGTGCGCCCGGAGACCAGGGAGGTGGTAGTCGGCACACGCGAAGAACTCTTCGGTGCGTCAGTGGCCGTACGAGAGTTGAACTGGCTGACAGCGGCACCCTCACCGGGCGACGAAGTCACCGTTCAGCTGCGGTACCGGGCCCCGACCGTGACCGCGACTGTCGTGGACGTAGGGGACGATTTGAAGCTCGCGCTGAGCGCCGCGCAGCCCGCGATCACGCCGGGTCAGTCTGCGGTCGTTTTCGATGGATTACGGGTACTCGGAGGCGGTCGAATCGCCTAGTGCTTGAGGCCGCTGGCCTCCGCGAACTCTTCCATAGCCTTGCGGTCCTCTTCCGAGAGCTGGTCGGGCACCGTCACCACGACTTCGACGTACTGGTCACCGATCCGGTCACCCTTCTCGATCCCCTGCGTTCGAATGCGGAACTTGGTGCCCGACTGAGTGCCCTCGGGGACGGTCAGAACCACCCGCTTCCCGGAAATTGTCCGCACGCGGATCTTAGACCCGAGTGTCGCCTGCACGATGTTGATGGGCACGCTCACGTGCACGTCGAGACCGTCCCGCTCAAAGAACCGGTGCGGTTTCACCTTGTACGTGATGATCAGATCGCCGGGAGGGCCGCCCGCTCGACCACGCTCGCCCTGGCCGGACAGCCGCACCTTAGTGCCCGTCTCGACCCCCGAGCGGACGTTGAGGGAGATCTTCCTCTGCTGACGGACCGCTCCGCGGCCGGAGCACGACCCGCACGCTGTCCCGGGCAGCTTGCCGCGACCAAAGCAGGCAGGACAAGGGCGTTTGACCGCGAAGCCACCCTGACCAAAGGAAATGTTCCCCGTCCCCTCGCACTCCTCGCACCGTTTCACGGAAGTTCCAGGCTTGGCGCCATCCCCGCCGCATGTCGCGCAATCTTCGGTGATCGCGACGTCCACCGAGATCTTTCCACCCCTGGCTGCGATAAGGAACGGGATCTCCACGACATACTCGACGTGCTCGCCTTTGCGACGCGGGGACTTCGCGCTCTGCCCACCCGGGCCGGGAGCAGGACCACCGTCGGGGCCTTTCTTTCCCAGATCGAAAAGTGACGAAAAGAGATCCGAGATATTCCCGAACCCGCCCTGGAAATCGTCGAAGGAAAAGCCCGGGTCCGCTCCTGGAGCACCGGGAGGCCGGGCGCCGGGGCCGGAACGCGGACCAAATCCCAGGGACCCCAGCTTCCGCATCTGGTCGTACTGTTTCCGCTTCTGCGGATCACTGAGGACCGAGTACGCCTCTCCAACATCCTTGAAGCGGTCTGCGGCTTGGTCGTCCCCCTGATTCGCGTCAGGGTGGTACCTCTTCGCCAGCTTGCGGTAGGCCTTCTTGATCTCGTCCGGATCCGCCTTCTCCGAAACACCGAGGACCTTGTAGAAATCCTTCGCCTTTCCCGCAGCCGCCATCGACGCCTATCCCTGCGTATAGACGCTGACGCGGGCGGGCCGGACCAGGATACCCTTGAGCGAATAACCTTTCTGGAACACCTGAGCCACTGTGTCCACCTGCTGGTCGGACTCCACCGGGACCCGCATCATCGCTTCCATTCGTTCCGGATCGAACGGCTGATTGGTGGGGTCGATCATCTCGGCACCCGTTTCGTCGAGTGTCCGCACAAACTTCCGCTCGACCAGATCGATACCCTCCATGATCGCTTCGACCGTCGCGTTCGATAAATCGAGCTCCGCGACCCGGTGAAGGTCGTCGAGAACATCGAGAAACTTCCCGACCAGGTCGGCTTGGGCTCGCGACCAGGCACTCAGTCGCTCCTGCTCCGATCGGCGCCGGAAGTTGTTGAACTCGGCAACCAGGCGGAGGTGCCGGTCGTTCAGCGCGCCAAACTCCTCGCGCAACGCCGTCACTTCGCTCGGCTCGCTGCCCGATGCAGGCGCTGCCCGCCCGACGTCAGCCTCGATCTCGATGACGCCATCCGTCGCGCCATCCGATCCACCCTGAGGTGAGTCGGCTGGCTGTTCGGCCGAGTCGACCGTCTCGTTCTGCTCGTCTTCGACGTGCGCGTCCGTCATTCTCTGACCATGGGTCGCGGGTTTATCGACTCGAAAGATACCACAGCGTTCCCCCGAGGTTCATCCCTTCGATGCATTCAGCAAGCGACGGTACACCGAAGCCAGCGCTGCCTGTCCCGCCCTGGCCCGCACAGTCTCGCGATCGCCCGAGTAGTGTCCAAGAAAGGTCTCGACCTCACCCCGTACAGAAGTCCCAATCCATATGGTTCCGACGGGCTTTTCGACACTACCACCGCTAGGGCCGGCCACCCCGGTCACGCCGATGCCCACATCTGCGTGAAGGAGAGCGGCGACCCCTCCCGCCAGCTGGTGGGCCACCGCTTCGGAGACGGCGCCGAACCTCTCGATATCCTCGACTCGGACACCCAGCTGCTCGACCTTCACCCGATTCGAGTAGGCGACGACCCCTCCAGCGAACACCTCCGAAGATCCCGGGCGATCGGTGATTCGCTTCGCAATCAGCCCCCCTGTACAACTCTCCGCCGTGGCCATCTTCATTCCACGATTGCGGAGCTCCGTACTGACCGCTTCCGCGAGGTCACCGGAGGCACACTCGAATCGGTACGGTGCCACCACCTCGTCGATTGCATCGAGGAGCGGAGCGATCCGGGCGCGTGCCTCGTCCCGAGAGACCCCGGACGCAGAGAACCGCAGGTCGACCCCGTAGACGTCCGGGAGATACGCCACTCCGACCGGCGTACGGATCTCGCCCGGGAGTTCGGCCATCCGCGCCTCAACCTGTTCCGTCAGTCGCGACTCGACAATTCCAGTGGTATGGGTCACGTGGTGCCAGACTCGTTCCGCGTGCACCGGGCGCATGGCCTCGAGGTGCGGCCGCAGCGCGCCCTTGACGATCGCTCGCATCTCGCGGGGCACACCGGGAAGCAGGACCACGGTCGCGTTTCGGGTCCGCAGGAGAATCCCGGGCGCAGTGCCCTCAGGGTTCTCCAGGACGGTTGAGCCTTCCGGGATCTCGGCCTGGACACGTGCGGCCAACGGAACCTCGTCATGGCCTCCCGAGCCGTATCGTGCCTTGAGTGTCTCCAGCATGAGGTCGTCGCGGGTCAGGGCGAGGTCGAACTCGACGGCCACTGTGGGCTTTGTGAGATCGTCGGGCGTAGGACCCAGACCCCCGGTGACCATCACCAGGTCGGTCATCTCAGTCGCCTCACGCACGGCCCATGCGATGTCCTCGGCTACGTCTCCCACCGTATAGCGACGCACGACAGGGATCCCGAGGGTGGTCAGTTCACGCCCAAGCCAGGCCGCGTTCGTGTCGACGGTTTCGCCGAAGAGGAGCTCGTTGCCGACCGACACAACCGCAGCGCTCGGTGCGCCTTCGGTCACGTCAGTCCCGAATCCCGACCACTGTCCGATAGGACCAGAGGTAGTCGATCAGGGAGTACACGGTCAGCAGGACAGCTAACCCGAGCATGACCACAACCCACACCTGAAGCCCCTCCGAGAAGAAGGTCCAGAAACCGCTGTTCCAGCCCCGGCTCGTCCCGACCTCGATCAGTGGGTACCAGAGCAGCGCTCCGCCGATGAAGAACATCTGGAACATTGCCTTGCGCTTCCCTGACCAGCCGGCGGCAATCACGACTCCGCGCCGGGCGGCATAGGCCCGGAATACCGTGATGAACAGTTCACGGCCGAAGATTACGACGAGAATCCACATCGGGAGTTCACCAATCCACGGTACCTCATCGAGAGCGCCCCCCCGGTGGGAGATCACGTAGACCGGGATCAGCGTCACGACGAGGAGAAGCTTGTCCGCGATGGGGTCGAGAAGCTTGCCCATGTCCGTGACGAGGTTGTCACGCCGTGCCAGGTACCCATCCAGAATGTCCGAAAGCCCGGCGGCCGTATACAGAGCGAAGGCAGTGAAACGGGCGGTCGTGTTGGTCGACATCGCCAACCAGAATAACACTGGACAGGCCGCGATGCGGCCGACAGTGATGACGTTCGGGAGGTTGATCCGTCGGCCGCGTCCCAGCGGCTCCGGAGCTCCCATCGACGTGTCGCTCAGGTCAGGCCAGCGCCCAGACGACCGCCTTGCTGACGCAGGACAGCGTCTCGAAGACGCCCTCACCGTTGATCGCGGTTCCCTCGAAGTCCGGAACCCCCATCGGGTTGATCTGGGCTCGCAGGTCCTCAGGAGAGACGATGTTGTCCATGTCGCGCTTGTTATACTGAATCGCAAAGGGGATCGTCTCGAGGTCGTAACCGTACGTTTCCAGATCTTCGCACAGGTTATGCATCGATTCGATGTTCGCCTCAGTCCGCGACGCCCGGGAGTCCGCGACGAACACCAGGCCATCCACGCCCTTCAGAATCAGGCGCCGGCTCGCGTTGTAGTAGACCTGACCGGGCACCGTGTACAGATGGAAGCGCGTCTTGAATCCCCGAACCTCACCGAGATCGATCGGCAGGAAATCGAGGAAGAGCGTGCGCTCCGTCTCGGTTGCGAGAGAGATCATTTTCCCCTTCGAATCCGGATTCACCCGCGAGCAGATGTACTCGAGGTTGGTGGTCTTCCCGCCGAGCCCCGTACCGTAGTACACGATTTTGCAGTTGATCTCACGCGAGGCGTAGTTGATCATCGACATGTGACGACTCTACCTCCCCATATTTGTGGAGCGTGGATCCAAGAGACCTCTCGTTCGGTCAACGGGTTGCCGCTCACCCCAGAGGGGTCACGTGCGTCACTGGACGCCCGGAAATCGGCTACAGACCGTAACTTCGGCATGCCTGCCGCGAGGGGCAAGGTTCCCGGTTTCAGGCGGAATTCGCTCGGGCCTCGATCCCCAGACGCTCCACGTCGTCGAGCATCCTGTCGATGATCGCCTGTGCCCTGTCCCGGAGCATCTGTTTCGGCTCCCAGGCGATGAAATCCAGCAGGAGGCGAATCAGGTCTACCGACGCCTGCTCCCGGCCAATATGACCCAGCGCAGCCAGACGCTTGAGGGCCCGAGGCGAGAAGAGATCGCGCTGGTGCCGTGTGATCTGGCCGCGAATGATCATGGCTGCAATCGCCCCCGCGGCGGCAGCCGCGAGCACCGTCAGCCCTGCTGTTTTCAGACTCCTGTCCATCTTCACATTTCCCGTCGGCCCGCCAGAGCCTGTGCGATCGTCGTTCCATCAACGTATTCCAGATCACTGCCTACCGGAATCCCGCGTGCCAGACGTGTAACACGCGGACCGAGTGGCCGGATCTCCTGCTCGAGAAAGACGGAGGTCGCCTCCCCCTCCACACTGGCGTTCGTCGCGATGATCACCTCTTGGATGCCCTCATCCGAGCCATGGATCCGCTCCAGAAGCGACGCGACGTTGAGTTCCTCGGGTCCGATTCCGTCGAGCGGCGACAGTCGGCCACCCAGGACGTGGAAGATTCCCCGGAACTGACCTGTCCGTTCGATCGCGCCGACCTCGTAGGCTTCTTCCACGACGCACAAGACCGACGTGTCTCGACGTGGATTCGCACAGATATCGCAGAGCTCGTGCTCCGAAAAATTTCCGCATACGACACACGCGCGGATCTTGTCCGCCACGTCCACAAGTGAGCGAGCCAGCCGACGGGTGTCGTCCTTGGACCCCTTCATGAGGTGGTGGACAAGGCGCAGCGCGGTCCTGGAACCGATCCCCGGGAGGCGGGCTAGCTCGTCCGTTAGACGATCAATCGCCGACATTGCGTTGCGTCAGAACAACTTCGGCAGGCCCGGGATGTTCATCGGAAGGCCACCCGTAGCGTTCCGCATCTCCGCTTCGTACTCACTCTGTGCCTTGTTTTGCGCTTCGCTGATGGCCGCGAGCACGAGATCCTCGAGCATCTCGACGTCGCGAGAGTCCACGCATGTCGGATCGATCTGGATACGTCGCGCGTGTCCCTTCCCATCGACCGTGACGGTGACCATGCCACCACCCGACGATGCAGTGATCGACTTGGACTCAAGGTTCTCTTGAAGCTCTGCCATCTTCGCCTGAAGCTTCTGGCTGAGTTGCATCAGCTGAGAGAGATCTGTCATTCCTGTGCCTTAATCCATGAGTTCCAGATCAAGTTCTTTTACCGCCCGCTCGAGACGCGGTTCCTGTCGATACAGTGCCTTGAGCGTGTCCGCTTGCACCTCTTCACGCGTGACTCGTTCCGCCGACCCTTGAGTGCCCTGGGGAGCCTCCACCCGAAGAACGGGCCGACGCCCCAGGAACGGGGTCATCCCCTCGCGGATCGCCTCGATCACCGTAGGCTGACCAAGGCGTTCCACGGCGGGTCCCGGGAGGGGGGTAATGACCAGCCCACCTTCATCCTCAGAAACCGACGCCGAATGAAGGAACGGCCCCAGCCCGACGGGAATGCCACGCGCCGAGTTGATCCAGCGGGCCCAAGCTTCGCGAATGTCGTCCATGGGGACGATAGGTTCAGATTCAGGCGGGGCAAGGCCCTCTGATTCCAACGCTACCGGCTCCGCCACTGCCGACTCGCTCGCGGTGGAAGCGGACACGCTGCTGGTGGAGAGACCCGCAGTCGAGCTCCCGTCACTGAACGCCCCGCTGGACGCATGCGTGCCGCCAGTGCCGGTGCCAGTGCCAGTGCCAGACGGACCTCGCGCTCCCGCTCCACCGCTTGCCGGCGGAGCACCCCCAAGAGCACCAATCAGATCTTCCAGGGCGACAGTCCGGTCTAGAAAGCTCATCCGAAGCAGGAGCATCTCAATGGGGAGCCGGGGATTCGGACTACGGCGCAGGGATCCCTGGCTCTCCAGGTCCGACGCAGCCGAGAGCATGCGCACCAGATCGCCCGGGGCGAAAGCAGCCGCCCGCTCAGCGAGTTGCGCGCGGATCTCTTCTTGAACATCGACATCCGCGTCTGGCGAGAGGCGGAGTCGGAGCATGGTCCTGAGCACGTCGAGCAGGCCATGGTAGAACTCGACCAGGTCATACCCCTCGTCGACCAGATTCTGCACCAGTCCGAAGACAGCTTCGTGCCGGCTCTCACGCACGACGTCGACCAGCTCCAGGTAGCGCTCATCCTCGACCAGACCGAGAACTCGACGGACAGAGTCGAGATCGACCTCACCACCCGTCAGCGAGATGACCTGATCCAGCAGAGACAGAGCATCACGCATGCCGCCATCGGCCTTCCGGGCGATGACGCGAAGAGCCTCCTCCGGGGCGTTGGCGCCTTCTCCCTGCAGGACGCTGGAGAGACGGGCCACAATGTCGAGCACCCCGATGCGCCGGAAGTCGAACCGCTGACACCTGGAGAGAATCGGGGCAGCAGCCTGCTGGATCTTCTGCGGCTCTGTCGTCGCGAAAACGAAGATCACTCGCGGAGGTGGCTCTTCCAGAATCTTCAGGAGGGCGTTCCACGCCTCCCGCGTTAGCATGTGCGCCTCGTCAACGATATAGACCTTCGTTCGGCCCTCGCCCGACGGTG
>Ga0209631_10008040_pt1 | contig 10382 bp, 5 predicted proteins | sample COG_08_FD_184752 | JGI IMG/M metagenome (GOLD analysis project Ga0209631, IMG submission 184752) | Pelagic Microbial community sample from North Sea - COGITO 998_met_08 (SPAdes) (version 2) | ecosystem: Environmental > Aquatic > Marine > Neritic zone/Coastal water | place: Helgoland, sampling...
CAGGTGGCGAACGCATCGACGTTGTCGATCCGTCTACCGGTGAAGTCATCGAGACGGTTGCCGCTGGCGTTGCGGCTGACGCAACGGCAGCCGTCGATGCAGCAGCAGCTGTGCAGCCAGCATGGGCAGCGACAGCACCACGGGTTCGGGCAGAGATTCTTCGCAACTGCTGGCAGACACTCATGGAACACACCGATGAGCTGGCTGATCTGATTGTTAAAGAAAACGGCAAACCTCGCTCCGACGCGGTCGGCGAGGTCTCCTACGCTGCTGAATTCTTCCGCTGGAACTCGGAAGAGGCCGTGCGTATCCACGGCTCGATCGGCATGGCCCCAGGTGGTGATAAACGGATCATCGTGCAGCATCCCCCCATGGGCGTGGTTGTCATTGTCACGCCGTGGAACTTCCCGGCAGCGATGATCACCCGCAAGCTCGCCCCTGCATTGGCGGCTGGCAATGCGGTAGTGATCAAACCGCCTGCTGAAACGCCACTTACCGCACTACGGGTCGCCGAGTTGTGTGAAGAGGCAGGCGTACCCGGTGGGCTCATCAATGTTGTTGCAGCGAATGACCCTGGCGCGTGGTTCGACGCAGCAGTTGACCACAAGGCAACTCGCATGGTCTCGTTCACTGGCTCAACTGCGGTGGGCCGCCTCTTGCTTCGCAAGTCTGCCGATCGGGTTCTGAAGACCGTGATGGAGCTCGGTGGTAACGCGCCGTTCATCGTGTTCGACGACGCCGACATCGATGCTGCAGTTGAAGGTGCCATGGTGGCCAAGATGCGTCACAGCGCCGAGACCTGCACGGCAGCCAATCGGTTCTATGCCCACGCTGGTGTTGCCAGCGAATTCACGGCCAAGTTGGCGGCGGCAATGTCGCAGGTCAAGGTCGGTAACGGGCTGGGTGAGGGGGTCGACTGTGGGCCAATGATCACTGCGAAGGCGGTCGCGAACATGCACGGCCTGGTTGAAGCAGCGCTCGCGAACGGTGCCACCGCGGAGCTTGGTGGCAAACCAATCGACGGTCCAGGCTTCTTTTACGAACCAACTGTGCTCGGCAACGTTGCCCACCATTCGCCGATCGCAGGCGAAGAGATCTTCGGCCCGATCGCACCGGTCATCTCATTCACCGATACCGATCAGATGATCGCCGAGGCCAACGACACCGAGATGGGTCTTGCTGCATACGTGTACACCGAAGACCTGCGCCGAGGGCTCCAAGTCAGCGAACGGCTACAGAGCGGCATGGTCGGTCTCAACCGGGGCGCAATGTCGGATCCCGCAGCCCCATTTGGTGGCATGAAGCAGTCCGGTCTGGGTCGTGAAGGTGCCAGTGAGGGCATCTATGAGTTCTGCGAGACGCAGTACATCGCCGCAAACTGGTAGCTGAAGTTTTCGGTACTGGTTCGCTGTGCGGCACAATGGCGGTGATGGCTGCACCACTCATGGATCGATATCCGGCAATAAGTGACCTCGAAGCCCGGGCCAAGAAACGGGTTCCGCACTTTTCTTGGGAGTACCTCGACAGCGGGACCGGTGCCGATCAGGCAGTGCAACGCAACGCTGACGCGCTCGGCGAGATCACGCTGGTGCCGCAACTCCTCAAGGGTAAGTTCGACCCCGCGGTCGAGACCGAACTGTTTGGGATCACGTATACGGCCCCGATTGGCATTGCGCCGGTGGGGCTCACCGGACTTATTTGGCCAGGAGCCGACGCTGCGCTCGCTGCGGCTGCCGCTGACCGTCGGATCCCGTATTGCATGAGCACCGTGTCCACGACATCGCCCGAAGTTGCTGGACCTGCGGCCGACGGCATGGGCTGGTTTCAGCTCTACCCGCCGCGTGAAGCTGACATGCGGAAAGACCTCATCGACCGCGCTCAAGCCTCGGGGTTCACGACACTTGTGGTAACTGCCGATGTCCCCGCTCGCAGTCGGCGCGAACGTCAGGTCAAGGCTCAGATTCGGGTGCCACCCAAGATCGGCCCCAAGCTGATCGCCCAGTCTGCGATCAACCCGTCCTGGTCCATGGGAGTACTCAAGAACGGCCTGCCCCGGTTCCGCACGCTCGAGAAGTATGTCGACAAGGCCACCATGCAGCACATTGCTGGTTTCGTTGGTGCAAGTCTGGGCGGAACGCTGTCGTACGACTACCTGTCTGACGTGCGCAAAGAATGGCGAGGCCCCCTGGTCGTCAAAGGCATCCTGGATCCCGACGACGCTGAGCGTTGTCTCGAACGCGGCGCTGATGCCATCTGGGTGTCAAATCACGGCGGCCGCCAGCTTGATGGGTCGATTGCCGCCATCCATGCGTTGCCGGCAATTCTGGAGCGGATTGATGGCCGTGTGCCAGTGATCTTCGACAGCGGTATTCGCTCAGGACTCGATGTCGCTCGCGCCCTTGCAATGGGTGCTGACTTCGTCTTCTGCGGGCGAGCATTCCTCTTCGGCGTCGCTGCCCTCGGGGCGAACGGCGCAGGCCATGCCTACGACGTGCTTGCCGACGAACTTGTCAACGTCATGGCACAAACCGGCTGCCGTCACATAGCCGACCTGCCTCTGCGCCTCAACCCGTAGCTGCCCAACGCGCACCTGCTGCGGTCAGTCCCCAGGTCAGAACCTCGGGGTACGCAAGCCGATCAGATTTCTTCCGCGAGTCCAGCAGGACGGATTTCGACGAGTAGGTCGCCGGGTTCCACTGCAGCAGCCAGTGGTACGACCACCCGACTCACGGTGCCACTGACCCCCGCAGAGATGGCTGATTCCATCTTCATCGCTTCGATCACCGCAACTGAATCGCCTGCCTCGACGGTGTCACCAGGAGCGACGCTGACCGAGACCACACCACGGAACGGCGCGGCGACATGGCCAGGGGTGTGCAGTTTGGCCTTCTCGCTTGTGATCACATTCGAAGCTACGTGGCGGTCCCGAATGTCGATGGGGCGGAACTGACCATTGAGACGGAACACGACGGACCGGATGCCATCGTCATTTGGTTCACCAACTGCTTCAAGCCCAACCAACACGTTCACGCCAGGACGAAGCTCGACGGAACGGTCACCCTGGTTGATGTCAAGGCCGTACCAGAAGATCCGAGACGGCAATACCGCAAGGTTGCCGTAGCGCGCTGCCTGTTCCTCATGACTGGCAGCTGGGCCTGGCAACAGCAGACGATTCAGCACCTTGCGAACATCGTCGCCTTGGAGCGCTTGCTCATCGATGGGATCCAGTTCGGCCGGAGTCGGCGTGTAGGGGCGGCCGACGAGCGCCTTTGTCCGGAATGGTTCCGGGAAACCAGCGGGTGGAGTGCCAAGTTCGCCGTGCAAGAACTTGATCACACTTTCGGGCAGGTCAACGGACTCGGGATCGTTTTCGAGCTGTGCCGGCGTTACCCCGGAAGCGACCAGGTGTAATGCCAGGTCGCCGACGACCTTGGAGCTTGGTGTGACCTTGATGGGCCTGCCAAGCAGCACATTACATGTGGCGTAGAGATGTTCGACTTCTTCGAACCGGTCGCCCAGACCAAGCGCAATGGCCTGTTGGCGTAGATTGGACAACTGCCCGCCAGGGATCTCGTGTTTATAGACCGTGCCGGTCGGCGATGTGAGACCAGCTTCGAACGGCTTGTACAGGGCACGGACTGCCTCCCAATACGGCTCGAGTTCGCCGACTGCGTCAAGTGAAAGCCCGGTGTCACGTTCGGTGTGTTCGGTGGCAGCGATGATCGCGGAGAGCGACGGCTGGCTTGTCAAGCCAGAGAGCGGGGGAGCGGCACCGTCTACTGCGTCGACGCCCGCTTGAGCTGCTGCGGCGTACGTGGCGAGCTGGCCACCGGATGTGTCGTGACTGTGCAGATGTACGGGTGTGTCGAACCGGTCGCGCAACGCGCTGATGAGGATCGAAGCAGCGGGTGCACGGAGTAGGCCAGCCATATCCTTGATACACAAGATGTGAGCGCCAGCATCGACGAGTTTCTCGGCAACACCCAGGTAGTAGTCGAGGGTGTACAGATCTTCGCCGGGGTCCGTCATATTGCCGGAGTAACACAACGTGCCTTCGGCGACTGCGCCGACCTCGATGGCGGCTTCGATAGCAGGGCGCATCTGTTCGATGTCGTTGAACGCGTCGAATACCCGGAAGATGTCGATACCGGTGCGGTGCGCTTCGGCCACGAAGGTGCGGGCAACCACATCGGGATACGGTGAATAACCCACTGCGTTCCGCCCGCGAATCAGCATCTGAAGGCACAAGTTTGGTGCGGCCTCGCGTAATGCTTCGAGGCGTTTCCACGGATCTTCATGAAGGAAACGCAACGCAACATCGAAGGTCGCCCCGCCCCAGCACTCAAGGCTGAGCAGGCCAGATGTGGCATGGGCGATTGCTTCGGCACCCCGGGTCAGGTCGATGCTGCGAACGCGGGTAGCAAGAATCGACTGGTGAGCATCACGCAACGTGGTGTCGGTGACCGCAAGCGCACTTTGGTTGCGAAGTGCTGACGCGAACCCCGCTGGGCCTAGTCGATCGAGAAGCTGCTTGCTGCCATCGGCTGGGGTTCCGGTGACCGGCGGCAACTTGGTGTGTGGGTCAAGTTCTGTCGGTGCCGAACCGTGAGGCCGGTTGACGGTGATGTCTCCGAGATAACGAAGAAGGCGCGTGGATCGGTCTGCTCCAACAGATGCTGCGGTGAGTTCGGGGCGTTCGTCGATAAAGGTGGTTGTCACGCCACCCGAGCGGAAATCGTCGTTGCCGAGCACGGCCTGCAGAAACGCCAGGTTGGTAGCGATGCCACGTACTCGGAACTCAGCCAATGAGCGCTCGGCCCGGCGCACCGCATCATCGAATGACCGGCCGCGACAGGTCAACTTCACGATGAGCGAATCGAAGTAGGGCGTGATCTCGTGGCCAACGAAACCGCCGCTGCCGTCGAGTCGCACGCCAGCCCCGCCTGGGGTGCGATAGGCCAGGAGTCGACCGGTGTCGGGGCGGAAGTCATTCGCCGGGTCTTCGGCGGTGATGCGACACTGCAGCGCAAAGCCGCGGAGCACAATGGAGGCTTGGTCAAGACCGAGATCGGCCAGTGTGTCGCCAGCCGCGATACGCAGTTGCGCTTCGACGAGGTCAACGTCGGTGACCTCTTCGGTCACGGTGTGCTCCACCTGGATACGAGGGTTCATCTCGATGAACACATGACGGCCGGACGTGTCGACCAAGAACTCGACCGTGCCAGCATTCACGTAGTTGATGTGATGGGCGAATGTGACCGCGTCACTTGTCAGTGCCTGTTGCTGTGCCGCCGTCAAGTCGGGAGCAGGTGCTATCTCGACAACTTTTTGGAAGCGGCGCTGCACAGAGCAGTCGCGTTCGTACAGGTGGATGATGTTGCCAGCGTTATCGCCGAGTACTTGGACCTCGATATGGCGGACGTCGGTTATGGCTTCTTCGAGAAACACGGTGTCGTCGCCGAATGCGCTGAGCGCTTCGCGCATGGCTGCATCGACGGCTTCGACAAGACCGGAGGGATGTTCGACCCGGCGCATACCTCGGCCGCCACCGCCTGCGGCCGCCTTCACGAACAGTGGGAAACCAATGGTTTCGCTCAGTGCAACCAGGTCGCTCTCCGGTGTCAGCGCCGGTGACTGTTGCAGTACCGGCAGGCCTGCAGCTTCGGCAGCATCGCGTGCCCGTTGTTTGTTGCCGGTGACTTTCAGCACCTCGACCGATGGGCTAACGAATGTCAAACCTACATCGATGACTGCTTCGGCGAAATCAGGGCTCTCGCTCAAGAAACCATATCCGGGGTAAACCGCGTCGGCCCCAGACTGTTTCGCGGCGGCCACAATGGCGATCGGGTCGAGGTAGGCGCGCACTGGATGGCCATGTTCGCCGATCTCATTCGCTTCGTCGGCCTTGAGCCGATGCAGGCTGTTGCGGTCTTCGAACGTGTGAATCGCGACCGTGTCGATATCGAGCTGGTACGCCGCCCGAAAGGCCCGAATTGCGATTTCGCCGCGGTTCGCAACAAGCAGTTTCTTCATGGCAGCAGCGTGCCATGTATGCGGGTGCCACGTTTTCCGGCGTTCACGGACATTCCGTGTCCAGCTTCCGAGAGCAGCCTGGGGTGTTGGGCTAGAGGAACAACTGGCGGCCGACCAACGCCAGGCCTCCGATGAGTGCGATCACCAAGACGAGCGGCCGGAACCATAGGCGGTCGAGATGGGGACGCACCCACCTACTTGCGATGAGGCCAGCAATGACGCCTGGCATGAGCCATCCGAGTAACTCGAATTCGTGTGAGCCAAAGTTGCCGGTGGCCAGAAGAGCGAAGAAGCCGAGTGAGGTAACAGACAGAATCAGCAATGAGGCGGTGGGGCGCATCGTGGATGGTTTCATGTCGGCGTAGACACACACGAGTGGCGGTCCCGGCAAGGCAGCGGTGAGCGACGAGAACGCGCAAACAGCGCCCGCCACGGTCTCGGCTCTTGGCGTGCGGGCTAAGTTCCAGCCGCCGAGCAACAAGGCCGCAGCGAGCGCGGTGAGCGAGCCGACCGTGATCGCGAGCAGCTTGTCCGACATCAGCTCAAGGACCAGAAGCGCTCCGATCACTCCTATGGGCACACCCAGCAGTCCCCGTTTCCACGCGTCGATGTCGGCTCCATCGAACTCTGCAAGCACATGGCGGATGCCGACAATCTGGCCGGCGAGCAACAGCGGGCCGGGGGCAAAGCCGGGGTCGATGGCCACAAGAGCGGGCGCGGCAACAAGCCCGAGTCCAATACCAACTGAGCCGTGGACAATCGATCCGGCCATGGTCAACCCGATGATGATTGCGATTTCGACGCCCGTCACCGCGGCGACGCTACTCGGCCTTCGGTGACCCTGCCGCTAGAGAGCTGTCCTGGGTGGTGCACTAGGTTGTAGTGATGGACTTGGGAATCACAGGAAAACGCGCAGTCGTCGCCGCGTCTACGTCGGGGCTTGGTTTGGCAACAGCGGTTGCACTCGCAGATGCGGGTTGCACCGTCGTCGTAAATGGCCGTACCGAGGAGCGCCTCGCAGCCGCGGTGCCCAAGGTCGCGGGTTCGATTCCGATCGCTGGCGATCTGTCGACACGAGAAGGAGCGGAAACCTTCATCGACGCAGCTGCCGAGGCGCTCGGTGGTATCGACATCCTCATCACCAATGCAGGCGGGCCGCCACCCGGCAACTTCGCCCAGACCGATATCACCGCGTACGCCGCGGCGCTGGAGATGAACCTGGTCTCGATGGCCGCTATGTGTAAGAAGGTCGTGCCAGGGATGCAGGCCCAACACTGGGGACGCATCGTCGCAATCACGTCGACGTCGGTGCACACGCCGATGCCGAACCTGATCCTTTCGAATACCGCTCGTTCTGGTTTGACATCATTGCTCAAGACTCTGGCGCTCGAGGTTGTAGGCGATGGCATTACCGTCAATACTGCGCAGCCCGGGCTGCACCTGACCCCGCGCGTGACCGACCTGAACACCGGCAGCGTCGAAGACTTGGCTGCGATGCAGCCAACTGGCCGTATCGGCGATGCCGTTGACTTTGGTCAGGTTGTTGCCTTTCTGTGTTCCGAACAAGCGAACTACATAACCGGTGTATCAATCCCGGTCGACGGCGGCCGCTTTACTCAGCTGCAGTAACGGGTCGGATTGATCACCCGGATCTTGGGGGCCAACAGCGCGACGTCGTGGCGATCCCACGCTTGGCTCATGGGTTTGATCAGATACCGCTGAAGAGTGCGGATAGGCGCAGGTGTTCCTCGTCAGACAGGGTGAGCGCTATCGCTTCTTGGATCGGTGCGAAGTGTTCGGGCTGGCGGGGTCAACAACCGGAGCGGTGTCATCGGGATGATGCCGCAACCAGCCAAGCGCCAGCTCCGCCATCGAAATTCCATGCTGTCGGGCCGACTGGCTGCACTCATCCAACGCGGCGAAGGTTGTTCGATCATCCATCATCCATCATCCGACATCCGGCTCATGGGTCCAGGGCTCAGGGCTCAGCTCAGGGCGCATTGTCATTCGCGACACTGCTGGGTAGTCACCGCCCAGCTGATACGTACCGGTCAGGAACCCACCAGCGAGTGGACTGAACGGTGTGTAGCCCAACTGCTGGTCACGGCACGCTGGTAGGACCTCGGCGTCGTCGCTGGTGTCGAGCAAGCTATACGAGTTCTGCACCCACGCAAATCAGTGCAGTCCAAGCCGCCACTGCTCCACAGCGCCTTCATGAGCAACCACGCCGACATAGTTGAAACACCGATGTAACGCACCTTGCCCTTGTTGACCATGTCGTGCATAGCCCGCACGGTCTCTTCGATCGGTGCAGAAGGATCGGGTTCATTGGCGAATGCCTCGGCCTGGGTTTCGCACACAGCGGTAGGTCGAAGAGATGCAACATCGGCTGAACGGTGCTGCCGCCCCTGATCTAGGCTCAAACCTCTGGGGGTAATGACATGGCAACACATGATCTGGTAATTCGCGGCGGTTCTGTCATCGACGGAAGTGGCTCAGCTGCTCGAATCGCAGACGTGGCAATCGACGGTGAAACCATCGTCGAGGTCGGCAAGGTCGACGGCTCAGGAACGCGAGAAATCGATGCCGCTGGTGCACTGGTAACGCCCGGGTTCGTTGACATCCACACGCATTACGACGGTCAGGCCACCTGGGATAACCATTTGGCGCCGTCGTCATGGCATGGCGTGACGACGGTGATCATGGGTAACTGCGGTGTGGGTTTCGCGCCCGTAAACAACGAAGACCACAACCAGCTCATCGAACTGATGGAAGGCGTCGAAGATATCCCCGGGGCAGCGTTGCACGAAGGCCTGGCCTGGAACTGGAACAGCTTCGCCGAATATCTCGACGCGGTCGAAGCTGTTCCTCACGACATCGACTGCGGGGCCTATGTCCCCCATGGGGCTCTCCGGCTTCATGTCATGGGTCAACGCGGCGCCGACCGTGAGCCAGCAACTCCCGAGGACATTGCCGCTATGGCGGACCTGGTTCGCCACGGAATCGAGGCAGGCGGTGTGGGTTTCAGTACCTCTCGTACCGCAAACCATCGGACAAGCAAGGGCGAGCTTACTCCCACGCTCAACGCCGAGGCCGACGAGCTGATCGGTATTGCTGAAGCTGTTGGTGCGGCCGGTCGAGGTGTGCTCCAGGTCGTGAGTGATCATCTCGACGGTGACCACGAGTTCGCCATGTTGCGGGCCATGGCTGAGCGTTCTGGGCGGCCGCTGTCGGTTTCGCTGGTTGCAACGCCAGTCCGACCACAATGGCATCGGATGGCCCTAGGCCACATCGAGGCCGCGAACGAGGCCGGGCTGCGGGTGCGGGGTCAAGTCGCTCCTCGGCCGGTTGGTCTGGTGCTCGGACTTGACCTGACTTTAAATCCGTTCATGGCAACCCACGTTTGGAAGGGCATTGCTGACCTGTCAATGGCTGCCAAGGTTGCCGCGTTGCGTAACCCCGAGACTCGATCCGCGATCCTGGCTGAGATGGGTGGACCGCGAGGTACTGTGCTCGGCGCCAAACTGGTGTCGAAGTTCGAGATCATGTTCGAACTGAGCGATCCGCCGAACTATGAACCTGCGCCATCGGACAGCCTCAAAGCTCGAGCTGCAGCAGCCGGCACTACGCCCGAAGAAATGGCGCTTGACATCTTGTTGGCCGACGACGGCCAAGGTCTGCTGTACGTTCCGTTTGCGAACTATCTCGATGGCAGCCTTGATGTCGTCGAAGAGATGCTGAACCATCCATTCACCATCCCCGGCCTTGGCGATGGCGGCGCCCATGTCGGCACGATCTGCGATGGAAGCTTCTCGACCACCCTGCTCACCCATTGGGGTCGTGATCGTTCCCACGGTCGTATTCCGGTTGAACAGTTGATCAAGCAGCACTGCCAGGACACCGCTGCCGCGGTAGGTCTCACCGACCGAGGTCAGCTCCTCCCCGGACTGAGGGCCGACATCAACGTGATCGACTTCGAGAACCTGCAAGCGCTTCGGCCCGAGATTCATCATGACCTTCCTGCGGGCGGGCGTCGGCTGTTGCAGCGGGCAACCGGATATCTCCACACGATTTGTGCTGGCCAGGAGATCTATCAGAATGGTGTGGCCACCGGTGCGCTGCCTGGACGATTGATTCGGCATGCAGGATAATCAACGAGTCGCTAAGGCCTTCCTGTGAAGATTCACCTGTTTTTTAACCCCGCCGCAGCTGCGGGCCGGTCGGCGATGCGGCTGGGTGCTGCACTAGCGACCTTCCGCACGCTCGGCGCCGAGGTGGTGTTACATCGGCCAGACTCAGCAGCGTCGGCGCGAGCGCACATGGCCGAACTTGCAGGCGAGGCCGAACGG
>Ga0209631_10008043_pt1 | contig 10378 bp, 22 predicted proteins | sample COG_08_FD_184752 | JGI IMG/M metagenome (GOLD analysis project Ga0209631, IMG submission 184752) | Pelagic Microbial community sample from North Sea - COGITO 998_met_08 (SPAdes) (version 2) | ecosystem: Environmental > Aquatic > Marine > Neritic zone/Coastal water | place: Helgoland, sampling...
CTGGGAAGAAGTCTTCGGAGACTGGGGAAAGATATTTGCCAGAGAAAGCTATCAAGAGTCTATCGTCTGCGGAGTATGCGGCAACGACAAAAGCAAAACGGCAAGGAACAAAAAAGGGAAAACAGTTTGTGAAACAACCAAAGAACATTGCAAAGAAAGTAAAACAATATAGGAGTTATGCATAATGTACGGAATGAAAAAAACTAATATTAAAAAGAAACCTGCTAAAGGTAAAAAACAATACAAAGGATTTTCTAAATTACCTGAAACAGTTCAAAGAAAAATTAATAAAAAATTAGCAAAGAAAGTATAATGAGAAAAGGTTTATACGCTAACATTCATGCTAAAAGAAAGCGTGGTGATAAAATGAAAAAAAAAGGTGCAAAGGGTTCACCTACAGCTGCTCAGTTTAAAAGAGCATCTATGACAGTAAGGAAAAAATAATGGCAAAGACACCAGCATGGCAACGTAAAGAAGGCAAGAATCCTAGTGGAGGATTAAATGCTAAAGGCAGAGCAAGCTACAAAGGTGGGACATTAAAAGCACCTAGTAAAAAAGTTGGTAATAAAAGAAGAGCTTCTTTTTGTGCACGAATGAGTGGTATGAAAAAGAAATTAACTTCTGCTAAAACTGCTAGAGATCCTAACAGTAGAATTAATAAAGCTTTACGTGCTTGGAATTGTTAATGAATTACAAACCACTACCTGACTGTTGTACAGTAAAGACTTCTGTAATAGAAGGCTTAGGTATGTTTGCAAAAGAAAAAATTAAAAAAAATACTAACTTAGGATTAAGTCATTTAGAAATAGATGCTAATCTATACAGAACTCCGCTTGGAGGATTTGTAAATCATTCTGATAATTCTAATTGTATTAGAGTTCAGATAAAAAACAAATGGTATTTAAAAACTAAAAAGGATATTGACACAGGTGAGGAATTAACACTTACTTATACTTTGTATAATCCAAAATAAAAAAGGGAGAAGCTATTAACTTCCCCCTACTACTAGGCAACACTAAGGCACTCTTTATGGGTGCCTTTTTTTTTGGTTAAATAGATTGGATTATTTTTCTTACCTCATCCTCCAATTTTTTACCAATAGAATTACAGTGATTAATTACAGATGCACATAAATTTCCGTGATAGGGATAACCTTTTAATGCTTCTCTAATTTTAGAAACAGGCTTACCCCCATAATCTATAACTATCATACTGTCTTTGCTAAGACCTACCTTTAATTCAAATAGTATTCCAGCAAATTTTTTTAATTCTTTTTGATCTTTATTTTTTTCCGCCATTGGCTTCTCCTTTGTCTACAACAAAATCAGGACCAACCCTAGGATCTAATTGTTTAAGTGTTGATAGCATATCCATAATTGTTTTTACTTCTCCATACTTTTGATTCATTAAATATTTCATTAATGTTACTAGTTGAGTAGAACTTATAAGATAAGTTCTTGGATTAGCTTGTGGTTTTTGTGTTGTTTTTTCTTTCTCTGCCATATATTCCCCCTATATTAAAATGGTACATCGTCAAAATGTTTGGTTAATGTTTTTAAATTTTCTTCGGCATTAGATATATCTGTTATTAGTTTATCTAACTCTTCTAAAAATTGAGGGTGTTCTCCTATAGCAACAGGTTTTTGCATATAGACTAATGCTGTTGCCCTTGCACTAGCTATATCTGCTTCATATTGTTTCCTTAACGCATCTACAAATTCTGCTTCCATTATTCACTCCCTTTAAATTGATAATATTTATCTTCTATTAAATCAGCATCTAATAAATAAGTATTCATAATGCCATCATCATATTGTTTTTTTAAATCTCTAATCGTTTGATTTAATGTTCTACCTGACTGAAGACAACTACAAACTAAATCTTCAACTTCTATTAACGCTTGCTTTACTGCTCCCATCTTCCACCTCCTGTAATTGTTTATTTAATTTATTTATTTCATTCTGTGTATGTATCATAACTTCTTGTAGTGCTATAATCTTACCATACAAAGACATCTTTTCACCATGCGTCATTTAACCTCCTTGATTAATCTATTTAAATACCATTGTGCTTTTTGTAGATCTTCTAAAGGTTCTCCTTTAAATTTATATCTCGAAACATATTTTAAAACGTTTCCCTTTAGATACCCGTGATACTCATCGTCTGTCATACAATCTTGTATTACATCAATAGTTTCTTTTTTACCATACTTATAGTGTGTAGGTGAATTAACTTTATCTTCTTCCATACTTCCTCCTAATACTATTGTACTCTATCATTTCAAGATCATACTCTCCCTTATGAACATTACGTTTAACTACAAGTCCTGTCCACCACATTTGTTGAGTAGACTTAGCATAGTTTTCCTTGTGATGCAAGTAACATCCTGCAGATAATCCCATAAGTTTTCTACCTGATGGTAGGGCACACATAGCATAATCAAACGTATGAATATGTCCTACAGTAGAAGATACTTTATTTTTTAAAAGGAGAGAACGAGCAATGTTGTCCCCACTAATAGGCTTACCCATAACACCAGTAGGATAATTGTGACAATAATATACACCATCAACCACAACAGGTTCTTGGTATGGATATACTTCCCAACCATATTGTTTAAATTTAAGATCTTTTGTGCTAATTGTTCCCTCAAGTTCAGGTATTTCATCTACTGTTCTATCTATCCTATCTTCGTGATTACCAAGTAGCATGATTTTTCTTGGTCGTCTTCCATTAAGACCCTTATTAAATTTTTCCAATGCATCATGCGCATGGTCAATATCTTTTTTATATCTCCTACCCTCAAATGATTTCTTACCTTTATCATAACTAGATAGTGAGTCCATACTTGCAAAGTCTCCCATACAAATAACGGTATTTGGTTTTAGATCTTTAGCGAGTTTACCTGCCCATAAAAATCTATCATTGCTTGCTTTAGGGGTGCAATGAGGATCCCCAATTACTAAGTGTGTTGCCATTAGTTTAGTTCCTTATCTCGTTTCTTTTTTAAATAATTAAGAAAATCTACAACGTTATCATCATCGTCAAATTCTGCCACAGAACTTATAGTTAGATCTTCTTTGTTTGTTTTCTTATCATCAGCAAACCCACGAAGTCCCCATAGAAACGTTGAATGAGGGTCGGTAGTCGCCATTTTAATCATACCCCTTGCTATAGTAGAACACAACTCGTACTCTTCTGTACTCATATGTGTCTTAGTATCCATGGATATACCACAAGTAAATCCTGATTCCCAAGGTGTAACTAAAACTTTTATTGCCTTAAGCAAATTTATTTTATCTTTTTTCTTTGTCATAAATAATTAAAATATTTTTTATCATAGGGTACAACTTTCCATTCAAAGTTTTTTTTAAAGTTATTTCTTTTTGCATAGTCTGTTGCATCTGATTCTGTTTCCCAAATTTCATTTGTAAATACTGTCCACTCATCACTATTATTTTTTATAATTATACAATACATTTTCGGTAAAGGTGAAAGCTAGACCCCTCAAACTAACTCTCACCCAGTTACGCAGACGCTTCCTCCTGCTTAGGATTATTAACCTCCGTATACCAAACCCACTTTGGGTTCTTACCTTTAGACTGCTGTTGCGGTAACAACTGCAATCCGCTTCCCCAACAAGGAAGTTTGTATGGGCAAAAAGAACATGCTGTGCCCAAAACTTTATTACCAGTAGGTTTAGTTCTAAACGTTTCCTCTACTGCATCAAAGCATCTTTTAAAAGGTACTTTACTTTCTAATGCTTTAAAATTTTCTACTGCTGTATCTATAGCTTTCTTCTTATACTCAGTATCTACAACTGGAGTTTCACATACTGTCCACTCACCCGTAGATTTATTAATTACTATCCAACCACCAAAGGGTTGCTTTTCACTTTCTGCATATAAAAATCCCTGTGATGCATATCCAAAGATATCTTCTCTAACAACCTCATCAAATCCCCCGCCTTCTCCAAACTTTTTCTCAAAGGAATATGGTGACGCACTTTTAATATCCCATACTTTGTCATCAATCTTAACATCGAGTTGCCCATCAATTTGGGACTTCTCAAACTTATACGATACTTTTTTTTGTTCATCTTTTATTTCTACTCCTGCTGATTTCATTACAAATATAGCTAATGATTCTATTAAATCACCAAACGTATTTCTAATTTTAACATTATAAGGTTGACCCTCACCTTTAATACCTTTTGATTCCATCTGCAACTGGCACAATGGTCTACCTATACTAGATATTCTAGGTTTAAAATTTTCCCTTCGCTTCTCTGAAAATTGTTTTCGTATTGCTGCTTTGCAAGACTCACCAAATTCCTCAACCAATTTATCAGAGATAGCTACAGGATTATCCGACACCTGACTTAAATACTTTTGTACTTTGTGTAAGATATTATTCATTATGCTGATAGAACATCTTCAGGTAATGGTTCATTTAAAGAATCAACTACTTTTGTTGCCTCTTTATCTGAAACTGTGTTGCCACTTGCTTTTGCTTTATTATATGCCTCTATAACTTCTGTGTTTTCAGCATCAATAGACTGTTGAAATACGGATATTGTTTCCATATCTGTCTGTGACATCTCTAAGTTAGAGTCAGCATTAACATTTATCTCAGGAGTGTAATAAACATTACCACCCTTTTTCTGTCGCTTTGTATCCATAGAAAACGTACAGTTAAACATTAACTTTTTACGTTTTTTAAGTTGATCTAAAGCAGATGTTACTGGAGCAAATGCTGTACCTGTTACTCTGTATAGTACAGGCAAGTTTTCAGCTACATGATCTTTACCATCAGCTGTTTTACCATCTTTGAAAGATAATAAACCATAGATTAATTTATAACATCTAATAGTTCTTTGTCTCTCTAACTCCTCAGGAGCAAGAGATGCTCTTTCTTTAAATGGAATCTTACCACATTTAGTTCCACCAAGTATATCAATTGGTTCTTCTTTCCAACTTTTAAATATAATAGATCTATTTACATATTCACTTTTTTCAGCATCATAATGCATATACTGCATTGCACTGATAAAAGGTCTAAATGTAACAGGTTTAGCAAATACATTGCGACCTACATTAGAATCATATACAAAAAATTGACCTACTGGCAATTGATTACCATCGTCATCTTCAGGTGATCTATTTATTCCAAGTCTTGGTATATTTATACCACTGCTTGAACCATCGTCCTGTCCTATTGCCTGCATGATTTGCTCATCAGACATTCCTTTTATGTTTGTTAGTTCGTTTTTTGTCATTGAACCTCCTTATTGTTATTTACCTTATACCACATTTTATTATTTTTGTCAAGCATATTTTAAAAAATTTCTTCAATAAAATAACCTAAAATTGCCCACAAAACTACAATAGCAACAATTGTTTCTAACATATTTTTGTTTCTCCTTTTGTTTCTACTACTAATAATCCATCAGCCTGTCCAAAGTATGTCCACTCTGATAGAAACTCATGCCCTTCCTTTACATATAATACACTGGGCTCTTGTACAGATCTACTTTTTAAATCTGTGTATTCTAAAAATGAATTATACGTATCATCTTTAAATTCATCCATAGTTTCTAATGCTTCTATTTCACGCATTTTTTTCCTCCTCCATATTTAACCAATCGTAACCTATTTTAAGTTCTGTGTCAAGTGGAACATTAAAATTAATATTATAATACTGCTTTAGTGCAGGTATTACATTTGATGTACCCTCTCTAAATATCTTACTCATTACATCTTCTTCTCCAGGATAAACATCAGCCACAATAGAATCGTGAACTGTATTTACAAGTAAACTTTTTACATTTTGTTCTCTCATTAATTTATATATATTAATACAGGCTAAAGGTACAATGTCTGCTGTAGCAAAACCTTGAACAGGATAATTTTTTATTTGAGTTCCGTATGTAGATCCACCCCAAGGTGTTCTTTCTGCATAAGGAAAAGAATATTCCCTACCTGTTGGCAGTTTAACTCTTTTAAATCTTATTGCTTCTGTTTGCAATTTATCATGCCATTTTTTTATATCAGGATATTTTTCTAAGAATTTTTTATAATATTTTTTTTCATCTTCTGTTCCTGTTACCCCACCATATAAAGGTTTAAATGTATGAGCCTTAGCATCTTGCCTTGATACACCTATTATATCAGCAGTGTATTGGTGTACATCAATATTATTTTTTATATCTTCCATACCTTGTTTATCTTGAGATAAATATACTGCAGTTCTAAATTCTAATTGTGCAAAATCTACCTCTAGTATTTTACCATCTTTAAATCTTGAAGTAACAACTTTACGTATTGGGAATGTCTTACCTCTTGGTTGGTTTTGAAAGTTAGGATCACGACTTGATAGCCTGCCTGTTGCAGTTACAGCTTGCATAAATTTAGGATGTAATAATCCTTTTTTATTTGTAAAAGATTTAATTCCTACAACAAATGTATTTAAATAAGTATCAATGGCATTGTGCCTTACAATTGATTCTATAAAATCTTTAAACTCACCCTCTGCTTCAGCTGCAATTTTATTTAAAGTAAGTTTATCTGTTCTAAAACCTGACTCAGCTATATCAAATATACTTCTAGGTCTTTGACTAAATCCTGCAATTTTTGCAAGATTACAATAAGTAAATCCCTCACCCTCACACTCAGAACATTTTGTATAATTTTTAAAAGGACTGCCATCTTTTTTTGTTCTTTTTATAACTCCTTTGCCATGACATCCCGTGCATTGGCTTGCAGTTGTTTTAAATATAGGATTAGAATTTTGGGATACCAAATTTCTAAAGTGTACTCTTGACATTTGTGGTCTTCTTTTATTTTTACCTGTGCTTTTATCAATACCAACATTAAATAATGCTGACCATACCTTTTTATCTTTAGGTTTTCTAGAATAAATTAACCAAGATAATTGTTCAGGACTAGACAGATTAACTTTTGTATCTCCCATCTGCTTGTATACTATCTTATCTATCTTTTGTTTTAGGTATGCAAACTCTGCATTAAATTCTTTTTCTACCTGTGCAAGTTTATCTAGGTCTACATTTATTCCATTTCTTTCCATTTCAGATAGCACAATTAAAAATTCATTCATCATTTTTGCTGTCATTAAAAGGTGTTTATTTTTATCTAATCTAAAGTCTGCCATCTGAGAATCAAATAGTCTTTTAGTTATTTCAACATCCATCCTACCATATCTTTCTACAATATCCACAGGTATATTTTGAAAAGGTATTCCTCTATCTGTAAAATCTTTTATCTGACTATCTTTGCTACCTATCTTTCTTCTACGGCAACACATTTCAAGTGTTAAACTTTTTCTTATTCCTTTATTTAAAATATATTCTCCAAGCATAGTATCATATACCCTAGCATTATATTTAAATCCTGACTCTAATAGCCACATAAGATCAAATTTAATATTATGTCCTATTAATAATGTAGTCTTATCTAGTGTAGATTGTATCTTATGGTAGCATCCTTCATCTATTCTTTCAGAATGATTTGTGAAATAATACTCATCGTTAATCCCAACACTTACTAAAATATTATCAGGTTGAAATGGAGATGGGTCATAACCACCTGTCTCTGTAACTTGCCAAGATGTTTCTACGTCTACTGTTGTAATCATACTTCGTACCTACTTATAGCCCTTCTAATGGTACATGATGGCTCACCATGATATCCATTTAATTTATTTTTGCTTATACATAATGTTCTTATTTTATTTTCTGTGTCTGAGTTAGCATTTCTACCTATGCCAACAATTAAATCAGCCTCAGCTGCCTTACCAGTTTTAGAATTTTCCATCATATCAAATGATATACTATTTCTATTGTGTGCATCAGCAGATGCTTGCGAAATTGCAATTACAGCACAGCTTCTTCTCTTTGCAAGTTCCCTTGCACTCGTATATATTTGTCTTAACTTCTCATCTGTCCTATTAAAAGTACCTGAAACTCCTACCTTATCTAACTGGTCAATAACTACAATGTCAGGTTTATGTTTTTCACAATGAGCATCTATATCTTCTATTGTCCAATCAACTATATCAAACATTTTAATATTATCTTTTATATTTCCCCATGCTTTATGTGCAACTTCCATTTCGTTTACAATCTCCTCCTTAGTCATACCTGTATAACAATTAATAGCTCTCATTTGTGTGCGAATAGCTGGCTCCTCATTGATAAATGCGTGTACCTTCGCACCTTGCATTGCAAAACCGTATGGTGCTGCGACTAAACTAACCCAAAATGCAGTCTTACCTGTCTCGGGTCTTGCAAATGCAATCATCAAATTACCTGAGCCTATACCCCCAACATTTTCTCTTAACGTTGGTAAATTAAATTTCCATTTAGAGGATACATTTAATAAATCAATTAACTCTCCTATATTTTCCGTTACAGATTTTATTTCTGTATCGGGTAAAGATTCTCTATGCTTGTCTATTATCTTTGCTATCTCATTAAAGTTTGCAACCTTGCCATTAAATATTTCAGTAGCTTCAACTGCTATTCTTTGTGCAGTATCCCTATCCAACATAACTTGTAGTATATCTGTAGCTATTTCTTTACTTGGTTCTTGTATTTCTTTTAAATCCTCAACTAACTCACTAAACTTTTCTTTTGCTGCCCTAGTTAATGCAGGATTATATACTGCTGTATGTAAAGAATACAACTCATCTATTTTTATATCAGCATCATATTTTTTATGTGCTTTTTGTACTGTTTGAAATAAAGAACTTATATCCCCTGAGAAAACAGTTGGTGATATTTGTCCTTTGTATTGGTTGTAAAATTTTTTATTAAGCATAAGCCTAATCATTTGTTTTTCTATCATAAAATATCTCCCTTATCTGTTCTGTGTTATAGTATTTTAAATCATCTGTCAACGGCTTAACAATGATATTTTCAAACCCTGAGGATCTTAAATCTTTTGCTATGTCATATGACTTTGCTGTAGCATCTCTGTCTAAACATATATATAAATTTTTATATGGTTTCAAGTGACTCTTATGTAAATCTTTTAACTTTGTTCCCATTATAGCTATGCCTGTTAATATATTAGAAACAGCACAAGCTGATGGACAATCCTCTACTATGACTGCGTCATCACATTCTCCACATTTAAATGGTACATCTTTATTACCATACATAAACCATTTAGGATATACATTTTTATTTAATCCCCTACCAACTGCACCCACCACTTTATGTGAGTCTCTATTTTTAATTAAGAATACAACTCTATCCTGCTTAACATCATATTTAAAATCTGCTCTGCCCCAAGACCAAGCCTCCCAGCAATTATTTTTTGAAAGCCATTGCATTGCTTTTTCGTTTGAGTAAATTGATTTAAAATTTTCAGGTAATTTAAAATCTTCATTTTCTACATATAGCTTACCACTACTTTCAAGAACTTTTTCTACGTACTTCATATTTTTAACTCCCTTATCTTTTCCTTTTGCTTTGCATGACGCATGAAAACAATACCATTGATAACCACCATCAGTTGTGTTTATCATAAATACATTTTTGTGCAAACAAAAAGGGCAATCCATTCTCAACTCTGTTTCAGGTGGAATAAATAGCCCTTTAACTACTTCTAGTTGTTGTTTATAATTCAATAACTTCCTCGTATGTAATTGTATATTTAGTTTTAGAAAAGAAAGTGTCTTCTTCTACTTTCATTAGATTATTATTTAAATAATATACAACATTATTCTCTAGCTTTTCTTTTGTTGGCTCATCATCAAATGGAATTATTGCTACTGCATCTATTCCCATTCCAAATATTCTTACTTTGTATTTTTTCATTGTCATAGTCCTTACCATACTTTCTTTAATTTGTCAAGTTGATTGGGTATTTTATTCTTCTTCGGATTCTTCTTGTATTTTTTTGTAATCTACTTCAGGCTGATTCATATAATCTTTTTCTGCTTGCTTATAACACAACTCATCTATCTCTATCCAAGATAAGTGAGGATTTTTTCTTTGCATCTCCTCAAATAATTCTACTGCTTTATTTTCTAACCATTCTGATTTTCCATCTACACTCATTTGTTTTCCTTTTCAATTAGCATTGGGGAATCTAATTCTATTGCATCAATTAAATTCTTTAATGATTGCTCTGTATCTTTTGTCATTGTTTCTTGATAGTCAAATATTATTGACCTTAACTCTATTATTATTTCTTCCTTTGTCATTAATGCTCCTTATAGCTAACTTGTTTAACTTTACGACTCCAACAACTACGGCAAGACTTACACTCACCATCTTGTTTATATGCAGGACACTCTTGTCCTATTGCTTTCTTATCTTTGTGTACACCTGATGTCCACTTCCAAAACTTTG